>Ga0307982_1003368_pt1 | contig 12785 bp, 9 predicted proteins | sample OrgLakmetagen989_FD_201847 | JGI IMG/M metagenome (GOLD analysis project Ga0307982, IMG submission 201847) | Saline water microbial communities from Organic Lake, Antarctica - #989 | ecosystem: Environmental > Aquatic > Non-marine Saline and Alkaline > Saline | place: Antarctica: Organic Lake... | reverse complement strand
AAGAAGAGGCACGCAAGGCGAAAGAGCACCAGGAGCAGATGAAGAAGATCAACGCGGAGAAGAAGAAGGAAGTGCTGGCAGAAAAGAAAGAGTCTACGTTAAAGCGCGCCGAGCACGACAAGGACGAGCACGCGATTCAGGCTAGTGTTGTGGGCAGTAAATCTCAGGCGGTGAAGGCAGAAAAACAGCGCGAAAAGAGGGAAGCCGAGGCGCTCAAGAAGAAGGAAGCGGCCGAATGGGCGCGGGCTCAAGCGATTGCCAAGCGTGTGGACGCAGAAGCGGCGGCCAATGCCAAGCAAGCAGAGGAGAAGAAGAAGCAAGAAGAGAAGATCAAGGCCGCGAAAGCGCAAGCGCAGGCGAAGAAAGTGGCAGACATGAAGAAAGCCGCTGCTGAGAAAGCGAAGCGCGAAGCAGATGCTGCCGCAGTGCAGGCGAAGGTGGACCAGAAATTGGTGGAAGGAAAGCCTTTGAACAAGAGCGAATTAGCCAAGATGAAGCCGGAGCAGTTGCAAGAGCTCAAGTCCAGCGGCAAGTTAGACGAGAAGGAAGCCAAGAAAGTCGAGGCAGCAGAGGCGCAGGCGGCGAAGAAGGAAGAGCAGCTGAAGCTGAAAGAGAAGAAACGCCAAGATGCTGCAAAGGAGGCGGATGCACGTGCCAAAGCGGCTGCTGCAAAAGCTGAAGCCGCGATGAAGGCGAAAGCAGAGGCAGACCAAGCAAAGCGAGCCAAGCAGACGGCGAAAGCAAACGCTGCGAACGCCAAACTGGACGCCAAAATCGAGAAGCGCTCGTCGAAAGTGGCTAAAGTGGAGGCAGCAGCAGCCCAAAAGGTGGCCAAAGCGCAGGAGCGTGACTCATTCTATGCCGAAAAGAGGTCCAAGAAATTGGAGACCAAACACGGCAAAGCCCAGGCCAAGTCCGCCGCCCAGTTGTCGAAGTTGGAGGACAAACAGCGCTCCCAGTCGATGATGGCTCGGCACGTCTCGGACGACGAGAAGGAAGTGCTCGCCGCGCTGGCGGAGGTGAACGTGCAGAAAGAAGCCCGCGCGAGCGAGTTGGCGCACAAGCGCGCGGACGAGAAAGAGGCGTCGTCTGAATTGAACCGCGAGCTGGCTGAAGGCAAGCCCTTGGACCGTAGTTTAATGCACCGCATGGGCTCGATTCAATTGGGGCAGCTGTTGGCGAGCGAAGCTTTGCACGAAGACGACAAGGCCGTGGTGCGCGAAGAGATGGAACGGGCGCGGTTGGACGCGATCAAAGAAGCCGAACAGGAAGCAGCGCTTGAGGAAGCTGAGAAGAACGCCGCAGAAGTGGTCTACCAAAAGAAGCGCGCCAAAGCCGATGAAGCGTCCGCCAAAGCGTTGCAAGCGAGAGCGGAAAGAGAGGTGGCCAAGCAGCAGCTCAAGCAGCAGCGCCTGGAAGACGAGAAGAAGAAGGCGGCTGTCGAGCAGAAATCCAGAGAAAAAGTGGAGCAGGCAGTGTCCGAAGGAACGCCACTTGACCCGCAAATGCTGTCGAATTTGAGTGCTTTAGCATTGGGCCAACTTTTAACCACCGGCAACTTCTCACCTGAAGACAAGGCGTTGATTGAGAAGCACGAGGCCTCAGCACGGGAGAAGGAAGCCGAAGAGAAGAAGGTGGCAGACGAGCAGCGCCGTAAGGAAGCTCAGGACGATGCAGATGCCGCGCGGGCTGAAGCCGCCACCGCCGAACATGTAAAAGCCCTTCAGGCGGAGGCCGCCCAAGAGGCCAAGGCCGCTACTGCTGCCAAGGTCGCCGCCAAGACCCGCGAATGGGAAGAGAAATCAGCGAGCGCCCAGGCGAAGTACGACGATGAAGTGCGCGCATCCGAGGTAGCGAAAGCTGAGCAGGTGCAAACGGAGAAGGCAAGCAAGGCGGTCGGTGCGAAGGCCTTGGCGGAGATCAAAGCCGAAGTGAAGGACGGGAAGCCACTGGACCGTGAGAAGATGGTCACTCTGAGCGCAGGCCAGCTCGGGCAGCTCGAGAAGGCGAAAGGCTTGACAACTGACGACAAGGCCCATGTAGCAGCGACCAAGAACCGTCAAGAAAAAGCCGACGCAATCGCGAAGCACGAAGCGGCCAAGGCAGCAACGCAAGAAGCGCTGAAGAAGAAGGCGCACAAGGCGGAAATGAAGGAGATGGCGGACCAACGCGCCAAGCAAGTGGCAACGGTGAAACAGCAGGCCGCGCAGCAGAAACTTGCGCAGAAGAAGCACGACGAAGGCTTTGGCGCGCGGTTGCTGGCGTTGATCCTGTCCTTGTTTGGGGCCTCAGAAGCGAGCAAAAGTGCGTCTTCTTCGTCTTCTGCTTCGAAGCCGAAACGAGGGGACGACAAGAAGGAAGCGCGCGCGGCGAAGAAAGAAGAGGCAGCCAGGGTGGCCCAAGCAAAAGAAGTCGCCGCTCGCGTCGATGCCCAAAAGAAGAAAGCCAAGAAAGCAGAGGCACTGGAAGCAAAGAAGCAGCAGGAAGCAGCGGTAGCTCAGGCTAAACTCGATGCCAAGAAGGCACAAGAGGCGGCGAAGGCGACAGCGGCACGTGAGAAACGATTTGCTACTGGTGCGGCTGCCAGTGCGAAGGCTGAAAAGAAGGCGTCCGAAGGAAAGCCGTTGAATGCTTCGACTTTAGCCAAGATGCAGCCGGAACAACTTCAAAAGTTGCTCGACAACCGTGACCCACCACTCCCTGAACCAGAGGTGGGGAAGGTGAAGGCAGCTCTAACCAAAGCGCTGGAGCGAGATGCAAAGGAGAAAGCCAAGAAGGAAGAAGCAGAGAAGCGCGCTGCGGAAGCAGCGGCTGCCACTCAGGCCAAGAAGGAAGCCCAGGAAAAGAAGGTAGCGGACGCTCGCCAAGCGCAGCGAGACAAAGAGCTGGCAGCGGCGAAACGAGCCGACGCGAAACGAGCCGAAACCGTTGCCAAGCGCACGGAAGCCTCGCAACGAGCTTCGGAAAAGTCCCAGCAGCAAAAGGCAGTGGCGGCTGCTACCTCAAAACCCAACAACCAAACGGGCTCGTCCTCTGGTTCTTCTTCTGCTGGAAACGCTACGACGAGTGCGGAAGCTGCGGCTGCGAAGGATGCGAAGGAAGCTGCTCGTGCGGCAGCCAAGGAGCCTCAAGCAGCCAAGAAGCGAGCAGCACAGGAAGCCAAAGCCAAGCAAGCTCAGCGCAACCAGGAGCGTGTCGCGGCGAAGCAGGACGAAAAGTTGGCGAAGCAGCAGATTGACTTGGACTTGAAGGGTGGGCAGGGCTTGAACCAGGAACTGTTGCCAGCGCTGGGCAGCGCACCACTGCAAAAGTTGCTGAAGAACAACAAGCTCAGCGAAGACGACCAGGCGGCGGTCGAAGCAGCTCACGTGGAGGCCAAGCGCAAGGAAGAAGCAGCGGTAGTGGCCGAGAAAGAAGAGGCCCTTGCTGCCAAAGCCGCACAAGAAGCAGCCGTAGAAGCGGCCAAGTTGGCCGCACTGGAAGCGAAAGCGGAAGCCAAACGAGCGAACGACGCGGCTCGCGCGGCTCGCGACGCAGACAAGGAAGCGGCCAAACAGCGCGCGGCGATTGCCGGGCGAGCCAACGAGGCCGAGGCCACCGCACGGGCGGCGGACGCTGCGGCAGAGTTCGAGAGCAAGGTGGCCCGCGACGCGTTGGCCAAAGCCAGTCGCAAGGACACCCCTCCAGCAGTGGCCACCGCCCTCAAAGCCGCAGCAGCAGCGTCCCAAGAAGCAGCAGCGGCTGCAGTGGCGGAAGCAGCGGCTGCCCGAGCGGAAGCAAAAGCACTGCGCGAAGTGTCGTCCGCTCTGGAAAGAGCTGCTTCGTCGACTGCTGTTTCACCGCCGCAGCAGAACAACAGTGATGAAGGTGTAGCGGCGGCTGCCGCCAACCCTAAAGCACAAGATGCCTCAGGCAGTAGTGGTCGTAGCAAGGACGCAACCATGCTTGGCGTCGAAGAACCGTCCACTCCCACGCAAGGCGTCGCCCGAAACACGAGTGCCAAATTGGGCGGAGCGCCTCCGATGGCGATGAGTGACCGCTCCGCGAGCGACAACGACGACGACGACGACAGCGTGAACCAATCAGAGGCTAGCGGCTTATTCGCAGATAGAGTTGACGAGGAGAATGCACGCTTTGCTCGCAACCCACCGCGTCGCACGCGGGCTCGTTTTGAGCTCAATGACGACCGAGACAACATTAACAATGAAGCACAGCTGATGCGCAAGTCGTCGGAGTCGCCAGTCAACGCGAAGCAGACGGCGTCGTTTTGGGCCTACACGCGGCGCGCGAAAACCCCAAAGCAGCAGCGCGACGCCTGGGTGTTCGAAGAGATGCTTCCGTTCAAGGATGGCCTCCGAGGCCCAAAAGGAGTGGAGCAAGTGTAAGGAAACAGTTTTGACGATGGCCCCGGGCTTTCGCAAGGAGCACGAAGTGGGCCCATCAAACTATTCACAATGAGAGTGCAAGAGCGGCTCAATCTCACAGCCACGAGATTTGATGCGCCCAAGAGAGAGACGAAAGAGAAAAATGAGGAAAATTCAATGTAAAGAGAGAAAAAAATCCACAGAGCGACCTTTATATCTATTGCATATTACATTTACATTACGAGAACTGCTTTGATTTGGTCTCAATGGGCCTAAAGACTAAAGAAACGCAGGTTAGATGTGCTTGCATCCCCTTAACGGAGACTTCATGCTACCAGCTTCCAGTCTCAAGGATTAGCCAAGGCAGAGGAATTGAAGTATTTCGATTTCGATTAGATATGCATGATATAGCACATAGGTTATAAATAAACCATGGCGCCCCATTCCCAGTCCACAATGGAATATCTAATTATTCAAATGCCAAATGCCAAGCTGAGATCTTAAAAAATCTGGCTTTTAATTCAAAACGGATCTCCTGCGTCCGAGCTCCTAGCCAGGCGCCTTGGTGCGCTCCGCTTCGAATGCGGAAGCTGTCAGTGTGTCTACGTGGTTTCGATTTCCTGGTTCATTTACACCACTCAACCATAAACCTTGATGCACATAACTATCAACATAACCCAGAGGGTCTACCTATGTACTTCTATTGACATCTCACTTTTTATGGCTTGCTGCTGCTGCGGCCTTCGCCATCACGCGCAGGTCCACTTTTTGAATTTTGCCCGTAGTGGTCTTGGGCAAGCCCTCAACGAGGTGCACTACATGCTTCGGGCATTTGAAATGCGCCAGGTTGTCACGGCAAAAGGCAATGACTTCTGCTTCGAAGTCCGCGCGCCAAACTACGCCCTCTTTGAGGGTCACAAATGCCATAGGCACTTCGCCCCATTTGTCGTCTGGGCGCGCTACTACGGCAGCTTCTAGAATGTGCTGGTGGCTGAACAGGCACGACTCAACTTCGACCTACACATGAAGTCGTATAGACGCATAGAAAATTGGAGAGTCGAGCAATCAAGTGAATAATTAAGAAATAAGTCGCATTTCCCTGCATAAGAATAAACCTCTCTTGACGTTTTAGCACATCATGGTGTCTCGTATGGTGATGCCTCATATCTTTGTTTACCGTGGAAATGTTTTCCCCGCCCGAAATTATAATGTCTTTCGCGCGGTCTTTGATTTGCATGTATCCATCCGGGTGAACAACTGCGAGGTCACCGGAATGAAACCAACCTCCTTCGAATGCTGCTTCAGTTGCAGCCTCATCGTGGAGATAGCCTGCACATTAGTGGAGATGATTTTCAATGACGTCACTGCAATAAAGCGACAGCACACGTAAGAACATACCTTTCATGACGATGTTGCCGCGCATCATAATTTCTCCGACAGTAATACCATCTTTGGGGACCTCGTTGCCGTCGCCATCTACCACGCGAGCTTCGTTCAAGGGGTAAGTTACGCCTTGCCGGGCCTTCAGCAGAGCTTTCTCTGTCGCAGGCTTGCTTCCCCACTGCTCTTCGTTCCATGGGTTGGACACCGACGGACCGTATGTTTCGGTGAGACCGTAAACGTGCGTCACGTCGACGCCCAGCTGCTCCATGCCTGCAATCACCGAGGCCGGTGGAGGTGCACCTGCAGTGAACATCTTCACCGGAGGTAGGTTGGTATCGCGTTGAGTGAGGTTTTCCTGCAGTGCGGGCGGCGAATGCACGAGCATGTTCATGATAATGGGCGCTCCGCACAAGTGCGTGACCTTTGCGGCTCCAATGGCCCCAAGAATTGAAGGAGCATCAACGGAGCGCAAGCAGACATGAGTGCCATTCATGAGAGTAACCGTGCCTGGAAAGGTCCACCCATTGCAGTGGAACATGGGCAACGACCACAAGTAAGTGGGGTGTTGAGGCATGCCCCACACCAAGACTTGGTTCATGGAGTTGAGCGCTGCGCCGCGGTGGGAATAACACACGCCCTTGGGCCGACCTGTCGTGCCTGACGTGTAGTTGATGGCCTGCGTCTCCCATTCATCCAAAGGCAGAACCCAATCGAAGTCCTGTGCAAAGCCATCATGAAAAACAGTCAAGTTGGTGACAGTTTGGTGATATTAGGTGAGTCAATGCTACTCTGTGAACAGAGAAATACTCGGCTTATTGACAATATGTTTATCAATAAAACCTCGTTGCCCATAATATTTGTATCAATAAAACCTCGTTGCCCATAACATTTGTATCAATAAAACCTCGTTGCCCTGGCCCAAGAGCTCTTCGTACGTCAAACTGCCAAAGCGCGGCGCCGTCGCTGCCGTAACGCCCTTCGGGTGATGGCTATCGATCGGATCCACCAAGTCAACCAAAAGGGGTGGGGATAGGCCCTCTGCTTTCAGCTGAGCACACACGGCAGCCGCAATCGAGCCCTGAGCGGTGTCTGCCAGCAACACTTTGGCCGCTGAATGTTGCAGAATATAGGCCAGCGAGTCAATGTCTAGTCGAGTATTCAGCGGATTGATGGCCGCGCCACATGCGTTAATACCATGGTGCAGCTCCACAAATGCTGGCGTGTTGGGGCTCAAAACAGCTACCACGTCTCCGCGACCGACCCCATGATGAGCCAGCGCTGATGCCAGCTGCGTGATTCTCGTCTTCGTTTGGCCCCACGTTTGTTTTATCACAACTGCATCCACCGTGGAAGTCGAGGATGCGTGCTTCCAGTCAGCGTACAAAATTGCCGTCCGCTCTGGGTAGATATCTACCGTTCGCTGCAAGAAGCTGAGCGGGGATAGCGCTGCATGGTTGGCACTGCGTCGCCCAAGAAACGAGGCATTGGTACTGAAATACCGCTGAGACAAATGTACAGCATGAGTTCGTGGAGCTCGCAAGCACAATGTCGACATTCGAGTACCAGCGTGTATAATTCTTCAATTCTTGGGGTCCGAGGGTCTAAGTCAAAGTGTACTTTCGCTTGTTTAGTGTTGATATCGGAATGAAGACGTATTCAACCTAACAACCAGCAGCAGGGGGCAAAAGGGAAAGCGACGAGGCTTTGGAATGAAAAAGAATCTTCGATGAAAAATGTTCTTTGAAAAATGTTCGCGTAAAATTCCGAAGTCAGGTTGTGTGATGATGTCACGTAACGACGACTGGGATTGGTTGGTTATGCTTGTGAGAACATCGCAACTATCGCAACATCGAAGTGAACATGCAGTAAAGCTTTTGGGTTGTTAGACTTAAATGCCTGGTGATGCGAATTTCGACACACTTATATAGTTTCAAGGTTCAGTTTGGTTATCAATTTTGCCAGGAGGTTGAAAGTTGCATCGTGGTTCATATCTTTGTTCTGTCCTCTCTCGACTCTCGACTCTCGACTGACGACTCTCGACCCTCTAACGGCTTGAATAGACTCTGATACTCTGCTAGACAGTGCATGCTCGTGCCATAGGAACATACTACAAGCATGTCTTGGCTTTCGCTTGGTTGCTTGTAACAACAAACACTTTCGAATCGCTTGCCATGGCCCAAGCAGATGTCAGCAAAAATGGACCCGATACTACTCTTCATTCTGTAAGATACCGTGCAGTTGAATCTGTATGATGACATGTTGGAATAGTTCATGCATTATACTTCTTTTTGAATATCCGCTTCTTAAGACTAGCTTATATGGAAGGGACTACAAGGTTAATGCTGGCTACGCTACAAACGTTCCAAACCGTGCACTAGGAGGCAAAGAGGCTGCCCTTAGGTCTGGGCGGGACTGCCGATGGATAAATTGGAAAAAGAGATATGAATGCCAAGATGGAGCGCTGAAAAAATCAGCGGGATCATCGACGGCTACAAGGTTACTTCCCAAATCTGCCCATACCGAAAGCAATGGCAACAAGAAGAATACGGAGAGGAAATTGTCTTCATCATTGCTTCATCAAGGACTGAAGGTACCTATGATCAGCAAGCCGCCATCGTCACTTCCCCACAGCGATATTATCAGGTCTAGTGTACCTTTGGATACTGTATCTTTGTCACTATCAAGTCACAGCGATGACACTAAGACGCCTTTAGATGGCGAAGCGCTGTCATTATTAAATTACAGCTCCCATGGCAGCAGCAATAATAGTAAGCATACAGGTGGCAACGAGTCATTGCCACTAATCCACAGAACTGTTACCGCTGCATCTATGAGCAGCAAATGATTGTCGCAATCAAACAAGAGTTTGCAAAAGTTTAGCAGCAGGACAGTTTTGGAATCTGCGGTGATCGACATCAACTCGCAAAGCACGAGTTACCATTTTGATGCAAGGCCAGATGGCGCGACCTCACTGTAGTAACAAGGCACGTCAATGGGATGCCGTCAAGTCGCAGCACAACAGCTTGTTCAAGCCGCTCAAAAATCGCGGGTTTGACGTGGACCTCCTTCTGGCCACCAACCGCTGCGATAGTAGCGTGAAGTCGAAGTGTGGTAAAGAGCCATCATGGGAATCTCTTATTCGGACGCATTACAGCCCTGTGCTCAAAGGCCTATATCTCGATAACTGCAATTCTGAAGTCGACAAGCGCTGCCTCATGCATCGCGTTCTGCTATTGTGGGACCAGCAAATGAGAGATACTGCAGGCGGCTTTCGCGATTATGGTATGTCACCTGAAGGAAGTGAGTTATTCAATTCGCTCGACTGGATTCTTTTTACACGACCAGACATTGTATTCAAAGCCCGAGGTGCAGAACTAGTCTTGGGCATGATTCCAGTAGGTATGGTCCCAGGGTCTGACAAACGCATCATGTGGCCATTTAAGTGCGAACCTGACGCCTGGAATAAGTGGCAGTGTGTAGCAGACACGTTAGTGGCACTTCCCGCAGTTAGCTTGGAAGCGTATCGCAGCACCTGCTTGGGGTATTTGGCTTGTCGACCGGATGCGCAACAGAGAGAAAAACTGAATATTCTTCGTTTCGATAATGGCGGCGGAGCCCACATTGGAGGCGGCTATTCGGGGCACGCGTGTTACCGCTGTGTGAAATTGGCTAATGCACGCTTTCGTGACTCAAACCGAACAGACTCTGACCCTAAAGCCAGTGCAAAAGCGGAAGGCGTAATGCCTCCACAAGATGATCAAGTTTGGTTTGGAGTGGTCTTGACCGGAGATAACTAAACCGTGTATGCGTCCTTGATGGCAACAGCAACGCACGTGGCTGACAACTTCTCAACGAATGAATCTTCTGTAACTGCAGCAGCTGCTGCTCAATTTGTGGCCACAAAGTGGGATCCTGTCGCTGCAGCAGCAGCTTGTAAGGCAGCGTGTAAAGAGGCAGTTGGGTGCCGCGCTTGGTCAGCTGGTGCAAGTGCGCTCGCATTGGAATTGGGGCAGCGCGTTGGCACTCAGGCTCATGGAGTCAACAACAGCACAGACAGTCTGAAGGTTTATACTCAAACTGTTAATAGGGTCCTGTACGATAATAGCAACTTCAGCACGCGCCGCACCGAACACATACCACACCCCAGTCGAACTAATTTTGGTTTACGCTTGGTTTACAGGGCGGGGTTAGGGTTAGGGTTGGTGTTTATTTTTGTCTAAATTGAACTACATGTGGCTTAAAATAATTGCTTATTCGGATTTAAGCCCCACTGGGGTGTGCTCTCACCGAACAACCTTTCGAGTCACGTCGCACGCACGAACTCACATATTTTTCAAATGCAATAAATGCCACAACTACTAAGGCGCCAGTAACGTTCAGTGATTACCCTAAGAAAGAGCATATAAGGGGCGTCAAAGTCCCAGGAGATCACATCAGGTCCCTTGGGTGGGTGGCGCCGGGTATCCCTCCGACCCCCAGAGGGCGACTCTGGGATCTTACCCCAAATCCCTCTCTGTAAAAGCGCGCCAAAAAAGGGGCGCGCGCGAAATTATAAATTCACGTCTCAACGTAGAAGTCCCCCCCTTGAGGTCCTTGATCGCCGCCATGTTCTTGCGTGCTCGATCCGAGACCTTCCTCAAGTGTGCAGGAGTGATCTGCCTCAAAGCTTTGCCCACAGCCGCGCGGATTTCGTCCTTGTTTGACGGCTCCTCTTGGTTAACCATTCGCTGTATGTTCACGAAGACGCCCGCGTCGCAGTGGTTCGTGTCTGGGCTCGATGGTTGCTGGAACACCACTTCGTCGAAGAGGCTGTCAGTGAGGAAATCCGCGCAAGCCCTGTGCACTGTAGCGTTGTCTAGCCAGATGCCAATGAAGCCAGGGCCGAGCTTCCGCCGCGCTGCGTCGTACATTTTCTTGAAGAAAGGCTTGCAGTATTCGGCTGTGACCCCCTTCGCTGGCTCCCCCTTCGCGTTCAAGATTTTCGTGAATTCCTCCTTCTTCATTTCCCAGAGGCCAATGGTGTGCTCCTCCGACACGCAACAAAAGAACATGAGCTTGGTTTCCTGCGTCTTGGTCTCTGCCTTCTTGGGCAGCCACTTACTTCTTCCCAGGAGACAGCGGTTGTTCTGCCCGCTCTTGATACTGCTTGGCCATCCTGCTGATGTCCTCGGTGAACCACTTCATGTCGCAAATTACTCACCGCTTGAAGCACTGCTTCCAGAACTTCTTTACGAAGATATGGCGCTTTTCTTGAACAACCTTGCTAGCGATGGGCTTCTTAATCTTCACCTTCGTCATGAAGCCAGCCCTCTTCTTCGCAACCCGTAGGGCCTCCCTGCCTGGCGTCTTCGAGTGCCCAGCACGGCGAAGCTCAGTCTTGAGGTCGACATGCGTAGCTGTCCTCGTGTGCTCGGCCTGAAAGTCTTCCACAATTTTGCACATATCATCCCAAAGCCTCGGGTTAAACTCGCGCGGGCGCGTTTTTGTTGCCCACCTGTTGAAGATGCTCCCACGCTCGAGCACTTTGTCGTGCAGCCCTTTGGGGTAATTCACGCTACATCCAAACTTGGCAACGAGGGCAGGGGCGGGGGATTTACCTTTTGGTTTCCCAGCTGCAATCCGATTTGTGTACACCCGCAGTATCTCCAATTTCTCCTCGTCTGAGCGCAATCGAGTGGTCTTCTCCTCCGTGGTGGGCGTGGGATCGGCCCTGGTGCTTTGCGCCGTATTCTTGGCACGAGGCGTCGCCACAGAGTCCAACAACACCTGTTGGCCGATGTAGCAACCATTGTTACGTCCACCAATGTAGTAGTGCAGATGCTGCTGATGAGAGCGCCCTCAATGCTTCAGCGGCCTTTTCTGCACGGCTGGGGCATCTGGACGCGCCTGCGTTGGACCGATATGCATGTTCAAGTTGGATTACACGCCGATGACTCCTTCAGTTACTAGTTCTAACATTGAATACTACGGTCAAACGAAACAGCCAACGAGTCGCAACGGGAGCCATCGAAAGATCACGCCTCAAGTCGTTTCGGGAGTGATCGGAACATCTTCAACAAGTGTGGGACATTTCATGGAATTGGGCAGCTTAAAACTCAATTTTGTATGGAACGTGACAAGGAATGTCAATCCGCGGAACGGCAACAATCCATACTATACCTTGATGTCTGAGCATGGTGAATGAAAGAATGAAAAGAATGCTCGTGCGGCGCTAAGGCGCTCGATGGTAGTTGTCGATGATTTCCCGATCACGGTGAGTGCAGAATTCGTACCCTGGGTATCACACTCTATCTTTTTTCGATCATAAAGATAGTGGCGGCGGCTGGCGGCTGCTTAGTATGAATCTGATTCGAACGATGCCAATAAGCAAAATGCAGTCCATTGTTTATCTTTATCTTCTTCTCATCGATTTATTTGGTTGGTTTGTTGTAAAATTAGTTTAGCCCCCTTTCAACTTTCAACCAACCAGCGAGGCTCCCGGAAAGTCTTAAAGTTCGTGTCCCGTGCGTGGACCAGGCATCTCCAAAGGAAAAAAGTAATACTACGGAAGGATGGAAGTGAACTTACACTCGTGTTATACAAGAACCAAGTGATGACGGAAAAAAGTTGATAAAAGTGAAAGTTGTGAAGTTTTTCCTATCCGCTACTTTTTGTCACTTTTCGCCTGCTCAAATTATACAGAATACTGCTCAGAAAAGTGATGATGGCATGTTCTGAATGAGGAAGTGGCCAGATAGCTATGTGGTGAATTCAAACTTATGAGCAGCGACGGTAGCCTTTTGGCGCCATCCACGGTAATGCTTTGCTGGTAGACCGTGGTCACCGATATCGTTAACTTTGAGGGTGTTACAGTTGTCACGGGGAAGCAGGTTGCGTGGGATGCTTAAGCGCATACGCGAAGAATGTCGATATGTGAGCAGTGGGGTTTGCAGGCTCCTTTGGGAGCTGCAGAGCTATACAGGGAGGGTTCCTGTTGTTGGCGATGCTTGTTTCCTACCTCGTTAATGATACGTGGTCACTTCCCAGTCTTTCCAGATC
>Ga0307982_1003366_pt1 | contig 12788 bp, 9 predicted proteins | sample OrgLakmetagen989_FD_201847 | JGI IMG/M metagenome (GOLD analysis project Ga0307982, IMG submission 201847) | Saline water microbial communities from Organic Lake, Antarctica - #989 | ecosystem: Environmental > Aquatic > Non-marine Saline and Alkaline > Saline | place: Antarctica: Organic Lake... | reverse complement strand
AAGTTGCTGTTGCGATTGCTGCGGTGACATCATTTGCAGAGGTGGAGGTGGCACAGAGGAGCGGCCTTGTGCATGGGCCAGTTCGATTGAAGCACGTTGCCTCTGCCAGGCCAGTTGTTCCTGAGGAGACGGTGCAGTCGTGCGGTATGGGTCACTTGCTGCTTGCATCTGTTGAAAAGAAAAGGAGACATGCGCACACGTGGTGGTCATACAATGCGCACATATACGCAGATTCAAAGCAGGGAGTGAGAAATATTGCAGCTGCTATTGATTGGAAGATGAAGTAGCAAAGCCGAAAGGTTAGATCGATAAGTAGGAAAAATTCCCGAGGATACTACGGATAAAGCATTATTTTGCACCTGGTAGTCATAGCCTTCTGTTGGGCTTCCTTGTTGTTGCTGCTGCTGTCGATTACGGCCACGGCGGCCTTTTGTGGCTTTGCTCACGCTGCCTCGAGGAGCTGCACCACCTTCGCTGTCCCGCGCCGTGCCGAGGGGTACATCATCGAAACTGAAAATGAAATCGTCGAAGCCGTCGTCCAGGTCAGGTACTGGAATCCCGTCGTAGCTAACGCCCCTCGTCTTCTTTTTGGAAGCGCTTTTGCTTTGTGCCTTGGAACTGCGCCGCCCTTGTTTTGAGCGCCGCTGTTTTCTTTGGTGGTTGTCGTAATCACTGCCGTAATCTTCGCTGTCGGTGCTGGCATCATCGTCATCATCGTCGTCGTCAGTACTCTCATGTGCGTCGCTATCGTCCAAACCACTGTCGTTATTGTCGTGATAATCGTCATCGCTGCGATCGCTGCTGTTGCTGCTGTCATCGTCACTGCTATCGCTGTTGCTATCGCTACCGCTGTCGCTCTCGCTATCGCTGAATTCTCCGTCCCAGCGATCTTCGCGCGTGAGCAAATTCGCCAAGAACCAAAGCGCGGAGGCCACCAGTACAGTTCCAAGTGCATCCCCTACCGCTGCACAGCCCACCGCCAAACGAAAGCACGCCACCGCACTGGCGTCGGTCACGATGCCGCCGTTGGCCGCAAACGCACTGCTCTGCTCGACGAGCGCTGCTCCAAAGAACACGGCTCCCAAGAGGTCCAAAGCTTTGGCAGCCGCGAGTCCCCGGAGCGTAGTAGGGGTCAGTGGCAAGGCTCCTTGGTGGCGCCTCGCGCGCGCACTGCGCAGCGCTTTGGGTGGCCGAGCTGAGCGCCACACCATGAGCAAGCACCCAAAGCGCCCCACGCATTGCGCCAATTGCATTTCCGCGGCTAACACGCCGAACACGGCAAGTGTGGTGGCGCCCTGCGAACAAGGTTAATGTTGCCCGGACAAATGAGTACAAGTCACTTTAAACGACAAAGTTCTTCACGGGCTCTCGTTTGGAGAAGTCAAAAGTGCACAAGAGGCAAATCTTTGCTGTAAGCATCGGTTTCACCTTGAGGAAAAATAAGGCCGTCAGCGGGAGGTTTCCGGCTCGTGAAGCACCGAATCCGTAAGTTTGGGAGGCGTCGGAAAGCACCGTTACAGCGATGATGCCAAGGCACAAAAGCACGGCGGCAACGACGCCTGCAATACACGTAATGGGATGCGGGTAGAATTATTTTAAATATCATGTAACATTGGCTATCATGCACACAAGAATTGATTAAGCATAATCAAGCCTTTCATTGAAGTTCTCTATCCCTTTCGAACACTCGTGCTGACGACTTAAGTAAGCTAGTCACTCTTCGCATCACCATTACCGTGCAACCAGGCGAGGGCCACTAGTCGTGCTTCAGTGACCAACGCTAGCTTCGCAGGCTTGGTTGGCATCGATGCGCGCGGTGGCAGGAAAGGGTCCAATTGGCCAATCAAACGTCGCATCACTCGACGGCCGCGCGCGTGGCTGCGAAGAGAGAGTAAGTGAGAAAAAATGCAAGTAAGTGAGAGAAATAAAGAGAACACAGAAGAGGAGCTGCTTCCTTTCAGAATTAGGCGCAGTAAGCTAGCCAATAAGACCACACACAAGGGCTCAAGAGGAAGATGCCCCATCAAAGCTTCAAATTACCGCTGTGCCGCCGCATAAAAGAGCCCCACTTTCAACGGCAGCGCAATGGCAGTGGCCACAAACACGATGCGGCGGATGGCGAGGGCCTTGTCGCTGCGCCGTACTCCGTCTTCGAGCCCTCGCCACCCCACGGACACACGGGTCTCGGACGAGCTCAAGAAGTCCAAATCGCCAGCCACCGTGATGACAATGGCGCACGCTAAGCTCCACCTAAAGAGAAAAGAGAAGGTTTCAGAGAGTTGTAATCGCAGCAGAATAGAAAGACTCAGAAATGAGTGTGAGAAAATGAAGAGAGGTAAAGAGCGTGGTTTTAAATTATCCACAAAGGAAACGAAGGTGGTGAAACATTGGCAGAAATTGAAGGACCTTTTCGACTTCCATCTCTGGAGCAAATATTTTTGCTAACACCACTTGAACACCATCCATTCCTTTTAGCCCAAAGTGTTAACTCACCAAAGAGCGCCGTTGGGGGCGTGCAACATCAAAATGCCGCCAAAAACTGACTCTTCTTCCCCTTCGTGCGATGTCATTCCCTTGCCCTCTACTTCGCCCTTGGCCGCGACAGATAAAGCACTTTCTTCCATGTTTGAGTGGGTAAGGCGGTTGTGGTGGCCGCTGTTGTTGTCGATTTCAATTTTGCTTCGGTGCAGAGGCGATTGTGCTTCGTCACTTCCATTTTCGCTCCCACTCCTCCTCCTGCTACCGTCTTTCTCCCTCGGTGTATTCGCATCGCCATTATTTGGAATGGCTGCACTCGTAACTGAAGCACTGTCCTGGTAATAGCCCAGGCCCAGAATACCTAACTTGAAGACGAAACCCTCGACAGGTCCACGCCATGCCAAGGCAGGCACAAACACTGGTCGTGATGCACTCGACGAGCTTCTGCTCTGAGTTCTGTTCTGGCGAGATCTTTCCATCAGGGCATGCTTCGTAGCCAGCTCCAGTTCGGTTTCTTCGTTCGTGTCACTCGTGGCTTCAGGGTTAAGCAGAACTGACTCTTGGTGGCGCCGATCTCTACGGCGCAGAAATAACACCTAGCAATTGCACCACCAAAAGAAAAGCAGGAAAAAATCACCGCATTGAAAGAACAGAAGAAGGTGAGGTTCGAAAATGTTTCATTCAGTACTGCAGCCTGACTTATCGTCTCCATTGTCAGCTCATTGAACGGCGTAGTGGAACTATCTTGAAAAACAAAGTGGACCATGTTTCGTCTCTTACTGAGGGATTGTTGTCGTCGAAGGCATGGAGATAGAACAAGATAGTAGCGAGGGCCAGTTGATACGTGGGGCCAGAGGGGTAGAGCTCCGCCACCATGGCTAGGCCAAAATAGACCACACTCCCAACCACCCCTGCATCGCTCAACTGTGACCCCAAAGTAAAAATCAAGAAGAAGCGAAGAAGCATTAAACACGTAGGTAATTCTAGAGCAAACCAACGCAAGTTGCGAGATAAAATATAAACGGATGAGGATTGATGCGTAGATCTTGGTAAAATAAGGAAATAAGCCCACGTTAACGTTCGTGCATACCTGTGCATTCTCATGTTGCCAGCCACTTTTACACAGGAATTGAAACCCATACCAACGCGCTGCCTGCTTCAGCCGATGTGCATCTTCGTCGCCATTGTTGTTACGGCGAAGATTGCTCTCATCGGTCCAGGGCCCAGAAGTCGAACGAGAAGCAGCACCGATTGACGAAGGACTGTCTCCTCCCTGGGTCAGCCTCGGCGCGTGCGCATCTAGCTGCATACTGCTCGATACTCTGCCACTGTGAATGCCGCCTTCTTCTTCATCGTCGTCGTCTGCACCACCGTAGAGCTCATCGCCCAAGCGCGGCTCTGGGCCTTCTTCGTGCCATGCCTTGCCGTCATCGTCGTCATCATGTCGATAACTGCTACGGAATTGGCTATCACCATGCTTGCCGGCACTGCCTCGAGCGCTGCGATCAGTGTCTTCATAGTTGGTAGAGTCAGCCATGGCAGGAAGGTCATTCGTGGGTGGGTACCCAAGTGGCATGTCAGTGAAGTAATCCAGCCCCGCTGTGAGGGCACTCTCCGCTATATGTGACGCCGCCGCTGCCATGGGGCTGAAAGGCATCAATTTAGCGGCTAGGGAACCTTGTGGGTAGTGGCCCGGTGACCCTAGCAGAGGCCCGTTGTAGCCGGCGCTGCCGTTGGAAGAGTCGTGGCTTCCGTCACGACTGTCGCGCAGCTGGCTGATGCTCCGGCGCTTGATTACCCTGCCGCGCGCTACTACTTCTACCGCTGCGGCTTCCGAACCTCGCTCGTTGGCTTCATGGTGCTCTGAACCGCGCTGATGCTGCTGCAGGAGCTCTTGTCTTGAGTGCGCAGTCGCCGGCGAGTCCATCGATGCTGCTTCTCCTTCCTCGGCTACTCCTGGGCCTTTTCCTGGTGTTTGAGGAGCTTCTGGAGGCGCAGCAGCCGGAGGAGGAACTGCCGACCCAGCCGCCAAAGGTGGCAGCACTTTCCTCTGTGGAAGCACCAAACCTGCTGCACCAAGCGCAGCCATTGCAGCGCCACGAGGCGTGGACATCACATTGCTGCTGTTGCTGCTGCTCGTAGTACCAGTCATGTTGCTGCTATGAGCGCTCGCACTTCCACTGGCACCTGTTGGCCAGGGAGCCCCAGCCAGCGCCACGTCAGCGCCCTTGGCGTTGGACCCAATCGCCACGCACGCAGCCGCAAACGCGTGAAGTGGCGACAAAGGCGCCGCGAAGGTCACCGCGAAAGTGTCGCGCTCTCCAGACACTCGCGCGAGCGCAAAGACGGCACGATGTGGTGCAGCATTGCGAACGTTGTCGTTGCTGCCACTGCTAGTAGTGGGGTCCAAGAAGACGAGAGTCTTGCGGCTAGGTTCAGTGTTGGCACCTGCTAGAGGCGCACCACCATTCCCAATGGGCCAAGACGGAATTTCGTACCGGCCGCTGCTGCCTTCTGCCGTAGCACCACTGCTACTTGTGCCATTAAGGTGGCTGTGGAGGTTGCTGCCGTCAGGGTGGTTTACCCATTGCGGTGACGCAGCGCGCAAGAGCAACATGGCCACCATATCGCCGCGCGCAACACTTGCTAGCATGGCACTACTGCTGCCTTTCTTACTGGTGTGGTCGCGCCACACACATAGCCGCCGCGGCACAGCTGACGAAGCAGTGCTTGTTGCAGTGTTCGCATCGGATACCGAGGACCCTGATTGAGTTGTAGTGGTAGCTGCCTCAGTACTTCGTTGGAACAAAGGCAGGGCAACGCACCCAACTCGAGGCACTTTTGTTTTGCCACCTGCATGCGACCCCACAGAGATAATCCACAATGGCCAAATCAAATAAGATAGCGCATAGAGAAATCCGATCTCATGCTCATTCCCATAGCGATGAATGCACCAAATTCAACGCGTCCTTTTGCTCGAAGACTCAAACTCACCGTCCGGGCTGATGCCAGCAGAGAGCAAACAAGCTCCCACTTCGCCACCCGATGAGCCCAAGTATTGCATGCTCCAGCCGTTTCCCGTGGTATTTTCAGGCCGCAAAGCAACTACAGGCCCATTGGCAGCGCTATTGCTGTTATTGCTGCTGTTCCCACGCTGTTGCCCAAAGGCATCCGCGAGAGAAATAAGTAATTCTCCCTTCTGATTGCCTTTTCCAGGCCGTGCGCCCAAAACAAAGGTTCCAGCCGACGACGACGACGAAGTTGATGCAGTGCTTGGAACATCGTCGCCACTGCTGCTGCCGTGTTCACGTGCGTGCCCTTGTTCGTTGCTGTTGCCAACCCCTTGCAAAAAGAAGAGCAATTCTCCGGTGCCGCGGTTGCGTCGCACTTCGGCTCGCGCTTGACCTTTGCTGGGGTTCAGAGGCCGCAGCAGCCACCGCCGCTCGGGTGCCGGCAAAGGGAGGCCACAAGCCGCGGCCAAACTTCCGCTGCCTTCTCCGGGCACTTCTTCCTGGTCCATCTCCACTTCTAGAGCCGCTTGAGCTGTCGACACTTCTAACGCAGTGGCCGAGGCCGCTTCGGAGGCCGCGTGCGCTGCCAGGGAATCCGCCAGGACGTCTCCTGTGGGCGTAAGATTATTGTTGCTACATGTGGAGGCTTTGGCCATGGCAGCTTGAAGTGCTTCGGTGGTCCGCCGGCTGGCAGGAGTTGCCTCAAGGTCCACGTTGATGACGGCAGGACCCCTACTGCCTAAGCCGTGAGGACGCCGCACCTGTGAGAACGAGATGGTGAAAAAGAAGAGAGAACGGATTGCACGCAGCAGATTTAATAAAATGATGGAGGGAAGGCAAAGACTTCTAATAATATTCTATAATTAGGCAGCTACTGATTGGAACTACTCGCAAACTGCTTCTGACCGATTTGGCTGGCGAGTGTTCGTTTTCCGTGTCGGCGCCCGTCTCGTCATCCGAAGTCCGCGCAGTGCCCAGCCGTTGCCCGATGAACAACTTGCTCGCTAAAGCTAAGCTTCCGCCTCCCATCATCCCGCCATGGTTGTCATTGTGGTCGTTCCCGCCGCTGTCGTAGCGGGACCCGCGGCGCCCAAACGCCTTGGAGGCCTTCCACGTGCCCCCACCGGCGCCGCCACTGGTGGCGTGGTTGTGGGGCTTCATCGGGCTTACTTCGGAAGTGTGGCCGCTGCTGCTGCGACCGCTACCTCCGCCGCCTCCGTGGTAGCTGAGGTGCGCGCGGCCCCCACCAAACAATTCAAAGGCGCCCGGGTTTTCCGAGTCGTTAAGGGCGCTGACCACGTCGCGGTCTTCGTCGTCTTGCAGGCGGTTCCAGAAAGCGTCGGAGTCAGGGTCCGTGCCTGCTGTCGACGACGACAGTGGTAACGGTGGCACTGCGGCTGCTGCATTGCTCGGACCATTGAACCCATTTGGCATTTGAGGAGCTGCACTCAAAGAGTGTCGCCGCTGCCCCACCCGAGATAGTGGCGCTTTCTCGCTGCTTATGGCCGAGTCGTCTACACCCATTTGGGTGGTCACGCGCGCTCGCAGCCGCCCCTGAGGCGCAATCACGGGAACTTCAGGCTTGCGAAGAGCTGATGCTGCCACTGTAGCTGCAGGTGCAACAGCTGCATCCGACGCTTTTACGCATGGTGCTGGCGCAACTGAAACTGGTACAGATGTTTGTACTGGTGCTTGTGCGGGTGCTGGTGACGGTGCAATGGTTTCTACCAGCGTGTGCGCAGTTGCCGGTTGTGTAGCCAAAGAGTGCCCGTAGTCGAGCGGCGGCACCTGAGCAGAGAGCGCATTGTTATTGCTGCAGCCTCCTTCGGCTTCTACACCCGTTGTCTCTAAGGCCTCGTTCTTCTCCTGTGACTGTGGCAACGGCGCGGCTGTCTCTGCTACCTGTGCTGCAACTGGTGCCACACTTGAATCGTGCTGTGAGCGCTCCTGCAGGGACTGCAAAGTGGAAGTGGGAGCCTTAAATGGTGACACTACAGTGGTGCTAGTTCCGTCTTCTGCCTCTCCTTCTCCGTTTCTTTCGTGCTCTGCGGCTTTCGCTTCGGCCCGGGCAGCAGCGGCCGAGGCATCCAACCAACCACTGCCACTCATGCGAGGAGCAGCTGTGGTTGTAGAGGCTGAAACTCTTCCCTGAGAGTCTATTTTGCTACTAAACTTGGTTGTCTCGCTACTGGTAATTGCTGGTGCAAGATTCAAGTTTTGCTGCGGTTGATGGTCCCATTCAACGGTTGCTGTGCCTGCAGAATGATCGGAAAACCCTCCTGCAGAGGTTTTAGATGAAAAGATCACCTCGTCGCCTTTAAATACCGACGCCTTCGCAGGAGACTGCCATTCTTCCTGCACTTGCATTTGAGGCGCAGGCGTCGCAGTTTCTACTTCGTTCCTTGCTTCTCCACGCTTGCTAGCGCTGCTGCCGACCTCGCTCATCATCTGTGGCCCCTGGTAAACTGTAGCATGGTCTCTTAGCTTCAGAGGCGACAGCTTCGGCGGTGCCCTCAACATAGGTGATTGCGCAGAAGCTGGTGCTAGCTGCTGCTTTTCACCAAATGAAGGGGCATCTATGATCAAATCAGTGTTGTTGCTTGCACCAACCTCCACTATTCTCTGACTACTTGATGAGCTGCCCTTCACTGTAGACCCTTCTGTAGGTTTGTCGTCATTTTTGGGCTCTGGAAGCACGCTCCGAGCACGTGAGTGCGGCGCCTCTTCGGAATCCAATGGTGCTCCATTCGCAGCAGCTGCTGTGCGAGGTGATGCCTGTGGGGGCTCCGCAGGTGGCGGCGGCACTGCGGCGCGACGTGCCTCTGCTTTCTTATCTTTCTCAGAGCGGCCTGACTTCGCGCCCTTGCTACGCGAACCACTGCCACTGCTGCTAGCGGACTGCGCGCTCTTTTGATGAACAGATTTTTCGTGACCGCACTTGCACACGCCAAAAGTGGCCTATCAACGACATTAAAATAGAGGGTAGAGTGCATAAATTTTCAGTGTTGATGATGTCAATTCAAGAGTATTAGAAGCATGAAACAAGACACCAACCACATACCGCCGTGAGGTCTACTCGAAATTGGTCGCAAGGCTTGCTTTCGGCTGCTGCTGCTGCTGATGAGTCACCGTCAGTGACAGGCTCGCCAGCAGCAGCAAGGGAACGATTGCGGGACGCCACGCCATTCAATGAAGAAGCCTTGCTGTCATCATTGCGAGCACACCATGCTGTGGCCACGCGCACTGGAGCTGCCTCGTCTTCTTGCTTTGCCGCTGCCACTGCTGTTTCTGTCGACGACGGCTCTTCAACGCCCAACATCGCAGCAGTGAAAGGCGCTGGGGCCGACGCGGCAAGCTGTGGATTGACTGGTGGGCGAACGGAAGAAGGTGGGCGTCGCCGCGGCGATGGCTCGCGCCTCGGCGACGGCGACGGTTCGCGCTTCGACGATGATGATGACTCTCGTCGAGGCGACGGCGACGGTTCGCGCCGTGGTGATGCCGATGGTTGCCGTCGTGGCGATGGCCCTGGAGATGCAGCGGCAGTGGGTACAGGAGTAGCCGTTGAAGCAGGCTGTTTCCGGGGAGACTCCTCCGCCAAGGCAGCTGCATCCAACGCATCTATCTGGAGCCCATTCTCAATGAATCCCTCACCGCCATTGCCGCCACTGCTTCGCCTCCTTCTACCACTGCTGCTCTCGCCTACTTTATCACCTTTTCTTGGGCTTGGAGTAGTCAAGTACGGCTGTGCGTCACGGTCAGCAGCTGCGGCCTTATCCGGCGACGCGAGCAACGCAGCAGCGGACCGCGCAAAACCTGCTCCACGGTCTCGCGCGCTCGTTGGACGTGGAGAGGTGTCTTCGCTAGCAGGCTGGCCTGGGCCCAATCCCATGGAGGCGGCTGTCTGAGATACGCTACCTGCTGTTTCTAGGGATGTGGTAGTACGAGCGGGCTCGGGATTATTGTGACTATCCAAAGAGGGCGCTGCGAATCCGCTCGTGTTGCCACCACCTCCTCTGCTGCCGGAGCTCGTCCGCCTCGACCCTGCGCTTGGCCCGCCGAAACCTCCACTCGGTGCCCATGATCCCCCGTTGTCTATATCGGACTCTGACCAACCACTCTGCTCGCTTTCGCTTACACCTCCAGAGCCGCGGCCGCCGTTACGGAGAGCCGCTCGGGCTAAGAAGTCGTTGACTGAGCTGCCGCTTAAGGCACCACCGATTCCCGGACCAAGCCGGCCTGGTGGAGCTTCTACCGGAGGTGGTGGAGCTTTTTGCGGTGCTCGCTGACCCAGCCGCCTGTTTATTGAGATGGGAAGATATTCTTCACTGGTAGTTTTCGATGCACTCAGAAGCGACGGTTAAACAAATTTTATTCCCTATTGTGTAGCAAATTAGCTCTCAAGCTGATGCATGAATCAATTTCCCCATTCGAGAACAATTAAAAAAATTCTTTTTAAACCTACCGTGGAGGGAGGTCCATGAGGAGGCAGCGCCTTTGGAGCAACTTTACGGCAACCGTCCAGGATATGTTAGTGGGAGTCGCGGGTCGCGGAGCGGAATGGGAACAAAAATGCAAGAGGCACAAAAAGAAGAAGGGGACTAACTTGGATACTACATTAGCACAATGATCCATTGTTTTCTGACTCTTGCGTGTTTCTTCCAAATTGAGCTGCGCTTCTGCGATGCGCTGTAGTGTTTAGCCCTGTTATAACTAACTTGTTTGGCCTAGCTAGCCTAGTTTCACCTCAAGCATAGGACATTTTAAAAGGAAGTTTACTCCTAGTTCTTCGCACGAGTATTATTCAACTTTGAAGCTTTCGCTCTTCAGTACGTATCTACCCTGTTTCATTGAAAGACTGCAGCTATACACGAGTAGATTTACTGACTTCTGCAAAGAAATAAAATTTAGATCGAGGCATAATAGCTCACAGAAACCTTTTCGCTCTTTTCCAGATAATCTCCTAGAACATCTGCATCGCATGGCTCTTCCAAAGGCACTCTTTCGGGCGCTCTTACGGCCTTTAGCCTCCATAAAGCGAAGTTCGCAACCTACGGTTGTTCTCTGGCCTCGAGTGCAGCCTAGAGCTTGGGGGCAGTTTGAATACGGAGGGCAGGGAGATGGTTTGCGACTTCTGCCACTTCCCAATGACCTCTACGGCGCACTGAAGCGGACTGGAATTTCGCTCCCACCAAGCCCTGTGGTAGATGCCGGAGACCTCTTTCGGTGCGGCTCGTGTTTTCATCTACTCTACTTCGCATAATGTTTATCAATCATTTTTTTAAGAGGAATAATTAAGCTGCCAATATTTGGTATAGGTTCACGGCCGAGGCCTTCCGTGCAATGGCTTCGGCTTCAACCGAAAGTGACGAAGATTTGGTAAATAACCACTCCACGTGCTTCCATTCTAAATTTTGATCTGCTTTAGCATTCCTACGATATTTCGTGTTTTTCTAGGGCACATTTTGACTATACGTTGGTGCGCTACCTTCGTTTTGTTATTCCTCTGCAATAATTTAAACAGAGCGTAGACCAGCGGCTTGACTTCGGGTTTGTGGCGCTGAAATTGATGGGCGAAGTGGCGGCAGCATGGGCAGCAAGCAGTGCGGGCCCCGAAGAGCATGGGGTGCGCGTCTTCTGCGCCGCCAGGTTCGTGCTTGCCCTCACACACAGTGCCAAAGCTTAGTCTACTATGCTTATTGTGCTAATTTTTATTCTCGTCTTTGACATGTATCTTGAAAGCGTGTCGTTGAACAACTTTTACTCCCTTTTCACGATTCCTATTTTCGGTGAACGATATGTTCAAAAAGGTTCTTGCAACACGATCCCGAAACTGGCGAAGACGTGTTTGCGTACCGCCTTTTGGTGGAAAATCGTGGCCAGAAATCTGTTCAGGTATCCTATCGTGTTGCTATTAACTCAAAATTCATTTTGTCTGCCATCTTGTGTGCGTACTGCGAAACTATTTGAGTAGAAGTCCTTGCCATCGTTCACATACATGTAGTCAACACTCCTCGCTTCTGAACCGCTATTGCGCAGGTGCTGGGCCGGCACTGGCTCTTCGAAGGCGCGGGTGGGCAGCAAGTGCACGTGCCGCGCTTCGCGGACGGCCTGATTGGCCAGAAGCCCCAGCTGGAGCCAGGCCAGTGGTTCGCTTACGGCAGCGGCTGCTCGCTGCCCGGAGGCGCCCCTGGCTTCATGCGCGGCGCGCTCCTCGTTGAAGCAGCGTCCCAATCCTCATCTTCGTCCTCGTCGTCTTCGTCGTCGGAGGCATCTCCAGCAGCAGCAACGGCAGCGGAAGCGAAAGAAAGCAATGCTTCGCCGTCGAGCACTCCAGCAACTTGGGAGGTTGAAGTTGCTACCCTTCCTCTCAAGACAGATGAAGGCCCGTGCCAGCGCTTGAAGGATTTTTAATTGGGACGTGCCCGTGAAGAGATCTCTTGAGCGATTCGCTGAATCAATTGCATCACGAGTAACACAGGTGTGTGCTTGGGCGTCTTTTTATGATATAAGCTTCCGGGCTGGGGCTGATGATTTATTACCATTGCCATATTAATTTTATTCCAACTGGACTGCGAGGCTGTAAGGGCTATTACTTACGGCAAGTCCCTACTGCAATTAAATTCCATATCCTTTTTATAGATATATATATGTGAGAAAGTATCTCGTTGTGGGTACTAACCACGGCCAAATAATGAGATACATGTTACAGAAGATTACGGTTTACTGCAAAGCGACGGCGGTTTGGTTTGGGGTATTGTCGAGATAACCCGCCAACGAAGTCTTAGTAGCACCAACCGATGACCGATGAGTTTCCGCTATCGGCTGCATTGCAGACTTTAGTATAGAGCTACATATTAGTGGAATTCGTATTACAGCCACATGACAACCACAGAGCCACAGAGCCATCTCCAAACCGGCGGAATTATGATATGATCCATGTGTGCACCTCCGCGTACGGACGTTCTAACCACTAGCCACTAGAGCTTCTCTTGGACTGAATACTCTAGAAGTAAGCAAGGCACTTCATTCGCAGTCCTTTAGTGAATGTTCTACATAGCTATGAGCTAAGAGCGACAGCACAAATCCTAACAGGCTTCAGAGGAGAACAGGAAGAAGTATACGGAGGAACGGAGAAGTCGTCCGTTGGATCGTTGGGTCGTTGATACTTTTCTGAGTTACTGTACAAGAAAGCAGTTGGATCGAGAATCGAGAACATCTACAGTAATCTCTACTAGTGTTCGTAAAAATAAGTATTACTTAAATATACAGATTTTAGGAGCCAAATAAGTAAAATAATAA
>Ga0307982_1003365_pt1 | contig 12788 bp, 14 predicted proteins | sample OrgLakmetagen989_FD_201847 | JGI IMG/M metagenome (GOLD analysis project Ga0307982, IMG submission 201847) | Saline water microbial communities from Organic Lake, Antarctica - #989 | ecosystem: Environmental > Aquatic > Non-marine Saline and Alkaline > Saline | place: Antarctica: Organic Lake... | reverse complement strand
ATGGTGGGGGTGCACCGCCGATGATGGGGGGGGGCGGCTATGGTGGGGGTGCACCGCCGATGATGGGGGGGGGCGGCTATGGTGGGGGTGCACCGCCGATGATGGGGGGGGGCTACGGGGCTCAGCACCCCCCATCTTTGCAGGCGCCTGTATATGGGCGAGGCGCCCAGCCAACGGGGCACCAAGACAGCCACATGCATGGTGGAAGCCTCATGGGCCCCCCTCCATCCTATGTTGCCCCTCCCCAGCAGTATGGCGGGGGAGGGGGGCATGCTGCTGGGCAGCAGTGGGGGGGGTATAAACGCGGCAGATGACCCTGTGTACTGAAATACATTCCTCACTCATACAATACATAGTACTGTGCACATTCAGTTTAGACTCCGAACACCTTGTTCCCTTGTGCCGTCCACTTGGCCCGCTCCTGTCGGGCTGTTGCCGCGGTCTCCTCAGCTGCAGCAGCCGCCTCCGCCCCAGATATGGAGGAGGTGACTGGAGCGCCTGCAGCAGCAGCACCAGCCCTTGCCGCTGCCACGGACTGCGCATGCGCCTTCTCTGCGGCCTGTGTGTTTCCCTTGAGCAGCAGGGTGCCCAGCATGACCACAGCAAAGGCCACCATGAGGGAGGGGAGAGTGAGTGAAACCAAGGAGGTGCCCTGGGAGGGGACATCCACGCGAGCGCGGTGCATGCGTTTCACGCGCCCTCGGATATACGCGTCCTCTTTCATGCGGTGCAGCGTGTTCGCCATGGCGCCGCGGTACGAGGCTGTGTTGGTTGCGGCGCTGCCTGAGCTGCCCACTGACGTGTCGCCCCAACGCGAGTAAGCAGCGCCACCACCAGCCTGGGCATACTTTTCGTTCTTTTTAGCGAACTTTTCCTTGAGATCTTCGACCTTTTCGTCGTACTGCATGCGCTTATGCTCGTTGGATAAAGTGCTGTATGCCTCAGCAATGACTTTGAAGAAGGCAGGGTCCTGTATACGCAGTGAACGTTTTGGCCACTAGGAAGCCAGTCAAACAATATGTTCCTTACACTTGATTTGTTTCCCATATCAGGATGGTGCTCTTTGGCTGCGCAACAAGATCATTGACAATGCAGCCACGAGAATAGTCGCCAGATCAGTGCGCGACAAACCTAGCTCGCGGAATGCTGTTTTGATGTCGGCATGAGATGCATTGTGACCAACACCGAGGATCTTATAAAAGTCAAGCAGCTCCTTCTTTGGGTTTCTGTGTCCGTGGCGGCTGTGAGAGCTGTCTGCTTTGGCCGCCGAGCAGGCTGATGCGTGGAGCAGCCGCAACGTCACAGGCCTTCGCAGAGCTTGGGGAGCAGATTGCTGAGCGTGCTGAAACTTGGCGGTTGTTGTTAATAGCCTGGTCGTTGAGCGGACGACTGTCATACTTGCAGACCGAATAGCTGCCATGATTCAGTCCGTCTTACCCTTGCCGGCTTAGGCAGCTGATGCAAAATACAGATTGATGAAATTCTTCCAACATTCACGCGGATCTAAATTTCTCCATGTTTTATACGGCTGCACTGAGTTGGCCAGCTTCCTGCTGCAGCCTAACTCTGAGTGCAAGTATTCCACAGCAGACCCCCCCCCCTGGCCTTGACAGGTATCAGCTCCCAATGAAGGCAAGGCGGAGCTGTTGTCCCAGCAATTGAGACTATGTAGAAGAGACGGAATTTACCGGATCTTCGTGCAGGTTTCTGATCCCGGCCTGGTTGTAGCGTCAATTATCAGCAGCTAAAGCAGGGATGGCCGTTGAAATCAAGGACTTTGTTGAGGCTGTGCAGTTTTGTATCGAAAAAAGCAACGGCGATGAACTAAAGCGCTTACTATCACTGCGCCATAATGCAATGCTTTCACGCCGGGCAGCAGTTTCTGTTGCTGTGAAGGTGTGCCTAGCAGCAGGCCTTGACGCAATTTCCGCAGCCCACATTTGTCGCTTTTGCAGCGTTCAAAATCAGTATTTAAGACTCTTCCAGGAAGATTCAGCATAGTTTGTTCTAAATTATTCAGCTGTGCCTCATCAATTTTAGATTTGAGTTGGGAAGAGGCTTTCAAGACCCATCAGCAATTTCTTGAGTGAGAGAGCAACACAGGAAGCAGACAGCTTTGTCCTGCAACTTGCTTTTCTTTACAGAGAGCTGGGCGAAGAACTCAGCAGTGCATATGACAACTGGCTTATTGGTCCGCTGCAGCTGGCTTGCAATGAGTGTTATACGCTCGCGCTGCTGAGTGGAACTGCTGGCGAAGCGTCAGGCTCAAACTTCGGAGAGTCTCTGAACTCCGTTGCAGACAAGCTGCGCTCTGCATTCCAAAGCATGAACAAGCACATCACTGAGCATGACAAGTTGCACTTGAGCAAAAAATGGGGTGCTTTGTACGCTGCCAACCTGGCTGCAAAGTGCATGTTCAAACTGCAGCGCATGCAGCAGGCCGAGTACCTGTACCGGCCAGTCACCAACCCCAGCTTCCCCCCCCTGCACGAATTCCCGCGCTCCCAGCAAGTCACGTATCGCTTTTACTGTGGCCGACTTGCGCTGTCCAGCGGCAACTTGGCAGCAGCCAACGAGCACCTGTCCTACGCCGCCAAGCACTGCCACAGGAGCAGCAAGCACAACGCACAGCTCATCATGCGGTACCTAGTTCCAGTGCGTATGAGTTTGGGTCAATTGCCGCTGGCCCGGTTGCTGGAGAAACACGGCTTGGCCGAGTACGCGGAGTTATCCCAAGCCATGCGGGAGGGTGATGTTCGCACCTTCGTCCGGGCAAAGGACACATTCCAGCTGCAGTACATTAAGATCGGTGTGTTCTTGCTCATTGAGCGCCTGACGCTGGTCGTGTACCGGCGTTTGCTGCAGCGGCTGCGGCTAGTGCTAGGCAGCAAGCATTTGCCGCTGCCGGCCATCGAGTGTGCCTTCAAGAGCAGCGGCGTGGACTTCACACAAGAAGAAGTGCATTGCATTGTGGCACGATTAGTCACAGAGAAGCTCATGAAGTGCCAGATTTCCCTCAGCTCCAACATTGTGCTGATGCCGGAGCATGCCTTTCCCCCACTGAAGAAAAAAAAAGTGCAAGTGGGAACACATTCTTGAGTCCGCAAGGGGCAACGACAACGTCAGTGGTGTATCCGGAGAGCTCCTACTGTCTCATCTGCAGCGCTGGCTGTGGCAATTCACAACGGCAGCACTGCTCACGCAGTTGCTGCCTTTGCGTACGTGGCCTTGGCAACGCGCTCAAACTCCGCCTGGTTGGCCCACATTGCAGCTGCAGCCTGATTCAAGGGGTCGTCGTTGTTGGGATCTGCAGGAAAGTGTGGGTGTGCTTTTGAACTAAGCGAGTGCAGCAGGTGTGAGCTGCGTTTGGTCGGGCCGGTACGCTGTGTGTCAACTGCGTGTCGCTTGGCGCCACACCCCATAAAACCAAACAAGCATTCCCAATCAACCGAAGAAACTCACCAGCCAGGAGACTTTGGATGCTGAGTAGTGTTGTACGAACGTTGTATGTTGGCGTCCATTGGTCCTGCGCGGGAATTCCATAGCAATGAATATGCGGAATTTGATTGGCGTTACGGAGCATTGTACCTTGAGGATATCCAGGCAGATATTGCCCTCCAGATCTACATTTGGGTGGAAAATTGGTGTTGTGAACTTAATTGTGGGTGCCTTGTGGGGATACTGGTCACTGAATGCGATGGACAGCTTCAGCGTCATGCCTTCGTACACTGAAGCGTCTGGGCCTGTGATGGTCGCAGTCCACTGCATGATGTTGTCCGCACAAGGGAAAGCAGTGACCTCTTTGCTTCCACTCATCATAAGCTGCATGAGTTCTTTTTGAAGCCTCTTTGCTACGTTGCCGCTAGAAGTGCCTGTGCCGGCAGCTGCAGCTTTGGGTCCGCCAGGCGCCATGCCTGCTGCAGAGTTTGCTGTGCTCATGACTGTAAATTTCTGTCGTTGCGCAAACCGTACATGCCACGTGATATACAAATGCTATATCAAGTACTGCTGCGTTTTCTAATTTTATGCTGGCCAGTGAGTCCGTAGCGCGTAGGACTTCTTCATCTGTCATCACTGAAAGTCAGCCCCTTTCCACCCCTCTCAATTCCATTGCTACGGTCTAGCTTCCAAACTCGCTGGAAGCGCTGCATATCCACACAGCTGAACAATAGCTGCTGGACACAATTAAGTAGGATTTCAGGAGCCCAACGCTGTGATGATCGGAACCAGTGTGGCCCAAGCCAATTCCAGGCAGCGGCGTGGTCCATCAGCCAGGTCAGCTCCAAGTGAGGGATTTCAGCCAGCTCAGTTCACTTCCTCTCGTGATGTCCGCGCGAAACGAGCCGCTCAGCGGCCTGAAGATTTCATGGACGAAGGTGACTTCAATGCGTTTGGTGCAACTCTGACTGCGGCCGACAGCTACGGCGGTGCTCGTGGCAGCGCGGTAATTGCTCATGGCTCCGTGGCATTGGCACGAGCGACAACTCAGCGCCAGGGAGGGGCAGGCAGTGTATCGCGAGCGATCGCATTTTCACCAGAAGTTATTTCAGCTGTTTCAGCACCGCAGCTGTCGGTTGGGGAAGAATTGCTGCGGGCAATGAGGTGGCGGCCCCGGAAGCGAGACGCCGCGGTTCTGGCCCGGCAGGCTGCAGAGGTGGGCCTCACGGCTGCTTCACTGCTCCCAAAGCTGGACAGCGGAGGCATTGGCTATGTATCTGGTACTGGCGACGCATGGCTCACGGACAGAGCAGCTGCCCGTCGCTCTGCTCTTGTTCGCCACGTAACCGCCACAGGCAGCCAGCCGGCCGCAGTACCGACACAGGGCGCATCGGCACTCTTCACCACAGACGCGTATGGGGAAGGCACAGACACAGACATGGCGCAGTACGACATTGCAGGCACCGTGGAGGAGGAGCGGCAGCTGAGGGCGCGGGCGGTGGCGGACGCCGCAGCCGCCGCCTCGGTACGGGAGGTACCCCCCCCTGTACATGCCTTGCAGGACGCGGGGACAGCTCCCACCAGCCGCTCAACATCGCTCGTGCCCCATGCACTTCCAAATCGGCAAGTGTGTCACGATGGCGCCCCTGCCCTTCCCGGCTTTGTGATCTCCATGACCCCCCTTCACCAGGCTAGCCAGCCCTCGGGGGCAGTGCCCTTCCTTGGCCCAGCCGACGTGCCGCGTGCATTCCGGGCAGTGCACACATTCCACCATCCACCCCCAGCTCCTCCAGGCGCCTCCGCCGCCCCCCAAGCCCGACGCCATGCGCCTTCGCTGACACCAGCCCAAAGGGGGGCCGCTCTTGGCGAAGCACCCCCCCCTGCACCAGTCACAAAGCCATCCAACACAGCATCCCATTCCAACAACCTGGACTCGAATATGCCTTCGTCTGCTGCCCTTCGAAGCCTCTTTACCCCAGCCAGCGTGAAGGCCCCTGCCTCAGCAGCAGCCCCCCCCCACGCCCCTGCCTCAATTCCAGGACAGCTGGCAGCAGGTGCAGCGCCCGGGCAAGGCGAGCAAGCAACAACGGCACGGGAATTCAACGAGGGTGGATTCCCTGTGGTGCCCAGTGTGTTGTTCGCGCCTGTATTCCGAGTGTCAGAGTGGGCCCCGAACAAGCTGGTGTGCCGGCGGCATAACGTGCCTGAGCCGTACACCACCCAAGTGAGCCAGGGCACAGATGCAGCCAGACAGCAGGCACACCAGCGCCAGAGCGAGGCCACAGCAGGTGCGGCTGCCCTGCTGGAGAGCTTGGCAGCGTCCACCGCGGGGCAAGCTGCCGCTGCCAGCGCCGACGCGGAGGCGGCCCCCCTTCCCCCCCAGGCCCCACGAGACCTGCTGGCGTCGGTGTTTCAATCTGACACCGAGCCCAGCAGCGAAGAAGAAAGCGACAGCGACACTGGGGGTGGCAAGGCGACTTTGGCCCGCAGTGGTCATTCCTCTGACATGCATAGCCGCCCCCCCTCAGGGGTGGGGGCACCCCCCCCTAATAGTGCAGCTGGCAGGCAGCCACTGCTCAGCCGACTTGATATAGAGCAGTCACATAGTGCAGCGGCATCAATGCCTGCGCCAGCAGCAGAGCACAGCGGCAGCGGCGCCGCTCCCAGCGGGTACCCCAGCTCTACTACCGGGGGGCACACAAGTGCCGCTGCAGCTGCAGCTGGGGTGCATGCTCCGGCGCCCCAAGACCCAGCACTTGCAGTGGGGCCGGAGCTACCCCTCGGCTTCAGGCGGCCTGCAGCATCCTCCAGCTCTCGGCGCCATCGCTCCCGCTCCCCCAGTGGCGGCGGCGACTCGCGCCACCGGCACAGACGGCGCAGTGGGGACAAACAGCCCTCTCGGCAGCGCAGCCGGCACTCAAGCGACGAGCGCAAGTCCAGGCACTGGGGTGACGTACGATGATGCATGGTCGGCTGGCGTGGGTACGACCGGCTTCGGTTTCTTCAATGAATTCATGATTCTCGCAACCGACCTAGCGGCAGTGCTTGAGATGCCCTACTGCAGGCGCAGAGGCGTGTGGCCGCCGAGCTGCCAGTGCGTGTGTGCAGCATCGCCCCCTCCCCCAGCCCCGAGACACCAGCACTGCTATCTGCGCCCCCCTGCGCCCTTTTTGGCTTTTTTGGTTTTCTTGATGGCACTTTGCAGCCGAGCTCTGGCGTTCTCGGATTCTTGAATGACAGCTGCGGCAGCGTCCTCCACGTCGTTGCCGATGGGGCCACCCCGTCCCCGCTTGGTGCCGCGCTTGGCGTTCTTTGAGTCAGCCATCTCCCTCATCTCAATGGCGGCGATGCGCTGAGCCTCTGTGACTCGCTCCAGCAGCAACAGCACGGTGCTTTCGTCGGCCGGGAACTCGGGAAGCTTCTTTCCAATCAGCTGCTCGATTCGGGTATAGTTCTCAATGTCGTACTGTGTGACGACTGTGATGGCGCGACCCGCCCGCCCTGCCCGCGCTGTGCGTCCCACGCGATGCACATAATCCTTCCCGTTGGTGGGCACATCGAAATTCACCACCAAGTCCACGCTAGGAATGTCCAGCCCTCGGGAAGCCACGTCTGTCGCCACAAGCAAGTTGCGAGCACCCCCCTTGAACTTGCTGAGCGCAGCCAGACGCTTGTTCTGGCTCATTTGGCCGTGCAGGGCTGTGGCGCTGAATCCCAGGTTCTTCAGCATGAGGGTAATACGCTGGGCGGCGGCGCAGGTGGCCACGAACACAATGCCAGTGTGCCCCGAGAACTCATTGAGCACATATGTCAGGTATGTGTCTTTGTACTTTGCAGGGATAAACAGGTACTGCTGCACAAGCGCCTCCACTGTTTGGTACTTGGAGGAGACTTGCACCTTGACTGGGTCCTGCAGGGATGCCCGCTGGAGCTTTGCCACCTTGCTCGTCATTGTGGCAGAGAACAGATAGGTGTGTCTGTTGGAGGGGCAGAACTGCAGGATCTTGTTCAAGGCCTCCTCGAAGTCCATGCTCAGCATGCGGTCGGCTTCGTCCATCACCAAGTACTTGATGGAGCGCAGAGAGAATCCCTTCGTGTTCTCCAGGTGATCGACCAGCCGACCAGGTGTGGCGATCACAACATGCGGCTTGCGGGCAAGTGCCACGGCCTGTGACATCATCTCTACACCTCCCACAATGACTGCAGTGCGCAGCCCGACGCCGCTGCCCAGAGCGTCCAGAGTCTCAGAGATCTGGAAGGCCAGCTCACGCGTGGGCGCAAGGACGCAAGCAAACAAGCGTTGTGGGTTCTCCAACAAGGCTTGGAGAATTGGAAGCGAAAATGCAGCTGTTTTACCACTGCCTGTCTCGGCCAAGCCAATCACATCTTTCCCTTCCAGTGCAAGAGGAATCGCCTCAGCTTGAATAGGTGTGGGGGCTTTCCAGCCAAGATCGCTGCACGCTGTGCACAGGCTATCGACGAGGCCGAGCTCAGCAAAAGTTTTTTGGGTCTCCTGATCAGTGGAGCTTCCGCCTGACGCTGCTGCCTTCGGCTTGCTGCTCTCGTCAGCCATTTGAGAAATGAAAAATGTTCTCTTGTGTGGCGAAACGCTGCTGAAACGCAAAAGCGGCAAGCAAAGGTTGTTTGTTGCTGAGTCTACGTGTGCAGGAAAGAAGTGGGTACAATATTGCTTGCTGCAGAGTTTGCAGCATTTCTTCTGTCTGATTCTCTTGATGAGGTTGCCCAGAGGGAAGAGTACACATGCTTGAGGGGGTGATACACAATCGCAAGTCTGGAACGAAGAGATGAGATTCATTGCTGAAAGCGTGCACATAAATTGGACCGCGATTAAATACCATCAAGTTTATTGCAGTGGTGTCAAGAAACTGAAACGGGACATTGCAATCAAGTGGTTGGCTCATCCAAAAGGCTTCGGGAGAATTCTTGCAGATATTTCGTGGTGCTTGCTCTTTCATCAACATGGGCAGGCGAGTGACACAACGAGTCAATCAGGGCGCCAGTACTTTTACGTACTGTTGTGCAAATTGTGGTGTGCATTTGGCCGCAGAAAAGGATCTCATTAGCAAGGTGAGCTGCAGTGCCTGGCATGCTTTTTATTGGCGTTGCAGACATTGTGGGCTCACCTGTGTGCAGCAATTCCATGGGCGCCACGGAAAAGCTTATTTATTTGAAAATACAGTCATCAATACATGCACAAGTCATAAGGAAGACCGTGTTCTTCTGACTGGGTTGCACACTGTACGTCCTGGGCTAGCTGATTCACCACAAAATTCAGCAATGTGACAGTTTCACTGTGCAGGTATGCGACGTCCAATGTGTGCGATGTCACAATCCAGTGGGATGGACTTATTTGCATGCATTCGAAGCTTCCCAAAAATACAAAGAAACTCGCTTCATTCGTACGTGCCTGTGCGTGTCTTGTTGAGCCCGTTAGCCAATTCACCAATTTGCAGTCGAGAAAGCCAAAATTCTGCGTCAAGCACTGTCATGAACGCAATGTATGGTGTGCAGCAATCTGCTGTGCTTTGCTGGCGGTGTCAGGCTAGGGGGGGTCCAGCAGCGCAGCCCCCCCCACAGCCCACCCATTCGCCATATCATCGGTTTGCCGCCTCCAGGAGATTGTCCAGTGCGTCCCGCACAGCTGCAGGGGTGTCCGGGTTGGTTTCAAACAGGGGGTAGCTGATGAGGGCCTTGGGGGGCTGCACAGGCGCCGCAGCGGCACCTCCCTTGTGTTTGTGGGCAAGAACCACCACCTTACGGGCGTCGAAAGTGCCCACGAACCACTGCTGCCTGCACATACATTCAAACATGATATGCGTTGCATTGGCGGGCTGCTTTGTGACTGTCACGCGGAACGTACCACAAATTCACTTCGTTGGTTTGTGCCCCGGAGTCAGGATTGTACATGATCATGACACCGTCTGCCTTGTCCTTGACTGCGCCCCAGGTACCTTCATACCTGTAACAGGCATAGCACTTGATACGTGAGCTAGTGGACCAGCTCGCTGCTGCAGTTGCCGCAGGCCAAACTCACTGCTCGTTGCCGGACACGTCCCAAAGCTCCACAGGCAGCGTACCAATGCCACTGATTGTGCGGTCGAACTTCAAAATGCGCACACCAACGGTTGGGCCCAATTCACCGCTGCCCTTCCACTCCAACTCTGTTCGCTCGCCGGCCATGAAGTTTGCAACGACAGTCTTTCCAGCCTGGGGAGAAGGCGTGCTCAAGTCAAGCAAGTTGCAAATTGCTGCCAATCGACACGTCACTGCATGCAACCTACCTTGCTAGGCCCAACCAGCAGAATTTTCAGCCGCTTATCGTCTCCAGCTGCTGCCATGTCTCGTGCACTTGGTATATGCCGAAGTCCAGGTGCAAAAAGCACGTTTCTCGAGACCACACCCGTTACTGGGATGAAGCTCGCTCTGGAAGGGCTTGCAAAAGTATGGGAGGACCGACGGCCCACTTTTAAATCTTGTTTGGAGCTTTTAAAGTTTGGACGGCGCATTGCTTTTCGAATTTCAGCATGGCAGAGGCAAATCAAGGCAAGGAGGCTCTCGGCAGTCAAATTCCATCGAAACCAGTCAAGGACATCATGAAGGCAGCGCTAGCACTTGAGCAAGGCAATGTAAGAAGTTTGTGCAGTGCCTTGAAACAGTGAAGCAGGTGCTGCCATCTGCAGTTGTTGGTGTCAAATGAAGCTACGCAGCTCATGTCTGCCGCTGTCGAACTGTTTATTGAGGAAATTGCCAGCACGGGATGGGATCGCTGCTGCATCGAGGCAAAGCGCACACGCCCAGCAATGACACTTGTGGACAGTAAGCTACGTGCCAGTCTGTCTAGTAGGGAGCATTTTGACTTCCTGGTGGACTTGGTGCCAAGATGAGGCAGCACTGCGGCAGGGGCAGCAGCATCGCCACACCCACCATCCGTGCTCACCCCAGCCCCACCGAGTCAGCGCATGGAAGCCAAACTGCGCTGTGGTGTACCTGGAGCCGGCATACTGCTGATAATGGGAGAGGCCACGCTGCTGCTGCCTGCTCGTGCCCTGGCGGGGCTGCCTGGGGGGAAGCTGACTGGCTGCGAGGACAAGCCGCTGCGCTGGGCAGCAGCCCCCCCCCCGCTTTCAGGGGGGGGGAACAACGACCAGAACCTAAGCGTTTCATCTCCTGCACCCGTCACTGCTGTGCGCCCATCCGGTGACAGCGCCAGGAACAGCACTCGGAACTGATGCCCGGTGAGGGAGGCAATCTTAGTCATGGAGGGGTGTCGCCACACAACGATTTCGTTCCTGGAGAAGCCATGGGTGGACACTAGCTCGTTCACATTGGGACACCACGCCAGGGCACACACCTGGGAGCCGGTATCCACACACCTCAACTGCTCTCCACTGGTGGTGCTCCACAGCCTGATGCACTTGTCAGCTGTGCCCCCCCCCGTGGCAAGCAAGCCACGGGTATGGGGGCTCCACGCCAGCGCCTTCACTGCTGCCTTGTGGGCAGTCAGTGTGTGCAATGGGCTGCTGCGCTGCAGAGCCCCCCCACTACCCCCCAAGGGCCGCCCTGGGCGGGAAAGCACACAGCTGTCCCACACGCGAGCGGTATTGTCATTTCCGCCGCTGGCCAGCAGCCGGCAGTCTGGGCTCCACGCCAGCCCACACACCTCTTGGCTGTGGGCTTGAAGCACCTGAAATGCATCGTCTGGGGCGCGAATGTCTCGCAGCCGCACAGTCTTATCCTTACTGCCCGTGGCCAGGACATTGGTGGAGAACGCCCCAGACGCCACCCGAGCCGCGTGGTCTCGGAACACACGAATGCGCTTTTCTGCTTGCACATCCCACACCGAACACTCCCCAGACGCAGTGCCCACGTGCAGCAGCTTCCCAGACATACTCCAAGCCACAGAGGCCACTGTGTCCCCCCCCTCCAGATTCAGCAGGCAGGACACGCTGGCAGTGCTGGCGTCCCAGCTATACACCGTCCCTTGAAGGGCGACTGCCAGGCAGTTGGTGGAGGACCAATGCATGAGGTTCAAGTAGAAGTCGTCTGCCAGCTGCGGGGCGTCCAGCACTTTGACCGGAGCAGTGGGAATGTGTCGCCGTCGGCGGGAGACGGTGCTCAGCAAACGCCGGCTGCCAGGCGACAATGGGCTGAGAGCACCTGTAGCTGCCGCATCTCGGGCACTTAAACTGCGTCGTTGGGGTGATGCATATCCAAGGATGCTGCCAGCTCGAATGGGTGAGGGTGGCGGCACCAAGCCCTTCCCCTCAGCCAGCGGCGAAGAATCTGCAGCAAACTGGCTGCCTGCGTCCCCAAGAAACGCAAGTGGTGTCGGGCCCATATTCTCGTCAGCAAAAAGCTCATTCCCCAGTGTTGCCATGCGTGCAGCATTTCCGCTCGGTCCGTCGTCCAGTGTAGCTGAGAACTGCTTTATGACACTGCAGCCGTTACAGGGAGTGCCTCGCAGGTGTGCTCGCTGCAGACTTGGCAAACATACTCCGATTGCATGTCCAGAGTGTCCAGGCCATACTCAATACTTGATGCCGTTCTACTTGGAATGAATCTGTCATAAGCTCTGCAAGAGCGCTCCGCTTTGATTGACATGACTGCTTCACGCACAGGCAGTGTTGTCACGAACCTCTGAACCTTCGGCGGAGTGCCCCAAATGTCCCCAGAAGCAGCCATGGCATCAAACTCACAGCGAACAGAACCTAGAATCGTCACATAATTGGTGTATTTATAGCACTGCTCTCAAAAAGTGCAGCCGCAGGCACACTCTAACAAAGCACACACGACAGGGCAGACCAACGCAGCTTGGGGAAGGGGGGTGCCTCAGCAGATAGAAAACCTCCTCGCACGATGCCCGCCCTCTTGCGCAGTTCCGGCATGGCTGGGCTGCAGCACCAGCTGCTGCTTCATTTCTTGCCCTTCTTGCCCCCCTTGCCCCCCTTCTTCTTGCCGGTGTTGGCGGTGAGAGCTCGCCAGCGCTTGTAGCGGTCTTCACGCTGAATGCCCTCCTCCACCTCGGCCTCTGCTGCTGCTGCATCAGAAGTTACACGCTGCGCTTCCCGCTTCAAACGTCGCGCCTCCAGCCAGTCTTCGGCGTAGCTGCGTGCATCAGTCAGGGCTTGGGCGGAGACTGCTTCAGCAGCCGCCTGCCGCTGGGACGCGCGCAGCAAGCGTGTATACTCGCGCTGATCAGCCAGTAGCTGCTTGTTCCGCTCCAGTCGGTCTGTGATGAATGCAAGCTGGTCAATGGACAGCCCGTCAGTGTGGCTCAATTGGCAAGAGCGGAGACTGGTATTGGCAGTCAGCGCACTGACCAACGATTC
>Ga0307982_1003364_pt1 | contig 12790 bp, 4 predicted proteins | sample OrgLakmetagen989_FD_201847 | JGI IMG/M metagenome (GOLD analysis project Ga0307982, IMG submission 201847) | Saline water microbial communities from Organic Lake, Antarctica - #989 | ecosystem: Environmental > Aquatic > Non-marine Saline and Alkaline > Saline | place: Antarctica: Organic Lake... | reverse complement strand
TGCTGAAAAAGTCTACAAGGCTCCTGGGCAATCCACGCCCAAGCTGTCGTAGCGGCTGCCCGCGCACCAGCACGATACTTGTATTTTCCGCATCTTCGGAAACACCTCGGAAGCAGCTCGCGTGGCGTGCTTGCCCACCAACAACAGGATACCCTACCAAACTTTTAAGTTGCCCATCTCGTTCACTTTCCTGCGCCTTCAAGACGAGAAGCTGCGAACTGAGACGGCTTCTGTCTGTGGTACAAACTTTCCTGGAATACTCAGAGAACCATGAAAACATACGCACCCTGCAAACTGCTAGGCATTGTTTCAGTTGTTGCTTCGACACTGCTCTGTGCGGCAGGAGCGAAACCATCGAATGAAGCAGCTTCCATCTACGGCGAGCAGCTCCCTGGAGCAATAGCCGGCGTTTCATACTTGCTGCACTCTCCACCAATACCATCAAATCACGCTGAAGAGGCCACACAAAGTGGCATTGTGCTTGGATATACCATGTTGCCATTTGATATGTTGACTGCTTTCAATCTCTCCAAGGCTACAGCTGACAAAAGGCTGGTCGCCAGCGACCAAGCCAATACATCCACCACCAACGCAATTGTTTTTGAGCAAGCTTACTTTTCACGAAGCCAGCACTCGCCGGGCATGGACATGGACCTGCATATACGATTCAACTCATCGAAGCACTCGCCTCCAGGCTTCGCCCCATATGACGCTGCCGTCACAATGGCCATCGGCAGCTCCCCGCCTCAGTGCGCAGGCGGGGCACTGGCGCCCCGGTTTCAAGCTACAGCTGCAAACCACCTGCAGCGTCTGCAGCTGAGCAGCACCCCCACCACTGTCACACAACACAATGCCACGGCACAAGGCACACCCCTGGACCACCTCAACTCCACCAGCGCCCCTTTCAATGCCTCCGTGCAGTTGAGCGTGCGTGTGCAGTGGCTGTCGCCGCAGCTGGCGCCGCACGTGAGTTGTGAGCTATATGCAGTGACCACTGTGGGCACATGGCAGCGGCTGCGAGCCCCCTGTGTGGGCGCGGTGCACGGCCACCCGCTGCCTGGAGACGGGGGCAGCCACTTGAACGGCAGCTGGGCGCCTGGCCTGGCCTGGCGCCCTCAGCAGGCAGTGCGTGTGCGTGTGCATTTATTCGGGGAGGCACTGGGGAATGTGCCGCTGCTGCGCGACAGTTTGGTGCTGAATTGCACTGTGGGGACGTCTGTGGTGGGTGTGCGGGGGGGGGCTGCGCATGGGCAGGTAGACGGTGGCGTGCCGCCCTGGCAGCTGATGCCAGGAGCAGGCATCTCTGTGCCCCTAGCGGATAGCTCTGTGCTACTGGGCGTCGCGGCGATGGATGTGCATGTTGAGTCCTCCGTGCTGTGCTCGTGGAGCTTAGGTGTGCATGACAGCCAAATCACGTGCTCTGGCGGTCAGCGACTCACCGATGCATTTGGTGCATCGGCTGAAGCAACACTACAAGGCATGGTGCACATGCAGTGTACTGGACATTTCTGTTGTACACTTTTCCAGGGCGGCTCTGTGCGCTGCACAGGGACAGACGAGGAGGCGAGGACAGGTGCGCCACGGGAGGGTCCGGGCCAGATGACATCCGCCCTGGACTTTGGGCAACCCGCTGTACAAGTTCGTGTTGGATACAACCATGCATGTACACTGCTGCTGGATGGCGCCGTCAAGTGCTGGGGCCTGGAGCCGGAGCACTTGGGGCTGGGAGCGGCCACAGGCTCTACGCCCGAGATCGTAGCGCCCCTGTCGCACATTGCAGTGCCTGGACAGTATGGTGTGAGGTCAGTTTCAGCAGGTAATGACTACACTTGCGCTATTTTCAACCACTCCTGTGTCAAGTGCTGGGGGCTCGATGCGATTGGCAAGCTGGGGAACGGCGATGTAGGCGCGCTGAGGATTGGGGGCGACGCTGCCACTGCCCCCGCGGTGCTGCCCTGCATCGGCTTACCAAATCAGCACAGGTACATCCAAGTCGCTGCTGGTGCGGACTTCACATGTGCGCTGACTGCTGCAGGGTCTGTGCTATGCTGGGGTCTACCGTTCCCAGCCTCCATGGCTGCCGTGGCCCCACTGCCTCTGTCGGTACCAGCGCACAAGCTGGTGACATCGTCTGGTGCAAACGTCATGTGTGCATTGCTAGTTGATACAAGCATCCGATGCTTCGGGAGCAGCAGCAGCCTGGAAGTTTACCTTGAGCTGTCACCGGCTGTCGAAACAGCTGCTGGCAGCGATGCATTTGAGCTGGCTCGGGTTGCTCCGTCACTTGGGGGGCAGGCTGCTACAGATGTGTGGCTAAGCGAGAGCAGCATATGTACCGTCAGTGCAGCTGGTGTGCAATGCTGGAGCAGCATCTCATCGTTGCTGTCCCCGCCTGGCGTGCCCGGCACCACCCCCTCCAGCATGCGCTTGCCGGAGGATGTGCGGGACGGCTTGCTGTCCCACCACGCAAGCGGACCTATGGACATGATACATGCATCAGCATATGCACTGCAGCCAGGGAGGTCGGCACATATTGCCTTAACACCCGCTGGTGGCTGTGCATTGGATGACATGAGTGGCCGGTTGTCATGCTGGGGCGAACTGGCAAGCCGTGTCGGCACTAGTAGCATCACTACGGGCACAAGTCGTCGACTGGCAGCAGCAAATGGTGCCACAATACCTTTTCCGTCTCCAGTAGTGGCAATATTCAGCGGCTCCGCGTCTGTCTTGATTGGATTGCAAAGTGGTGAAGTGTATGCCCTGCGTATGCAAGGCGGCACGAATTTACCCGGTTACGTTGGAGCAGAGATTGGCATTACAGAGCGCTTGGTTTTGCATGGTCGCAACATGGTTTCAGCTGCCTCGACAAAAACGCACGCGTGTGTCTGTTTTAAAAGCGGGCAAGTGCAGTGCTGGGGTTCAAGTTCGAACGGCAGACTTGGCTACGGCGACTTAAAAGACGTAGCTGATGGCATAAAGTTGACCTTGTCAGATCCGTCCTTCGTGTCTCTCTCTGGGCCAGCTGTGCACATCGCTCTCGGCGAGCAACACTCTTGCGCCCTGCTTGCATCTGGGGAGTCTCAATGCTGGGGCTCAAACGTGGATGGGCAGCTGGGCCGAACAGGCGACACTAACAACGTTGGAGACACCCCATCGCGCATCCCATCTGCAGTGGGCCCATCTCATGAGTTACCACTGGCTGTGGATCTGACGGCTGGCAGTTTATGGACTGCAGTCCTCACAGCCGAAGGCAGTGTCTTCAAGACAGGCACTGGCACAGGGGACACCCTGGAAAGCGCTGCTCCCTGTGTGGCTTTGGCCGCTGCTAGAGCAACCCTGTGCACAATTGACGTGCTTGGTGCTGTACGGTGCTCACTGGAAGCCGGGGAGGAAGACCCCGTGGGTCTGGCAGAGGCAGACCCACCCCTGCCTTTCGCCGGCCCAGTGCAGCAAATAGCTCTGCAAGAGATTGTACTGCAAGCTGGGCCACCAATTTCTTCACCTACTGTTTGTGCCGTGCTTTTGAGTGGAGCTACTCAGTGCCTCAGCTTGTCAAGTGTTATTGGCGTTTATGACCTGCGAATGGGCTACCCAGCCGACAGCTCCCTGGAGCGCCTGCCACCCCAGCTGGCCATGCAGCACATGGCACAGGCACCATCGAGGTACATGATACTGCCACAACCTGATGGAGTTTCATTACGCACACTATCTGTGATGACCACCCCTGCCCACTTGCGGGGAGGGGGGGTGGCGGGCATTCCGCACACGACGGGTGGCGCAGTGCAGGATGTACGCCTCCTGCCCCTTTGGCTGATTGAGCTGCACTCATCCATGCACATTGAGCGAGTCAGCTTTCGTGCAGATCTGCGTGTGCCCTGTGTAGAGGCTGGAGCAAGCATTGCAGCGCAGACCCTGCCGCCGGCGTTGCACACCCTGTATGCTGCACCAGCGGTGGATGTGGTGCAGGGCACCCGTTCCGCTACTCAGGCATGCTCTTGGCCACGAGGCACATTTGACAATAGCGGGGGCATCTTTATCGACAGTGTACAGCTGGCAGGGTCACCAGCCGGCTCAGCCGTGCAGTTGTCTCCCGTAGGGGGGCAAACACTGGCCTTGAGCGGCAGCTACTGGACGCTGCTACTGCTGCACCGTGGCGATGTGGATATCACTGTGGACAACATGCCATGTATGGGTGCATTGTCGTTGCGGGCCACAGTGCACGAGCTGAACTGCGTCACCACGCCATTGAATGCCAGCTCAAAGCTGCCCCCGGGGACGGTGGGCTTGCCAGTGCGCCTGTACCACAGCTTTTCAGGGCAGACCAGCCCAGTTCTGTCCCCAGTGAACGTGACATTTAGTAAGCCTACGGTCCAGAGTGTGCTCGCTTTTGTGACTGCGGGCGGTTCTCGTCGCCAGCTGACGTCTGCTGGCACTGGTGTGCTGGGGGGTAATGTGACAGTTCAAGGCAGCAACCTTGGGCCAACAGCTGCTGAGAGTCAAGATGCGGGTATTATGTCGTTGACACAGGTCCTCGTGCACGATGCAGCATCTAGTGGCAGCGTGGTCGGCTCCTGCGCTGTCTTTGCATCGTCATTTGAAGCAGTCAACTGCACCATGCCGCCGTACACTGGGCAGGTGCACCTATCGGCCGTGCTGGCTGGCGGACTGAGCAGTACCACACGTGCGGCTTTCAGCTACGCCAAGCCGGTGATATCCACTGTAACTCCAGCCGTACTGTTCCACGATGCCAACTCGACCACCAATGCCACCGTGCATGTATACGGCAGCAACTTGGGGCACTCCCGCAGCGCCATATTAGGCATCACGGTGGCAGGTGTGGCATGTCCCACGGTGACATGGGTGACCTCATCCCACCTGCAGTGTGACCACATGCGTGTGAGTGAGCTACCGCAAGACTCTGCAAAGCTCCCCACTGGGGTGCAAGTGTCGTTCTCAGTGAACCAGTCACCGGTGTCGGGGGCAGTGGAGGTGGTCGGTCAGCCTGCCCTGAGCTCAGCACAGATCACGGCTGGTGCCAGTGCAGGCCAAGGCGCCAGCTTCCTGAGCCAGCAAGGCGGTACGCTGCGACTGCTGGGGGCAGGGCTTGCTGCTGCATCACCTGGCGCCACCACAGGCGTGCAGGTGACAGTAGGAAGGCAGCCCTGCGCTGTACAAAGCCTGCGAGCTTCAGAGCTCACATGCACCGTGGGTCCTGGCATGGGCCCCGTGGCGAATGTGGTCTTCGTCCGGGGTGACGGGGCACACGCTGTGCTGCAGGAGACCCCGCTGCAGTACGAGGTGCCGCTGGTGGAAGGCTTGTCGCCGGCAGTGCTGCTGCCTGTGGGTATGCAAGCACTGAGCCACGCCCCTACCCTCATGAATATCACAGTCAGCGGCACTGCGTTTGGACAATCTGCCAGGCTAGTCAGCGTATCTGTATTGAAAGCATCCACATGGCACAGCTGTGCTTCTGTGCAGTGGCTGTCGAGCAGCCAGATCTTTTGCGTTGGGCTGCCAGTGACTGCACTATCTCCAGGCGACCGCTTCAAGGGCAGCACCATCCAAGTGGACTTTCACGGTGTGCCTGCCAGCACCTTGTCCTCTGCGTCACTGGAAGTATTGCCACTGCCTGAGGTAAGCAGTGTGCAACCTGCAGCGGTAGGCGCAGGTGGGGGCGTGCAGGTGCAGCTGTACGGGGCAGGGCTGGGCACCAGCGCAGCGGATATTGTGAATGTCACAATCGGTGATGCCCTGTGCACAAATGTGAATTGGGTGTCAGCTGAGCGTCTGTGGTGCACGGCGCCCAGCTTGGCAGCAGCAGGCATGTCTCCGGCGCCAGTGGCCGTGGCAACTGTCGGGGGGTACCAGTCCAGCTCAGAAGAGGCAACCCTTGCGTATCGCACACCCCAGATATTCTCAGTGGATCCTGTAGAGCGCCTGCTGGCTGTGGCGTCCGACCCTGCCTCACTGGCAAATCTCACCGTATTTGGCTCAGAGCTGGGGGGGTTGGGGCAGGAAGCTGCGGCAAGCATGACCATTGGGGGCGTGGACTGTATTGCAGCACACGGCCGCATCGTGCTGCCGTCTACAGCTGGCAGCTCCATTCGGTGCGAGGGCTTCCAGCAGGCAGCCTTGCCACAGCCGAGCGGGGTGAGCGATGCAGTTGATGTGTTAGTGACGACGCCTTCTGGAATCACTGTGGCTCAAGTGGGCGGCGCGCTCATTCTTAAGCGCCCAGAGATCAGCCGGGTGGACCCGTCTGCAGCTGCTGCGGGCAGCCCAGTAGTAATCCTTGGCGGGGCCTTTGGCTGGCGAGCTGGCGATGTACAAGCTGTGTTTGTGGGGCCACAAGAGATCCCTACAGCATCGTGGCAGTGGTCTCAAAGCAGCATCACAATTGTATCGCTACTGGCACCGCTGGCTGGGTCTGTGCGTGGCTTGACGGTGCAGGTGCAACTTCGGAGCGGCCTGGTTGCACAAGCGACCGATGCATTCTCGTACTTGGCTGCTCCACAGGCCCCTGTGCTGGCACCAGTGCAGCTATGTGCCTTCAGGGACCAACTGGGTACAGTCCAGGCTGTGTTCGTGTGGGAGGGCTCTGCTGTAGCTGCCTGGGCAGTGCACTCTTCCGGTCCATTTCCGCCGTGGCATGCATCGGCGGGGCAGCAGGCTACAGCAGTGGCACTGCTTGACGCTACGCTTGCGCAAAGGGCTCAGGCCTTTAACACCAGTGCGCGCCTGCAGGTGTACTGTCCCCATGTGTGGGAGTACCTGCAGGCACACACCACTGCAGGGTGGCACCAGGTGCAAGTGCTCACAGCGGCGTCGGGGACAGCCCAGTGGCTGCGAGTAGCAGCCACTGAGTCCCGCTCCAACCGAGCTCTGGACGGCCCCCTATCTGCATTTGCAGGCCCCGTGCTGCCGGCGTGTTTGTCAGTGGTTGGTTCAGAGCAGTATCTGTCCACCCAATTCGCTGCGTCTGGGCAGTGGGGTGACGTGGCGTGCCGCAGCTGCCCAAGCGGCGCTGTTTGCAGAGGTAGGCCCTTTGAAGCACTGGTGAATGCTGCTGGCACGTTTAGGGCTGGGTGGGATGCAAGTGGTCTAACGTTTGTGCCTTGTCCACGACCAGCATCTTGCTCCCAGCGGGCTAGCCCTGTACTTCGAGCAGGCGACCTGCCGTACCTGGTGAGTGACGACCCAAGTGTGCAGGTGCACATAAGCACACTGCAGCCTGATGATGTCCTACAACAAGCACAAAGCGGCGTGCCAGACGACGCCTTGGCCCCCACGCCTGCAGGACAGGCTGTGTGTCCCGAGGGCTACGCCGGCCGCCTCTGTGCACAGTGCGACAGCGGCTACTCCAGAGCAGGGGGGCGCACATGCTCAAAATGCGCCAGCTTGGGTCTGGTGTGGTTCACACTTTTGGCCAGCGTTCTGCTGGGTATTGCCGGGATGGTGTTTCTTACCATGACCACAATTCGCTCCAAGGGGGAGCCCAAGAAAGCACACGTGGCACTGAGCAAGCTGCTGTTCAGCCACATGCAGACCATTGGCATTGCTGCAGCGTTCCCATTCCAGTGGCCAGATCCCCTCAGCGGCCTATTTGCGGTGCTGGACGCCGGATCGTCTGTGGGCACTGCGCTGGTCAGCGTGGACTGCCTGGGCTTTGACAGCAGTGCCTTCCGGGCATCTGCTGCCACGCAGCTCCTACTGCCGCTCATTCTTTTGTCACTGGTGACTGCCTTGTGGGGTGCTCGGGGGCTGCTTTGGCCCAGGGCTGACAGCGTGGAGGAGGTCGCCGCCGTAGCGCCGGCCACCCCGACCACTGTGTTGCAAAACCCAATGCGAGCCCAATCACCCACACGCATCAAAGAAGCCAAGCCGTCAAAAGCAAAGCTTGTGCCTCCGAAGGTCCGGTTGAGCGCCTGTGCGTTCTGTGTCGTTGACGTGTCGCCGTGGACAGGTTGGATTGTGTCTGTGCTCGTGGTGTCATTTGTGCTGCACCTGTCCCTAGTGAAGACTGCCCTGTCTGTCATGACCTGCGAAGAAGTCGCTGGCAAGCGCTTCTTAGTGGGAGACTACGACGTGGACTGTGAGGACCCTGCCAATGCCTCCTGGATCTACGGCATGGGCATGTCGGGCCTATTGCTGTATGGAGCCGGCATTCCCCTGGGCAGCTTTTTGGTGGTATGGCGCCGCAAGGCCAGGCTGAATGACGCCAACATCAGACGCAAGTTTGGCTTCTTGTACGTGACATACAAGCCCCAGGCGTGGTATTGGGAGATGGCCATTTTGATGCGCAAGGTGGGTCTGGCTGTGATTGCAGTGTTGATGCAGCCACTTGGAGCCGGCTTGCAGTCCACATGTGCACTTGTGCTGCTGGCCAGCTCACTGCTCATCCATGAGCGTGTTGCACCTTTCCAAGACAGCATGTTGAACAAGCTTGAGTCTAGCAGTCTCTTCGTGGCGCTGGTCACGATTGCAGGGGGGGCAGCGCTGCTGGACGAGAGCGTGGGCCTGGCCTCCAAGCAATTCGTCACCGTCATGCTGCTGCTGTGCAACGCCGTGTTCGTCTTTGTGGTGGTGTTCATCCTGGTGCGAGGTGCTGCATTGCAGGGCGACAATCGTGTGGCGCTGCAACGCCTGCTGCAGCGCAGCGGCATGCGCCCTCAGTCAGTGCGCCTGCTACTGGGGGCACCAGTAGACAAGACAAATTCCCCATCACCCAGCAGTGACGCTGACGAGGAGCCCCAGCTGCCCAAGTAGCGGAGCGCAGGGGATGGGTTACCCATGGAGGGGTCAGCCACGGCAGCAGAGGAATCTGATCATGGGCGAGCCCCACGCCCCAACAAAGCAGAGAGTGCGACACAGCTGTTTTTGTGTTGCACAGGCTGGGCCACAGGCAGTCCTGCTGTAGGCGTGCCAAATGGGGGAAGGTGCTGGAAATAGGGCCCCTAGACGACTTGCTCTCCAGACAGGCAGTGTGCCTGTCGAGGCACATGTCATGTACAATCTATCTGCTAGCTTTCATTTGTATAACTTGCCACTGTTGTGACTCAAGATTTGTTTCACGATGTCTCTTTCAGACGATGCACCCAGCATGGAGGGGTATGTTTGCATTAGCATTCATTGTCGCGACAGTGAGCGCACACTAATTTGCGCAGAGGCCTCGGCGAAGGCGCCGATGATTTCGGTTTCGGTGAAGATGGACAGACAATGGGAGGTGACGGCGACTTCATGCTTGGTGTGAGTACATCAGTGCCTCGAGGGCGGAGTTGCCGAGATTGCCGCGAAATGCCGCGCCAAACTTACGCATCAATTTGTCCACATCCGCTGCAAATAACCGATACAATTTATACAGGCTGATGATGGTGCAGCATTTGACGCCCCCAGTGGTACGTTTTACAATGATAATCGTCAGGGCCTGGGCCAGAGCAGCTGGCGTGGTCAATGTGTAGGCAGAGCAGCTGCGTGCCCGTCGATTTTGTTGTCAGGGCAGGGCACCAGCCTGCAGCGTGTGATGGTATCATAAACACCTTAGCTGCAAATTCTTTGTTGTGCGCTTTTGAGGCGCCTCGTGCCCGTGCCGGCTGCTCCGCGTTTCACTGAGTTTGTCTTCGCAGATGATGGTGACATGCTTGCTGCTGCTTCCCCGGCAGCGCATTCAGCAGCTTCGCCGATCAGCCATGATGACACCAGCAAACTTGCGTGAGTATATTAGCCTGGTGTGAGCTGCATGTGGAGAAGCGCTTGCTCCCCTCATTGAGCCGATTCTCCACAACTTGGCGCCGCTTCGCAAAGTGGAGCTCGTAAACCGCAATGCAACACAGGCATCTTCAAACTCGAAATATATTACACAGGGCTTGGCGTACATCGTTCCGTGAGGCAGGCGAAGAGAAGGATGCTGCTGAGGCTGATGCTAAGCGCCAGCGCCAAGCCGATGCACAAGCCGCGCTGGCCAAATGGTCAGAGCAGCACACTAACGCTGTCGACTCACGCAAGCGTAACAACCGCGAGGAAGAGGAGTCCAAGAACGCAGATATGCTAGCAGCCATCGAAGGCGATTCATGGGAGCGCGTGGTGAGCTTGGTTGATGTGGGCGCCACCGAGGCTGGCGGCAAGGACATTTCCCGGATGAAGGATGTGCTCATCCACGTCAAAACCAGCGGCATCACCAAGGCCGGCGAAGCCTCCGCATAAAATGCTGCCTGAATAAGCAGTAAGCAGGACAATTTCACTGCGGCTTTCAGCTGGGAATGATAAATGCTGATGGCGAAATGTATACTCTTTGCAAGGACTGCTAGCGCACTTCACAGCTGTGGAGGACACTCGCAGGCCTGTCGTAGAGCGCGCCGTGCCATAGTAGGCCCTGTCCATCATACTGTAGGCTGCATCGCCTGCACAGTGTCTGCTTGCAGCACACAGCCGGCCGTGCTGTATTGGCGGCTTGCATGGGTCGCCTCTGGCGCCGCCTACAGGTACAGCCGGCCGCAGATGCATGGTACAGGCGACACAGCTGTATGTGGATATGTGCCCCCCCTTGTGTCCCGCCTGTTTCTCCGTTTGAGTGGCGGAGGGCATGTGCGGGGTGGGGGGGGGGCGGGGGGTCGCCCCCCTGCCCCGTCTCCTGGGGACCAGTCCAGAGACACTATCCTTGCTGATGCCCCCCAGAGCTCCATCGCCCGAATCGCAGCCGAATGTCAGAGAGCTCTTGATTGCTTGACTTTGTGCCCCCCCTGCCACGACTCTGGGACAGCCCCCCTGCCTGTCGCCTGCTTCCTCAAGCTGACCAGCACAACCACACCGGCACCTTAAAGTTTACATGTATACAGGCATAGCTTCCCGAACAACCGTACAATAATTTCTCCTGATTAGTGACATTCATTCTTCCCTACTGCAGCCCTACTTCAGCTCGAAAATATCTCACACATCGTGCTCACGCTCTGCGCTGACTTTGTCACAGTCCAGTGTACCATAGTGGAAATCATCAAGCACACTAAGCCTGCACTGAGAGTTTGGCTTTGATCACAACAATAGTACATCACATACAGCTATTGCAAAAATCACCTTTCTCCGGTGGGAGGCTTCGCTCTTTCATCGCAGCGTCGAGGGCATTCGCCAGCAGCCCAGCATAAGCTGCTGTAAGGACGACAAAGTGGCCTGCATCAAGCAACCAAACAGAAACCTTTTCAAATTCGCGGCATTAATCTACTTTAAAGCGAACGACCAGCCCAGCAGGTAATCGCTGCGAGAAATCTTCTCTCCTCCTCCACCGTAACGGCAGCATGGACTCTTGGAGCCGACAAGGGCTGCTCTATCTGCTTTCATCCGGAGGCAACGCAGAGGAGCGTGGAGCTCTACCACCTACATTACCTTCAACATCCTGTGCCGCACCCTCGTCAGGCAAATTAGAACCGGCTCCCCCTCGCGGTGCCCGCAGAAGGTGGCGGTCAGCGGCAGCAACTGCATCTTTTGCAGCTGGAATCGGCACCCACAGATCAAAGCGCAACAGTCACACAGACCTCTCTGCCCTACAAACTGTTGAGTCAGCATGGGCACATGCCCGTTTCCAGGAGCTCATGGGCCAACGCACCAGTTGGGTGAAGCGCCACCCGAGGGGCTCAGGGGGGGGGGTAGCTGCCAACGGGGGGGGGTCAGGCAGCCCAGCACACACAGGTCCCGAAGCCCGGGGGCGCCATGGCAGCATGCATTCTCACCACATTCGCCAGCACGCTCCCCTGTACTGGAGTGCAGCCACTGGGGAGGCAGTCGATGTCAAGCCCCCAGCATACGCCGCAGCAGAGCTGGAGGTGAACAGTGTTGTCGTGCGCGAGCTGCATGCAAGGTACACCCGCAGAGGGTTCACCCCTCCCCGGCGGATCGGACTATGGCGCCGAGTCACCTCGGCGTCTGCATCTGACCACCACCCCCAGGGGGGTAGCACGGGGGGTACATATGTATACTGGGTGCACACACGAACAAAAGTGGCGCAGTGGCTACCCCCCTCGGCGTCGCAGCTCGCAGATGACGAAGAGAGCGACTCCAGCAGCTCCGCCTCTGCTCCCTCTGACTCAAGTAGCAGCAGTGATGGGGAGGGGGGGGCGGGTGCGGGGGGGGGCCGGGAGCACATCCATGCAAGCGACGCCCAATCTTCACCCTATGCGATGCAAATGGAAGGCCAGTCACTGCACATGAAGGAAGCGCGCACCCCGGAGCCGACCCCGGGAAGCACATCCAGTGACTCCTCGGACGCACACTGGCTGCCCTTCACGCGCGCGTTGCCGAACGCTCCGGGGGAAGTGCCCCCCATATCAAGGCCTCCGGGAGGGCACATAGGATTGCAGCCCACCCGGCAGCGTCCATCACCAGTCCCCCCCCTGAAGCCCCCCAGCCCCGCTCTGCTTCATCCCCCCCAAGTGAAGCGTATGCCCCCCACAGCGCTCCCTCCGCCTGAGCTCATCACACCAGCAGCACCGTCCTCCTCTCGCCATTTGTTGCTCGGCGCTGTCCCTGTCTTATCTCGTGCTAATCCACTCGTGGCTGCGGCGCAGAAAGCAGTGCTTCAACGAGAACAGGAACAAGCTCCGCACCATGATGACGACATCCAGCTTGAAGAGTTCTTGCACAGGCATGCAGGCACGGTGCATATCGCAGCCATGGAGTACGCAGCTTCTGCAGACGTTTCACCCAGAACACCAGGTGGCGCATTGGAGGGCAACCAGGAACTGGAACACGGCAAGTTCTCTCAGGAGCCGAAACACGGCAAGTTCACCCACGGAGGCGACACTGG
>Ga0307982_1003363_pt1 | contig 12792 bp, 11 predicted proteins | sample OrgLakmetagen989_FD_201847 | JGI IMG/M metagenome (GOLD analysis project Ga0307982, IMG submission 201847) | Saline water microbial communities from Organic Lake, Antarctica - #989 | ecosystem: Environmental > Aquatic > Non-marine Saline and Alkaline > Saline | place: Antarctica: Organic Lake... | reverse complement strand
AGTGTGTCAATGCATGAGTGCAGTGCAGCAGCATGACCCAACAAATTCAAAAGATCTATGAATACCAGTGGCTTCAGCCAGATGGAAGCTTTCAGGATATTCCTCGAGTACCAAACTTAATTCCGCAATGGTCAAATCAAACCGGCGATGATGCATTGTTCGTTTTTGCTTGGGTTCTATTGCGTTGCCAGAAATATCTCAGAAATCTCGCAGGCACCCATTGCAGCCTCCTCCTCCGAGGCGCATGTGGCAGCAAAGCTCAAAATGGGAAATTGCTCCCACCGCAGAAACGCGTGACCCAGATGGGTGGTCATATGCACAGGACCTTGACTCATTCCTGGCAGGTCGAACAGAGTCCGCACCGGCAAGGGGCTGGCGACATGCCTTGCGGCGTCGGGCATGGCAGCGGGCACATGTCAGCGGGCAGCACAGTGACGCCGATAACAGCATGCCGCCCGTACACAGCAGCTCTGGCGCATCTTCCAGTGCTGCTGCCGCCGCCAAGGGGGGCGGTGGGCCCACCCCAGGGCAGGACAGCATGCAGCAGCTGGCGCCGCAGCAGCGGCTTGAGCGCCTCGCAGCAGACGTCAAAAAATGGCAGGGCATCAACCGCCGCTTTCAAGGCATGGTGGAGAAGATTGGCACTGATGCAGACACCGTGGCTTACCGCGAAGTCCTCATGCGCACACAGCGAGACCTGGCCAGCAGCATGGACGGGCTGTGGAAGCAGGTGAGCGCAGATGTACGCGACGCACCAAATGTGCAGGGTGTGCCGTCTGCATATGCACGCAGCATGCACGCTTTGGGGCAGCGGGCAGAGGTGCAGCGTGGTGTTTTGAATGAGAGCAAGCAGCGGCTGGCCTCAAAACTGCAGGGGTTTCCCCACGCAATCGGCACCGAGCGAGGCTCCGCACCTACCAAGGGTGGTGCACTTCAAGCGGCAGATAGTGGCTCAGCTGCACAATCCCAGATGCAGGCGCAGGCGCAGGCGCAGCTGCTGGCAAATGGCACTGCCGAGGTGTATGCGGCAATTGCCCAGGAACGCGCGGAGGAAGCTGCCACCATTGCCCAGCAATCCACAGAGCTGCGAGACATCATGCAGGATTTGTCTGTGCTAGTGCACGGGCAGAGCGAGCAGATTCGGCAGCTGGATGACAACGTGACAGTCGCCCTGCACCGCACTGAAAAGGGCGTTGACAAGCTAGAGGAGGCCGCAGAGCTGCAGCGGGCATCGCCGTGCGCCATTCAATAAACATAGCGTTCCTAGTGCAGCATATTCCGAGCTTGCTTTGCCTGTGTGTTCCGTGTTGAGCCCCCGCAGCGTATGGATTTCAGTCGCAGTTTGGCGTGAGGGGTGGCGTCCCCAGAAGGCCGGCCCCATGAATGTGCAGATCAAGAAATAGAGTATCAATAGTGTTTGGTAGCTGCTATGATTTATGTGAGTTCATCAGTGTGCCAAGGGGCCACCACGAGCAGGAACGGCTCTCAGTCACAAGGGTCCAACACCCCCCAGCGACACCCCCGCCGCAGGCCCTGCACCGAATTCCCAATGACCGCACGCAAGCCAATGTCAAAATGTTTTTGGTGACTCAAGTAATTGTTCATTTAAATTCGGGCTGTCGTTGGTTGGGTAATTTGCTGAATTCGAGTTTGAGACTAGTTTTCAATTTGCGAAGCAAGTTCTTCTGCCAATCAAGTCAGCAGTACAGCGCAATCTTGGCGCCATGGAGTTTGCAGCATATGGTCTGGATGTGAAGAAACTTCCAGAACCATTTGCAGAATTCATTATTTGGAGTGCGGACCGTGCTACGAGTGCTGAACAACTGCAGATTTGTCTTGAGCAGCAAGTGCAGAAGAACTCCTACCTCTGTGGGCCTTGGCAGGAATTAGAGCTAGCAATTCGGGTCCAGGAAGCCGGTAAAACTGTTGAGCTGGCTCTCCTCTCCGGGCAGTGTCCACCAGGACCTGCGGTAGTTGGCCGAGTTATCACCGGCGAGACCACCACAGCCGAATGGGCCCTCACTGAGGCACTGATGCACACCACCGCCGCACTGCCAGGTGTGATTGCGCAGCTAGTCGATGGGGATGGCAACTTCTTGGCTATTGAGGCAGCTGACCACCTGCCTCTGTGGTGCACCCCTGAAACCTCTGAGAACAGGGTGTTCCTTCTCCAAGGGGAGGTGCATTTTCTGCCCCCCCTCCCCAGAGACAGCACCCCCCCCGCTGCCCCATCCCTGCAACAAGCTTCAGAACGGCTGCTGAATGCTGCAGAATGCACTCGTGCTGACGATGCAGTGCAGACTGCAATCTCAGATCGCATCTTTGCCACCACCCGCGACCCGGCCTGGGCGTGGACACAGCGCCTCACCGTGCAGGTGCCCAGCACCGCAGCCCATCTTCTGCAAGCTTTACCATGGGCAGCAACGGCAGCAGTGGAAGCCCTGGCAGCAGAGCTTGTCACTCCTGCGTCGCTGAATAGCTCTGTGCTACTGCCTCGCCGAGCCCCCCCTGCCACCCCAAGCACTGTAAAAGCTGCCTCTGTACAACTTTGCTCCTGTAGTGTGGTAGTGTCCCGTGTGGCAGCTGCCAAGCTGGCCAATGCCTCGGTGCTGCCCAGCAAGACCATGCAGGACGAGCTGTATGAGCGACTGGTACACGCCCTGGCTAGCACGGGCAAAGACGCAGTGCCCGACACAGCTACACCTGCATGGCAATTGCGATTTGGCGTGGCTCTCACCCGTGGCTTGGATGCACTGCTGCTGCATTCACCCCCCGGCGCTGCAGCTGACGACACAGATGCACTCGGCCCGCTATGCATGCGAGGCTCCCTTTTGCAGCACCAGTCGGCGCTGCAGGCTACCTTGGAGGCTGCCACACAATCCGATAATATTACACTGCAGTCGGAATATCAAGCTGCTGACAGCATGCAGTGGCTGTTAGCCCTGCAGGCAGCTTCGTCGGGCTCTGCGGCGGCAGCGGGCGGCGATATCGGTGAGTCGCTACCTCAGTTCCTGCAGTTCCTGTCCTCAGATCATGACGTGCGGGGAGTGGGAGCCGCATCCTCGAGCACAGAAGCCGCCAGTCCCGGCCCCCATGTGCAAGGGGGGGCTGGGGGGGGTCAGCTAGGGGGCCGCATGGCAGCCCATGCCAAGGACGATGCAGAGAGCGACAGCGAGGAGGAGTCAGACTCTGATCATGAACAAAACTCCCATACTGAAGCTCATGCTGGTGGCAGGAGCGTAGTGCAGGAGGGCGGGCATGGTACTGGGGGGGGGCAGCTGGATGCAGGGGCCCCTGATTCAGGCTTCGCTCAAATGGCCAAGTCCTGGAAACGGGCTCAAGCCAATTTAGATGACGGTCAGTGGATGGATTCTGGTAGTGACGATGATGGTAGTGATGGGGGTGAAGGGGGTGAAGGGGGTGAAAGGGGGTGGCACGAGGACGCCATTGCGGCCGCAGGCGAGATCATGGATCAAGAGCTGGGAGGGACCTCCATGAGGCACTCGTTCCTGTCCCAGGAACAGAGGGATGCAGCAGCCTCCCATGATGACAGCGATGGGGGCAGAAAGTCCAGTGCAGATGCAAGTTGCGCCGTGCCCATCCCCTCAGAAGCTGTCATGGCTGAGAACTACATTGCATCGCTCACGGAAAGCATGCAGTCGGGACACGGGGCTGGGCCAGCCGCTGTCACACTGTCACATCTCGACTGAATGGAGTGGGGGGGGGGTGTTTCCCTCGATGGGGATGCTGTTCTGCACCGTGGCTGCACCTGTGTAAAGCTGAGGTACCCCTCCTAGACCCCCTTCTCTTGGGTGAGGTGCTCAAGGAACGCATGCAGTGCAAGTAGCCACAGTGCAACATCAAAATGCAGTTATTGTTTATGGTGTTATTGCGCTTGTGCAAAGGCTGTTGGATGCGTCTGTTGCAGCTGGCACGAACGTTGCCAATCACCACAGACTCTTGCAGGCTCCAATCAACTCTGTTGAGGATGGCTCAAATGCCCGCAACACCAGCAGGAAGATATGAATGGCCACAAGTGGACTTTTCAGAGGTGAGATGGTGCTGAAACTGTCAAGCAAGCACACACGTAAGACGCTCATTTGTGAACGCAGAAGCTGCTGCCGCTTGCCACAGAAATCCAAGTAGCTCAGCTCTTGAACAATGTGGCACCAAGCCAAGAAGACATGGATAGGCCACTTCGATCACCTGGATTTGATTCGCTCAATGTGCCAAGTTCGGTCACTCGTCGCTCTACGGCTAGAAATCGCCGGCTATCCCACTTGCCTGGTAACGGCAGCTCGGCAATTGACATCTCCATGACAATGCCTGAAACGATTATATCGCCCGCAGCTTCGCTTGGCACTGATTCGGAGTTTATTTCCCCAGTTTGTAGCGAAAGTGGAGCTTCCCCCAACTGTTTCCCTGATGGTGTAGCTCCGGCTGAGGAGCTCGCCAGTGGTCGAGCAAGCAGTCCAGTGACAAACAGCACAGCTGCACCCAACTCAGCCATGGGAACTTCACCGCCACACGTGAATGATGCTGAATATCTTGGTCTTGCACTTGTGGAAAGCCCTGCTGCACCCGAAGCAAGCGAGTACATCAAGCGGCTCAGCAATGAGTTTGCACGCACTTTGTTGGCTGGCATGGACTCCAGTGACTCAGAGGACGAGTCAGAGGACCAACATAACACGCCTCAGCACCCACACATTGCAGTGCTTACGCCCGGCAACGCATGCCAAGCCGCTGGGGGGAGCGAGGGGGGCACCCCCGCCACCCTTCCAGCTGGGGCTCGCAGCCCCCCTGTACAGGCGCTGGATGACTCAGCGAGCAGCGCAGGGAGTGATGATGTTGTGTTGCATACTCGTGTGTTGACCACGGCGCGCAAAACAAGCAGGGTGCCCAGCAGCGACAGCGGCAGTGATGTCGAGGAGACAGCCCCCACCACCGTGGTGCGACGGCAGCTGCTGCCCAAGACTCCGGCCCGTAAGAACACTGGTAGGAGGGGTCATACCAATGACTTGAATGCCAGTCGTGGCTCCTCCCTATCCAGCAGTGGAAGCACCCCTTGCAGTGTTTCCTTGACTGCTGTGAAAGCTGGGATGGCAGCTGCGGGATTTGGGGGGGATGAGACTCGCGCATACCACTTCCGCCGAGATTCACTGGGGGTGGACTGCTATGAGGAAGACGGGTGGCTTGTGTCAGATGCTGGGATGGCGGAGGGGGGCTCCTGCTGCAGCAGTGGGGGCGAGGGGGGGGGTGTAGGGGGGGTGCTGGATGCGTCATGGTCGACATCAGGGTCTGAGGGCTCCACAGCTAATTTCACTGCGGCCGATCGGGCTGCCGTGCAGGGCTTGTATGGAGCCCAGTACGATGCCAGGTTGGACACCGTGTTTGCCGGGGGGAGCAGTAAGCGGGGACAAGGTCAGCGACAGGGCTGTGTTCGGGAGGTGTTCCCAGAGTTCAACCGCATAGCATTCGACGGTGCACTACCAGATGACCTGCAGATCGCGTGGAGCAACACCCTGCGCAAGACTGCTGGCCTAACGTACACTCGGCGGGTGGGGTCAGCCCGCACAGCTCGTGTGGAGCTGAGCAGTAAGGTGTGTGACACGTGCAACCGCACAGCAGCAACACTGCTGCACGAGCTGTGCCACGTGGCAGCATGGCTGGTGGACGGTGTGCACAAGCCCCCACATGGGCGGGTGTTCAAGATGTGGGCTGCGCGCGTTTCTCGTTTTTACCCGCAGTTCGAAGTGACAACAACACACAGCTACAGCATTCGATACAAGTACACATACGAGTGCATGAGCTGCAAAACTGCATACGGCAGGCATTCAAAGTCCATTGATGTTGACGCCCAGCGCTGCGGGTCGTGCGAGGGGATCCTTCGACTGCGCGGGGCAAGTGAGGACGCTGCCGCCGCACAAGTGTCCCTGTCCAATCTGCCCATGCAGTGTGACTCCCCCAGCAAGATGGAGGAGCCGGAGTGGCTTGCTTCAGCGGCTGGGACCCCAGGCGCCACTCCCCTGCGCATCCTCAAGACTGCCCGGTCAAATGCAAGCTCCGCCTCCGCCACGCCGAAGCGCCCCCCCACAGCCTTTGCTTTGTTCGTGAAGGAGCACTACTCCTCTGTGCGCTCCGAGGCTGGCGGTGGAAGCACACACAGCGAAGTCATGGCGCTGCTTTCCTCCAAATGGAAAGTCCACAAGGAGAACGCGTGATGGTGGCCGGGGGTGACATTGGGTCGGGGGAGGGGGCTCACTGGAAGTCTCGAGCCACACTGTATATGGAGCTGCCACTGCCGAGAAAGCCCTGATTTCGTTGAGTGGAAGTTTGCAGGGTGTGCCCCTTGCCTTTGTGCCCCTCGTGCAGCAGCTTCCCCAGTGTTCCGCTGGCCTGGGTGTTCGCAGTTACCTTTGCTCGAGCAGCCTCAACGATGCGGGAAGCAGCTGCAGGCATTTGAATGCGAGCTGTTGGCGCAGCTACTCCGCCAGTGCGTGCCTTCTTTGATGTTGCGACAGCTGCAGCTGGCGTGGCGACGCTGCTGCCGCCACCAGCCGCCGCCGCGGCAGCGGCGGCACCAGCAGGTGCTGCTGCGGCTGGAGGGGCGTCCGCCCCTGCCTCCCTGGAGCGTTTCAGGGCCCTGCGTGCCTTGGCGGCTTTGACATGTGCCTCGTGTGCCTGGAGGAGCACCTCTTGCACCTCCACAGGGGGGGCGATAGGAAGCACGTTGTCCGAGGAGCACGGCTTTGAGCAATTAGGGCAGTTGAAAGTGCAGCTGCTCGTGGTAGCACTGGCAGGCCCGAGAGATGCAAGAGGGGTGGAAACACGAATAACTTTAACCGTCTCCTGTAGTGCCTTTTTAGCAAACACGTGGCCGCATGGTAGAAATACAAACTCGGCATGGCCATTTGCTTCAGTGCCGGACAAGCCGCAAGCAAATGCGCTTCGAAGCGTGCTGGCACGAAACGAAGCCACATCTGTACTGGCCCCTTCAGCTGCAGCCTCTGAAGATGTTGCTGATGCTGCAAGGTATTTAGGATTCCACTTCAATTTGAGTGTGGTGACATCCTGCACATGATCGCGTTTCGAGACGAAACTTCGCGTCGGGACATTGCCACATACCTTCTTCAGGCTTGAGATGTGGGCGAGCTGTGGAGGCAAGTTGGAATCCAGCATGGCTGACAGGAGAGATTCTTTGTTGATTAAGTTGCCCAACTTGTCCGCCACAACCTGCATCAAAAATATGCGAGCGCTGCGAGTAGTGTCTGTGTCGCTGCCGCTTACAGGCTCGGCCAATGGCTCTGAAGTGAGCGCGCATGTCATCCAGTGCATGGCAGCCAATTCAGCAGCCTCCTGCAGTGAAGTGTCCTTCTTCACCCTCACAATGAAGCGGCGCTTCACGGCCATAACGCCTCCATCATTGCCGTGTCCGAAACCCATTGTGAACTGTGACAATTTTTCGCAGCAGGTGAAGCCAACCATTAGCATGCAGCTGCAGACGTATTGTTCTTTGTGTTTGAGGCAGGGAAGCATGCGCTAGAAACCAAACCCGTGCTAGTACTGGTGGAAAGGCGGCCGGGGGGCAAAAGAACTTTATTACCTCCCTCCCCCACAGGCTGCCTGTTGAGGCATCAAAAACTACGATTCTAGCAGCGCAAACTATTGGCAGCAAACAGATTACTCCGCTGCACCACCTTCTGCTGCTGCAGCGTTGCCATCCTCCAGTGCGGCTGCTTCGCTTGCCTCCTTGGCCTTGGCCTCCGCTTCCTCCCGTGCCTTGGCCCAGGCGAGAATGGAGTCAACGGTGCGGCGGCGGGTGGGGCCGGCGTTCATGACAGCCTTATCGCCAGCTGACAGGGTGTATGCCTTACGCAGGTCCACGTCGATGCACTTGGACAGGATTTCGTACGAGTGTGCCTTCATGACTTCGCTGCGGGAGGGGCTGATCTCGTCCACCACATACTTCATCTTGTCGGTGTAAAAGGACATGCCTGGCTCATTGGCGGTGAACACCGTGAGCATCACCCACTTCATGTTGTTCTTGCCGGCAATCAGCTCCAGCACTTGCATGATGCGGCGACCAAGCCCCTTGCGCTGTGCCTCGGGCTCCAGCTGCAGCTCATACAAATATAGCACTTCGTGCACACCCTCCAGCAAAAAGCGGAAGTGTGCGAAAGCAACTTGCTTGCCACTTGCATCCTTAGCAACAATGTAGCGAGCATTGTCATCAAGCAGTTCTCGTCGCTTCTCGCCGTCGTCCCAACCCCAGCCAGCCTCGAGGTACATGTCACGCATGTTGGTCTTGACCAGCTCAAACATCCAGTCCTTGTCCTCGTCAGATGCAGCACCAGGGGATGCAAAGCTCAGTGTTGCTTTGAAATCATCCTTAGAATAGTTGCAAAACAATGGGAAATCAGTCAAAACGTTCTTCTGCAAACCATGCAAGCACGTCTAGCGTGTCAATTAAGGTGCAGTGCAGATAAAGCCTGCGAGGCTGTGTCAGCGCGGTGCTCGCATACGCACCACAGTCTTGTCTTCGTTGTACATGGCATTTTGAACTACTGTCTTCTTGGCCTTCTCCTCAGCAGCAGCTTTCATTCGTCGCTGCTTCTTGATCTTTGCTTTCTCTGAATTCTTGCCCATGGTGCGGTATTAGAGAATGGCCAGCTGTCCACAACTGCGCGTCCACAGTGACAGTCTACTTGCGCGGATAATGCTGTAGGCGAAATGGCAATTTACTTGTTTGTTTTCGATTTGGTTGCTGCAACGCCAAGTTGGTATTTTTCGGGCTTTGTGTTGGGTGCTGAGTTTGGCCCCCCTGCTCGCTCAACATCAAACGCTCCCTCAAGCTGCTTGTTGGACCAAGCACTCGTTACATAAACGTAGCACAACCACATTTGCATGGTACCTGAGTTACATTGTGGCAGCAGCTGCTGCCAAGCTTGCGCAAGAAACAGCCGACTCGGCCACTGCATCCTGCAGCCACTTGGTTGACTTGCTCGGCAGCTGCAGCGCCTGCGCGGCGCCGCCGGTCTCCGCTGCGGGCACTGGCGACAAGTGCGCGCCCGCCATGGCTGTTGCTCCCCCAATGGCGGCGCGGTATGCGAGCTTTTGCAGCTCGGCCTGTGCCGCCCCCTGCAGCTCGTCAACCTTGCTCCCGCTTTGCACGTCGTACACATGAAATGTGGGGAAGGCTCGTACGCCGGCCTCCATGATCAGATCCTGGCACTTGTCCCCGTCCACCTTGGCAAATGCAAGTGTGCCTGGGTGGTATGCGGCTGCCAATTCCGACACGTACGGTGCGATGGCCTTGCAAGGTCCGCACCACACCGCGAAGTAATCCACCAGGATGCGCCGGGTGCCCTGCTTCTTGAGGCGCTGAATGAGTGCCCCCCACTCCTCCTCGCTGTTGATGTGGGCCACAGGGTCGCTGGTGATGCCCTTGTGCAGCGGCTGCAGTGCTGAGGACACAGCCACGTTGCTGGGCTGCAGTGCTTGGGCTGCGCCGTATGCAGCAAATGCCTTGGCAGCACTAGTGCCGCCCTGGCTTTGGGCAGCCGACCCTACGCGCTGCCACGCCTTGGCAAGGTATGGGTAGATGTGTGCTGCTTCCACTGCGGCCTTGAAGCTAGCTGTAGCATTCAGCACACCCCCAGCCGCTGCCGCTGCCGCAGCAGCATTGGTCAGCAACGTCACCGGCTTGAAGCCAGTGGCTGCAGCCATGGTCCCTGCAGCACCAAGGTACGCCGCCAATGCCTCATCAAACTTGCCTGTCTTGTACAGTGCATCTGCGTCTGTCTTGCTGCTGATACAAGCGTGTACCGCTGCCAGCAGGGCGCCAGCAGGCGTGTCGGAGTCCTCACTGGACCCTGCAGCAGCAGCAGCACTGCCGCCCTGCACGGATGTACCGGCATCAATAACGGCCTGTACGCCGTCCAGTTGGCCTGCTGCAGCCAGGATCATGCCCAGCAGGTAGAAGGGGGTGGTGTGCTTGTGGAAGGCAACCCACAACTGCGCAGCCCCCCCCTCAAGGGGGGTGTCCCCCCCCCCAGGCACCAATGCAGCAGGCAGCTGCACACAAGAGGCCCACAGCTGCTTGTTGCGCAGCACAGTGGCACATGCATGCAGTGCGTGCTGAGCAGCCAACGCCAACCGCCCCGTGGCAGCCAGCACAGCGGCATGTGCGGAGCGAAGCACGAAGCTGTCAGGAGTGGTGCCCAAGGCAGCGCCTGTGGTGGCAGCAGCATCATCTAAATGGCACTTCTTCTCCGTGGTAGTGGAGAAGAGGGTGCTGGGGCTGGCTAAGGTGCCCTCAGGGAGCACCGAGCATGCGCCCTGAAGGGCAGCAGCTACCTGCGAGGCGCCGGGCAGGGGGGCGCCACCTTTTCCCGATGCAGCGACGGCAGCATGAGTCAGGCCGAGCTTAAAGAGAGCAGTTGCAATACGTTCCTTGGCTCGAGACGAATCCGCATCCAGTTCAAGAGCCTTGTTTGCATCATCCAAAGCATCTGCGCAAATCAATCTGCCATACATCATGCACCTTTGACAATGCCTGACTTACCTGCGAAGCACTTAAGGCCCATTTGGGCAGCTGAACGATTAGTGTAGTATGTTGCAAGAGGGTTTGCATCGATTGCTTTGGAATAAAACGACACGGCAGCGGAGAAGTCGCCTGCAATGCACCCAGAATTCCGTGACCACAATTTCCGCAAACCGATTGGTGCGCCGCAGGCATGTAGTACTACGAACCTGCCTTGAAAGAGTCGTTGCCCTGAGATTTAAACGTTTCTGCCGTAGATGTATTCATTGTGAGTGGAAGTCCGAAGCAAGCAAAAGTCAGCTGATGCTGTCACAAGTCAGATGATGTGAATGATGAGCTCGCACCCTGGTTTGATTCGCCTTGATTGAGTTATTGAAACAACCCTTTCGTGAGAAAGCAAAGAAATATGCACGTAGTTTGGTGGGCTGAAATGTTGAGGCGACTTTGTGCAGGCATTTTGTCGATGACTGGAAGGCCCCCCCCAAACCAGCCTAGCACAACAGCTGGAGAAAAACCGACTCAATATGAAAAAATATAATTAATCACTGGGTTTTTTTGGGCTTGTTGCCCTCGAGGGCTGGCTGGTCCTTGTCCCACTTGGTTCGCCCGGCGGACTTGCCCTCGCCACCAGTGCTCTCCCAGGCGCCCCACGAGGAGCCCTCTGGGACTTTCAGGGTGCCGAACACCCAGTCGAACAGGATGGAATACTGTCCGTAGTTGTGCTTGTAGTCTGTGTGGTGAATCTCGTGGTACTTGGCACCCATCGCGGGCTCTGTGTTGCCTTGCAGCGTGTCGTGGATGTTGGTGGTCCAGATGGCAGTGCAGAACAGCAGCACCTCGTGTGTGAGGAAGTGCATGGGCACGACGAACATCATAACGACATACGGCACTGCCTGCAGGCAGCCGTCCACGGGATGGAAGGCGAGGCCAGCTGCACAAAGTCACGTTGAACTGAGGGCGCAGAAAACATAATGCGGGCAAGCACGTACCGAAAGGCGACAGGGTGTTGTTCTTGTTGTACTTGTGGTGCACAGAGTGCAGGAGCCGGTACAGCGGCTTGATGTCGTGTAGTGACCGGTGCATCCAGTAAATGCCAAACTCAACTCCCAGCATGTACAGTCCCAGGTAGGCAACGTACTGCAGGGGTGAAACGGTCTCAAGCTTATCATAGGACAGGCTGAAGCCACGCTCCACAAGCCACTCAGACCATGTGGGCAGCCATGTGTACAGCAGCATTGCATTTGTGGAGACCTGCAATCAAGGAAAAGGCGTGAATCTTGCGGTGGCCATCAATGCAGGTCGAAACGCTGATGTCAGGATGACAAGACTTGATGTTGCAGCAGATCAGTACAGGGTGAGTAAGCACAAGTACATGATGCTGAGCAGCTGAATGGTGCATGTTCGCCTGATGGCAAACGATCTCCGGCTCCACACGCGCCACCTCACAAGCTTGGCATGCGGAATTTGCGGATAATGCTGCGCATCACGTACCTTGATTTGCTCCAAAATTGCAAAAGTTGTGGGGATTTCATCATCCCCGAATGCCGCAGTTCGACAAAAGCCATAGATTGTCAGGCACCAAAGCCCACCGACGGTCATGTAGAGCAGCATACCAAGGATATAGTTGCGCACCCATGAGACGAAGAAGTGAGGCAACGCCTTCTCGATCACAGGTGCCACGACGAGGCTGTTCTTCCAAGCAGCAAACTCAATGAATGCTGCATATGGTATGTTTAGAGCACTGTCTCATGCATGGCTGCACACTGCGATGACGTACATCGCTGCTCCTCTGATGAAGTGTGGGAATAGAAATCTCCAAAAACCCAGTCCAGGGTTGGGTCTTCGACTCGGCGTGAAACCTGAGGATTCCGCTGCAGCCACTGCCATTCGAAACCAGGTACAATGCTTGAAATTGCAGCCTCCATCTGACCGTTCATGATGTTCTCCAGGGCTGTGGATGAAGTCGCATTCACTTGCGGACTTGAAGCAACAGCTGCGCCGGCCACGAGGGCCAAGCCCAGCGTGCATGCTAAGACCTTCATGGCGACAAACCCACTGCAGCATGCAAAAAAGGGCAATTGCTGTCGTTCGTTACTGCTAGGAAAGTGTTGCCTTACTCAGAGGGGCGAGTGGAGCTGTGCAACCTCGCATAGCTGCGGGGGGGTGCAGGGGGCAACACCAGCCAGCAGTACGCTTTGTGGACTGCAAGTGCAGAGCTGAGTGCTGAGCCAAGCTGGAGACCAGCCCAT
>Ga0307982_1003361_pt1 | contig 12794 bp, 4 predicted proteins | sample OrgLakmetagen989_FD_201847 | JGI IMG/M metagenome (GOLD analysis project Ga0307982, IMG submission 201847) | Saline water microbial communities from Organic Lake, Antarctica - #989 | ecosystem: Environmental > Aquatic > Non-marine Saline and Alkaline > Saline | place: Antarctica: Organic Lake... | reverse complement strand
GGAATGTCGCCATCAGCAAGAGCTACCTGGGCGAAGTGACAGTGGGCAACCGCTCCGCCAAGGGCTTTGGGTTGCTTGGCTTTGTGTGGGGTATTGGCAGTGTCTCAGCCCCCATTGCAGGGGGGTACCTGTCTAACCCCACCACGCGGTACCCCAGTGTGTTTCCCCCCGCCAGCTTCCCCGTCCTGGTGGACTTCCCGTACCTCCTGCCCAGCGCACTCAGTGCCGTTGTCGCTGCCCTGGCACTGGTGGTGGGCTACTTCTTCTTGCCGGAGACACCTGCTTTCCTGCGCCGACAGGCAGAGCTGGCAACACAGCTCCAGGCGGCAGCAGCACCCGGCCCAATGCAAGTGCTGCTGGAGTGCGCAACCAAAGCACTGCACTACATGAAGCGCCAGCCTGCGTCTCAGCAGTACCAGCCAGTGGCGACGTCTCAAGCCCTGCCTGGTGCTGCACCCCAAGTCAGCGCTGGGGCGCTGCCTGGCTCCGCCCAGCTGGAGCTAGCACCTGCGCGCCAGGAGAGGGGACCAGCAGGGGCCCAAGAACACCTCGACACCGCGACAGTCCAGCCAGCCTACTCTGCAGTAGCACCACCAGACACGCCCCAACTGCACTTGGGAGGCACCGTGCTGCCCCGCCCAAGGCGGCAGTGCTGCTCCTGCGCAACTTGGCTGCTGTCCAGGGGAATCTCAGACGCAACAGCCATGTGCATTGCATCATACGCGTGTGTTGCCACAGCACAAGTGCTGTTCGACGAGATGATGCCGATCTTTGCCAAGACCAAAGGGGGTAGTGGGGGGCTCTCCTTTGACAGTGGCCAAGTGGGCCTAGTGCTCACAATACAGGGGGTGGCGCTTATTCTGTACCAACCACTGCTGTTCCCCATTCTGGTGCAGCGAATAGGAGCTGTGCGCCTCTTCACGGCGTCGTCGTTGATGCTTGTCCCTGTGTTTTTCCTGTTCCCATGCTTGTCCCTCGCGTACGACGCGCCTGCTGTGCTATGGCCTGCCCTGGCCGCGGCAGTGGTGATCAAGGCGTGTCTGATGGCAAACATGTTCACGGGCATCCTCATGCTGACCATCCGTTCGGCTAGGGGCGAGAACCTGGGCAAGGTGAACGGTGTCTCCCAGGCCAGCTCAGCTGCGGTGCGCAGTGTCAGCCCATTTGTGGGGGGGGTGCTATTCAGCCTGTCCACAGCTGTGCCGGGGCGCCTGCATGCCATGATCCCGTACGCACTGCCAACAGTGGTGTTGCTGGGCTGCGCCTGGCTGTCCAACCAGATCCCGCCCTCGTTGAACTTCGACGAGGACCCGCCTGCCTCCGCCCAACCGCTGGAGGCAGAGGCAGACACCAAGCAGCTGCTTCAGCCAGACAAAACAACTACAGACGACAGCCCGGTGGGGAGCGACCTGCCCTTACCGCAGTACATCCAGCCGGCAGGCACTGACCCAGACTCGGACCAGGCGCAGCAGCAGCCCCGAGAAATGGTGTGAAGCTTCGCACGCAATGCATTTCATGTTGTACTACTACTTGATGCTGCGCTTCTTGTGAGAGGCTCTGTCAGAATTGCCCCCACGCCTGGCTTGCCCACTTCCGCGTGCCCCTGAGGGCCCACGGTTGCGGCGCTGCGAGGAATTGGACCCCCCGCGTGCGCCCCCATTCCCTCCGCTGTGCGCAGGCAGCGAATCACTGCCCAGATACGTATAATCCCTTGAGTACACTTGCTCATTCTGCAGCTCTGGCAAGTTCTGCAGTTGCAGAGACGCACTGCTCTGGAATGAGGCCGGGGCGGGCGCCACCTCTGTGAACGGCGTGCGCACCAAAGTGGGAGAAATGCCGCGTGCTGCCGGCTTGGGCTGCGAGGAAGGCTCTGCTTTGGGCTTGGCGCTTGCCTTGGGGGCATCGTTGCTGGAGGTTGCAGGGAGTTTACCCGGGGCAGGGGCGGCGGCGGGGCCAGCTTGCGAGGTGGTCGCATTTGCAGCGATATCTGGCTTGGACTTGGGCTTGGGGGGCACAGACTGGTGCTCTTCCTCCTTTGCCTGCGCAGGCCGCCCCGCAGTGCTCTCTTCGGTTGCTTCCGCCTGGGCTGCATGTGGGCTGGGGCTGGGGCTGCTTGGGGCGGGAGGTTGGCTGGCCGGCTCATCGGCCATTGCGCCAGCTGGAAGGCGCATGCTGAACTTGGCACGCCCCAGTGCATCCACATCCGTGACAACCACACGCAGTGCTTTGCCCACCGGCATGGCAGCGGTCCAGTTCTGCATGCGAGGCACAAACTGACTCACGTGCAGCAGGCCGGCATCGTCCGAGTCGCCCACTGCCAGCACCACACCGAAGTCCAGCACGCGGCTGACGGTGGCTTGCACCACCTCGCCCACATCCAGGCGCACGCCGCTCACCAGGGGGGACGACATGCCGCCGCCGCCGCCGCCCTTGCCTGCCCGCTCCTCGCTCAGAATGGCATGCACCATCTCCGAGGCCATCTCCACCCCGACCTCGTCCTCAGCAAACACCTGCAGCACGTCGGCGTCGGGAAGGAAGCGCAAGGCAGCGCCTGTGGCATCTTGAATGCCCCGCAGCACTACACCCCCTGGACCAATGATGCGCCCACGGTCGTCCCTGGGCACCTCAATCAGCCCCATGCGCGGCGCAGTGGGCTTCAAGCTCTCCCGCGGCTTGCTCTGAGTGGCGTTCATCACGCCCAGCACGTGTGTGTGTGCAGCCCGTGCCCGCTTGATGCCTTGCGCCAGGATCTCAAGCGGCACCCCCGGGAGCTTCACGTCCAGTTGGATGGCTGTGACCCCCCTTGATGTGCCAGCCACCTTAAAGTCCATGTCGCCGTGGTGGTCCTCCAGGCCCTTGATGTCCGTCAACAAGAGGTACCTGGGGTCCCCCAGCGGCAGGCTGGTGCTGCCCTTGGGAGCCCACTTTTCGTCATCAGCGCACATTTGATCAGGGTCTGGTCGAGCGAGGTCAGGGGGGGTGATGAGGCCCACACTGGCGCCCGCCACATGCTCCGCCAAGGGCACGCCTGCATCCATGAGGGCCAGCGACACCGCACAAACAGTGGCCATGGATGAAGAGCCATCCGATCCAGACACTTCACTTGTGGCCCGAATCACGTAGGGAAAGTCGTCTGTCTCAGGCAGCAGCGGCGCGATGGCCTTCTCCGCCAAGGCGCCGTGGCCCACCATGCGGCGGTTGTTGCCCCCCACACGGCCCACCTCATTGATGCTGTAAGGCGGGAAATCGTAATGCAGCATGAATGACTTCTTGGTGGGGCCGCCAGCCACAGGCCGCAGCTGCTGCGCAATGGTGGGGGGGCCAAGTGTCACGGTGCCCATGCACTGTGTCTCCCCACGGGTGAACAAACTGCTGCCGTGCACCCTGGGGAAGATATCCACGTGTGCTGACAGGGGCCGCATGACGTTTCCGTCCCGGCCGTCCACCCGCACGCCTTGCTCCAGGGTGGCGGCCTGCAGATGTGCTGGCCACGCGGCGTGCGAGACTGGTGCCGCAGCAAGTGCACCATGCCCCTCATGGCTACCCCCCCCGGCAGCTGCGTCATCATGAGTAGACTCCTGCGGTGCGGTGCCGCTGGATGCGGCAGCCGAGGTGAGGATGGGCTGGTGCTCCCCCACCAGTGAACTGGACTCCAGCAGGATGTCCCGGAAGGCAGAGCGGCACACCATGTTCACCGCACTGTTGACCTTGGCTGCGGAGGGCGTGCTTTCACCTGCCAGCTCTGGGGCGGCCGCCAGCGCCGCCAGGGCCTCATCTGTGAGGGCTGCGATGGCCTTGCCCCGCTGCTGCTTGGCCAGGGTGTGTGTGTTGTAAATGCGCCGGGCAGCGTCATACACCGCCTCGTGCACCAACTTCATGAGGTGCTCCGGCAGCAGCGCTGGCTGCGTGTCGCGTTTCGGCTTGCCGGCGATGGCTGCCAGGCGGCGCTGTGCCTCCAGGAATGGCTCCAGGGAGGCATGTGCCAGCTGCAGCGCCTCAAACAGGGCGTGCTCAGGGATTTCCGCAGCATCCATCTCGATCATGGCTGTGCGGCAGGAGGTGCCAGCGTACAGCAGGGAGAGCTGGGACAGGGACAGCTCTTGCTCCGACGGGTTCACAATCAGCTCCCCGTCAACCCAGCCCACACGCACAGCCGCCACTGGGCCGAAGAAAGGAATGTCACTCATGCACAGTGCAGCAGAGGCTGCATTCACGCTGAGAGTGTCGACGGGGGTCGCTGCGCCGTAGGAGGTCACAGTGGTGATGAGTTGAGTGTCATGAGCATAGCCCTTCGGGAAAAAGGGTCGAAGGCTGCGATCAATGATGCGCGCGCCCAGGACTTCTCGGTCAGTTGGTCTGTGTTGAAAGTGTTGATTTCGGGCTCAGCATTCGCTGCGTGAAATGCGCCAGGAAATCCCGGCAGTACTCACGCAAGTTCGCGACGATGCCAGTTTTGAGGGATGAAACCTGCGGCAAAGGACTTCTCCCGGTAATCCACCGACAGTGGAAGAAACCCAGACTCCGAAATGGTATGACTGGAAACTGCTGATGTTATCAAGGACGAGTCACCGCATCTGCAGTGGGGTCAAAGCTCAAGACACAGAGAGTGTGAACACGCCAGGGACTTTACGCACCGAGCCAGCAGCATAGCATCGGCAAGTGGACCAATTCGACCAGTTTCGAGCACCAGTGGGTTATTTTGAGACTCTGTTGCGACTGTATGAACTCCATTTTGGCTTGCCTCTGTGCACTTGTAACGCAATCCTTGCGCCGAGCCAGCTGCGGAATTTGCGCAAGCGACAGAGCGCAGACTGCGCCTGAAAGACTGAATTGCCAATTGTGCAGCCATGTTATCCAAACCACTTGCACACGAAGCCAATTAAATCCAGCAAGTTGCATGCACTGGTACATACATTTTGGTCGTCCGTAAGATCTTGCGCCACTTGCTGCCCTGACTGCTTAGTTTGTTGCGAGGCCTCTCAAATGCGAAATGCCGGGACCCCTCACTGATGTTGCGCAACAGCACAGCCTGACTTGATGTGATACATCGAGGTGGCTCAATCTATTCACTACCAAGCTATGTAGAAGCTTCAGGTATGCGCACAGCGACACATAAGTGCCAAGCCACTAAAACAGGGACGAGCTCAAGCAAGGGGTTTCAAAAATGAAACGCGTGCTTCGTTTGCTGGTATTCGTTGCAGGGCTTGTCACCCACTTGGCGCAAGGTGATCCGTCAGATACCCTTAGAGGATGGAGAATGATGGACCGCTTCGCTGGCTTTCGCTACGAATTGTCAGGCGATTTCAATCGCACGAGATTGACCCAAGGAATCATTCGCAAGGCGGATGGAATGGATTTGTTTGGATGGGTTCAAACCTGGAACCGCACCAGCCATCTTGTGGGGGAGGTCAGAGGCATCAAGGAAAGTGCTGAGCTTATGAGGCATTGGCTGTTGAAAAAGCGCACTGACTCGTACAAGGCTCAAGTTCGATTGTACCCTGACACAAAAATTCGATATCACTTCTCCAACTTCAAGCATCTCGTTTCCAGCAGAATGACATGCTTCGAAGACTCGCCCCACAGATGCACAACCGAGGAAGAAGCCAAGATTCGCGATGAATTGTGACGGGAGTCTATTTGCCCTCTGGCAACCGCTCCAGCAGGAGGCTCTCCAGCGTCTCGCTATCTGCTTGCATGTCGCCAAGCACCTTGTCGCTGCGCAGCTTCATGATGATTTGGTGCATCGGCATGCCCATGCGGATCAATCGCAGATACGGCCCAAATACTGGATCTGCAAACGCGGCGGCGTCAGCAGCGTCAATGCTTTCCAGGGGGACGACCTCCCCGTCCTCCCCAACCGGCGCAGGTGGCGGTGTCTGGGCCGAGCGTGGCCCCGATGCAGCAATTGCAGCCTGCATGGCTTCCAAGGCCTGCTTACGCTCAACTTCCTCCGCCGCTTGCTTGGCTGCTTTGGCTTCTTCACGGGCTTTGATTTCCTGGGGGGTGTAAATCTTGAAGGCCGTCTCGGGGGTGACATATCGGCGCACTGCCGCACTTGCGGCAGACCCTTGCTTGGCTACTCCATCAGTCGCATGCTCCCCCATCTCCGGAGGCCAGGCTACGTAGCGCAGTGCGACTTCGGCTGCAGCACTGGGTGCGACATCGGGCCAGACCAATGCCGAGTCCCCTGCCACACCCAGCTCTGAGCAGGCAGCATGTAGATGCCCCTGCAATACAGCAACAGCCTGCGGACCAAACACCTTGCCTGTCTCTTCGTCTAGCACTGGGGCTGCCTCCGCTGCTGCTGCCTCCTCCGCGGATGCTGCCTGTGCCGCTGCCCAAGGCATGAGCAGCTTGGCAGCGGCGGCAGCAGCGTCTTCACGCTGGTCACACCACACAAGCACGTCACCTTGCTTCAGCCTCCAGGGCTTGCCCACCAGTGTCCTAGCGGGCAGGGGCTGCGAGCCCTTGCCTACTCCAGCATCCCCTGCCAGCCGAGTGGCGTCCCAGTACTTTTGGCCGGGCAAGCTTCCACTGGGCTTTGTCAAGTGGTACGAAAACGGCTTTGCAAACTGCATGTTATGAGCTATTTGTGCCGCAAGCTCTGCATCGCTATAGGCAGCAGATGCGATGCGCACTGCAAACGCCTCAAATGTGGCAGCGTCATTCACAACGAACTCGACTGCGGGTAGCAGCTCGCTTGTAAGGGGGCGCCACTGCCTGACACTGAGCAAAGTGTCGCTTTCACCAAACATCTCGCCGTCTTCGGGCGCTTGCTGTATGATGAGCACCTTTCCGTCTGCCAAGCCCTTGGGCACATTCTGGGCCAGGGTGCGGGTGTCCAAGTACACTTGGCTCATTTTGATGGTGCCAGACTTAGTGATATCTCGCAGCCGCATACGTGACGCCGCAGGTAGCCCAGCATGCCCCTCAAACTCATACTGAATGCACACTTTGGCCTCGGGCACCGACAATTCACTGCCCAGCACCACACTGCCGAGCTTGGAAAAGCGCGGGTCTTTGGTCAGTGTTGGCTTTTTGCCTGCCACTGCTGCAGGAGGCGGAACTGCACCATCATGTAGCCACACAGACCACAGCACCTCCCCCAGCTGCAGGGGCCTGCCCCACTCCAGCACCACTCGCCCCCCCTCCATGAGACCGTAATACGTCAGGCGTGCGCCAGCATCCTTCCACTCTTGCCCGCCCCCTGTAATGCTGCACCCCGCCACAGGCTTGTGCACGCCCCTGTGGGCACGCACCTTGAATTGGTCAGCGGACACCTTGTGGCCCACAAGTGTGCTCAGCTCGGCAGACAACGCCACGCGCAGCTCGGCCAGCGTGCTGCGCCTATCCACTGAGATCTCGTGAATGACGGCATCTTCGCCCATGTCGGCGCCTGCAGGTGGGGGCACATTGAACGCCAATTGCACCGTGTTCACCACGCCCTCGTGCGCAGACACACTGGGGGAGGGGAGGCTGGCGGGGGCAGCCGATAGCAAGTACTTCCCACTGGGCACCTTATCGCACATCATGCTGCGCACATCTGCTTCCTGCACATCGCCAGACAGCACATGCACTGATGCAGCTTGAGCATCCAAGGCTTGCCCGAGCAACTCCTCTGTGTCCTGGGCTGCAGGAGGCTGCAGCGACACAGTGCCAGCCCACTGGGACGGGAGCTGCTCCACAATGATGGAGTCGCCAGGCAGCAGTGCCACCCTGCGAGCGATGGCCCCACGCGAGGATCCGGACGGGACACCCGCCGCTGACAAGGGCGCGTCCAGTGGAATGTGGAAGGCGGCCGCTGCCAAGCCATCCCCTGCGGCGACACCCTGAGGCGGGGACAGCTCGCCCAGCACAAGCACATCTTCCCCCCGGAGCACGATACAACGACAGCGAGCAGCCCAGGCCTGGCCGTCTGCCAGCTGCGACACAATGCTGTTCTCCACGCAGCGGTGCAGGTCGGCGACGGTGACGAGGGCCTTGGCTCCCTTTGCTGGGGTTGCCCCTGCAGCATCTGCCTCAGGCGCCACACACACAGTCATATACTGTAGTGATTGCTCTGCTGGAGGCAGCTCCTGCTGTTGCAGGCTGCAGGGCCCAACCCGCAGCGGCATGCCGCCCGGCAGCCATTCGGCCCATGGCTGATCTGCGTGCTCGCGCGTTTCCAGAAGCAACGGCTTGTGGGGCTGCACTTCAGCTTCAACAAGGCTGCATGCCTCCAGCTCCTGCCCCAGCCCCAGAGGCTCCAGGGCCAAGTCCTTCACGGGGTCGTAGCGTCGCACGCGCACCAGGGTGAGAAGCGCAGCAGCCTGCTGGACAGTCCAACCCGGCGGCACCCAGGCCGCACCAGCCTGAACAGTGCCTCCACAATCATCGTGCTCGTACTCATGTGCGTCGCTGGGTGCGTCTTGGGGCTCGGTGCGACATAATCGCCATTGCCCGCTGTCGTCGCTTTGAGCAACACAGACACCGTTGGCTGCAGCAGCGCGCAGTGTCAACTCCCGCACACTGCGGCTCTCATGCACACGGATCTGGTGGCTGGGCACAGTGCGCTTGGGTTCATGCGGGTTCTCTGGCGCTCCTTGCATTAAGCCAGCTTCGCTGAATCCATCGGCTCCCGGCACGTGGGCCACGTCGCAGTGCACCCGCATCTGCCGCATGCTGCGCTCCCACTCGTACTCCGCCTTGAGCTCTGCATACGTCTCGTTGTCGGTGTTGAATTCCGCTGCCAGCTCTGCGGGCACATCGTGCTCCGTGATAGTAGGTGGCGCCGGCGCGTCGGCGTCGCTGCTGGAAGCTGCCTCCTGGCCCTCGCCAGCTGGGCGCGGCAAGCGCCTGTAGAACAGCATGTATGCACCCACGGTGGCATCTGTGACAGAAACTCCCCTGCTGCTGCTGGCTTGGCCGTCCTCCGCATCCGCCTCACCCCCCTCAGAGGGCAGCCGCAGTCCCAGTGCCCGCCGCAGTGCATCGCTGGACACCTCAGACACGTGTGAGTCATTGAACTTCAACCAGCGGTACCGGAACTGCTCAATTTCCAATGCGCTGGGTGCCTCCGCGGTGGGTTGCTCCGCCTCTGGTTGTCTAGATTGCGCTCTGGCTGCCGCTGCCAGGGCAGCATGGTGCTCCCCGTGCGCCGCATCATGCACCAGCCCCCCAGCGTAGTCCTTGATGTACGCGAAGTAGTGTCCTCCATGTGCACCCCCCATGTGCATCATCACACCCACCAGCTCATAGCAGTAGGGGCTCCACTGCGCGGGCGGCTCAGGCATGCCCAGGGCCGGCACGCTGTCGGCTGGGGACACTCCAGTGATGTGCTGTTGGCAGGCCAGCTCCACGTCCAGCACCAGGGGAAAGGGCACTGAATCCACCACCTTCACGCGACGCATGGTTTGCAGGTCCCACTCGTACCGTGACAGGTGCAGGGGCAGGACGACGGGGAGCTTACCCCCCCTCAACACCCCCCCGGGGGCCCCATCTTCCTCATCCCCCACGAAATGCCAGCCTTTGAAGGCACGCACCTTGTTACCGCAGGCGCTGCACGCGTATGCATTGCTGCCCTCTAGCACTTCCGGGGTCACGTTTTGTGCCAGGGCCATTTGGAGGCTGGGGGCCCCCTTGATGTGCACCACTGGGGTGGTGAAGGGCTCCAGGGACTTGGAGTCGTGCCCGCAGGCGGTGCAGTGGATGAAGTTCTGCAGGCGCCCCGTTTGAATGCGCGACACGTAGTGCTCCAAGGGGGTGCCGCTGCCGACAAACTCCAAGTTATTCATGATGACTGCCATGCACTCGCCCACATCATGCTGGACAAAGGCCTGCCCCTCGCCACTGTCCCAGCCAAAGGACTTTGTCAAGGCCGTTGTTTGCAAGGCCCCGCGCTCAGTCAACTGCAGCTGGGCAAAAAGGCGCTGCAATTGGCGAGGCAGACTCAGGCGCTCTTCGCCGTGAATATCAGCGTTGTGCTTCCACTCTGCGAAAATGCTTCAATCACTGCAGGCTGTGATCAGTAGCAGCAGGCACGACAGTGAGACTCACGGTAGACTGCCGAACGACAATCCGGCAACATAAATAACAGCTGGAGCAAGGAATTCAAGTAGCAAGTTGCGCCTTGGTTCACGAGTCCGACGTAGCCGGTGGGCGACTTGGTAATGAAGCTCATCCCAGCAAAGCGCGATGTGCGACGACCGCTGACATCCGTTCCACCACGACCAGTGGCTGTCACAGACTCTGATGTATCGTCTACATACTGGCGTCTCGATTGTAGTGCAGCAGTGAGCCCTGGGATTGACATATTGCTCGCGCTGCGATGGCCAAGCTCTCAACACGCCAAACAGTCTTCACGTTCTTTGTGCCGCCCAGAAAACAGACAAGCGATTCAATTACAAATCTCATCGCGGTGCAGCGTAAAATATGGTTTTCACTTTACCTGAGTAGTTGAAGTCGTTTCCGCCTTGGACCTTCAGTCATCCGGAGCAGGGGGGTGCCCAGCGCTCAAAGCTCTCAGCGTGGTATGGCTGTGCTTGGACGCACCCCAAGTGTAGGAAGGGCCGCTGTTCGGGTATTGCCAGCCTCCACCACCCTGCCTTCGTCCACACAACGCACAACACCGGTGCCTGTTTGCCCCGTGGCCTCCAGGGCATCCCTGCTTGTGAGGACAATGCTGGCGCCCCCGAAGCTGCCCACAGCAGAGGAGACAGCCTTGGGGATATCGCTGTTGAAGGCGATGATTTGGGCCAAGGGCTTATCCGCAGCAGCATCCCCAGGCAGTAGCTGCCCACTCACCAGCAGGTTGCCGTCCAGCCACAGTTCATACCCCCCTGCACCCCGAGCAGGTGTCTTCCCGTAGTTGTACACCACTATACCCCCGAAGGCCACCGGCTGGTCCAGGGCAAAGGTGACACAGTTCTCCTCGGGGCACCCCAGGCTGTGCGACAAGGGTGCCAGCCACCCCTGTGCAGATTTGGTGGACGGGCGCAGTGCCGTGGCCAGTGGGTGTGAGGCGGCTGCAGCGTCAGTGATGTAGCACAGGTTGCCCACTTGTCTTGCATCGCTGGGTGACACGGCAGCTGCAGTGCCCGGCGTGGCGTGAAGGTGCAGCGGCGACACTTTCACCCGCTGCCCTGCAGCGTCCAGCAGTGCCACCCCGTGCAGCCCCACGTAGAAGGGATCCCCTTGGGAGGACAGCAGCTTCAGCTGCAACAGGCTGCCGCAGGGGTTGGGGGACACGTTGAAACCCGCCATGAACTGACCAGGCAGCATACCAGGTACACCGCTGGCCTTCTTCAGCAGCCGCTGGTTGCGCCCCCCCGCGTCCAGCCACGCCCACGTGTGGCCGGCGGCCGCCCCCGCGGCGCCGTCATCCAGCACGCACGCCTGCAGGGCTCCGTGCGGGGCAACACGGCGAGCTCCGAAACGCAGCACCTGCGCAAAGTCCCACTCTGCGCAATCTGGTGCCCGCCGCAGCCACACACACGTGTCCCCGTAATACGCCGTGCTGGGGCTCTGTGCCGGGGGGGCTACGTGGTCCCCGTCCAGGGTCAAGTACACCCGCCTCGCACCGCGCTGCCAGCCCTCGGAGTGCTTGTTGTAGTTCCACACCATGATACCCGCCACAGGCATGGCACAGCCCAAGTCAATCCGCAGGAGGTGCTCCCCCTGGTTGACTTGCCCTCCCTCCCCAAGGGGCCGCCCGGAGGCCTCCGCAGGGGGGGGGGTGTACGGGATGAGCCACATGTGTGTGTCATCTTGCGTGACATTTACACCATCAATCAGCTTGTCCAGCGTTCTGTCGTCCCCGTGATGCCCTTGGGTATTGATGTCGCAGGGCTGAGCCATGACTTGCTCCAGGCTCAATTGCACTGGCTGCACGATGTTGTCGGCATCTGTCACCAGCACCGTCAAGCCAGTCAAGCCAACGTACCACGGATCGCCGTGCGTGTCCATGATCCACATGTCCAGCACTCTGGCATGGGGCACCATGCCGCCATCATACGGCTGCCCGATGCCCCCCCTCGCCCTGTCAAAGCACGTTAAGCCGCCACCTTCGGCGGAGGGGGGCGCCCGCTGCGGCGTGGACAGCACAGGCTGTGCAGCTTGCGCAACAACCGCTGCTGCTCGGGCGGCGGGCGACATGAGGTTTGCGGCAGGCGACACCAGCGGTGCCGCTGCCCTGTGTGCTGTGGTTTGGCCTGTGCCTGCAGCTGCTTCTGCGGGCAGGGCCACGGTCAAGGCCTTGCCTGTGCCGTCCCGAAGCGCTGAGCCACCACCATTGTGCTGTCTGCGGTACCGAGGTGGCGTCTGGAACTGCAAGGCATCCTCACTCAAGGCCAGTGCTGCCTCAGCCTGTGACAGCAAATCCTCTGATTTCTCAGCCGTGCTTGGGCGGTCGGCCGCCATTCGGCGCAGCGCCCGCCACACCACGCCGTTCGTGCCATCATGCTGCAGGGCACCTGCGATACCGGTGGCCAAGTCGTGCTTGTGGATGCGCTGCACTGCCGCCTTGTCCATTGTGAACAGCACTGTGTCGCATAGCTGGCTGGCGTCGGCCTTGCTGCCGGGGGCCTGCTTCACATTGGTGGTGAACACCGGCTTGCCGTCAGCAAGGATGCGCAGGCGCTTCACACCTCGGGTGTTATGCGCGCGGTCCGTGTTGTAGTTCCAGATGCGCACACACCCGATGGCAGTTTCGTGTTGCAGGCGGATGGTGAGGGTGACGGGCTGCCCTGGGCTCCAGGGCGCCAGCCAGGTCTTCAACTCATCCATACTCATGTACTGCCCATCTACTAAGTTGTCCA
>Ga0307982_1003357_pt1 | contig 12801 bp, 5 predicted proteins | sample OrgLakmetagen989_FD_201847 | JGI IMG/M metagenome (GOLD analysis project Ga0307982, IMG submission 201847) | Saline water microbial communities from Organic Lake, Antarctica - #989 | ecosystem: Environmental > Aquatic > Non-marine Saline and Alkaline > Saline | place: Antarctica: Organic Lake... | reverse complement strand
TCTACGGCCTCTTGTTGCAGTGACTTCCTGCTGCTCGCGCAATTCATTGGCGCCGCGGAGCTGCCGGAATTTGTTCGCTGTTGCCCGTTGTTTGACAACCGGACTGCGAGGAGCTGCATCTATGCGCTCCAACGCATGAACTGAATCCATGACTGCGCTGCTGCTGCGCAGTGGTGCTATGGGTGCTGCTACTGCCTCGCTTGTGGGTGCGTTTATGTTTCTGGGTAACGAAGGCAGGGGCGACCCAGGGCTCTGGAGAAGGACTGGGTTATTGTTGTCATCCTCGACACTACCGCCTTGAGCTCTGCGAGTGGCAGTCCACACCACGGGCGCGTGGGTGAAGCGAAGGGTGTGCGCCAGGCAGTCGGTGCGCGCGGCGTGCATCACCTAGAGCGCAAGAGGCCGAGAAGATCTGATAAGGAGATAATAAAGAAAAGAAGCTGCATGCAAAGTTGGAAAAAGTAAGTAGATCAAAAGGAGATCAATCGTGGAACGTGAGAGCACGAAAAGAAAATTGCCAACGCATGTAAATGTGCACCGAGGAGGCTCTACCTATTGCTGCTCTTGTGTCCCTGCATCTTCTCACCTGGACAATTTGCTCAATCGGCACATCTAGCAGGTTATTTCCGTCCAAAGCTGACAGCACAGCACCTGGTTTCACGCGGCCGTCGGTCGGTAAAGCACCTCTCGCTGGGTATTTCTCCACGCTCTGCACGAAGAGCCCACCAATTTCAGTGTCGTACTCGAACACAGCGCCCAACGGCAACGGCTTGATGGCTTGCGTGTTCTGGCGACGCGCCGGTAACAAGACCTGAAATTTACACACAACATAGCGCGTAAGGAAATCGATGAGATTGTAATGATGAGGGCTATACTTTAAGGGTTCAAAATGGAAATCAGGACCACTTTGTACATGTGAAGCAAAGGAAGTAATGAAGCACGCACGCGGCAGGCTGAGAAACGTAGAGCCGAGCATATGAAGAGCGATTATATAAAAGGTGAAGAATGAATGATTAATTCAAGAAGACTAGGCTCCTGGGCTCACACCTCTACATCTGGGTCAAGAGAATCGAGAGCAGCCTGGGTACGGCTGCTGCTGCTGCTGCCGTTGCTGCTACGACTGCTTCGGCTGTTGCTTGGCACATGAACCTGTGGTTTTGTGGCAGCTAAGCGAGCCAGATCACTGAGCCATATGACGAGCCTCTTATGCAGGAGCTCCATCAATGACCAGTGGCCCGTAGTCGCTGCGCGCCTCAGCTCCATCGCCACGTGAGCAGCAGTGCGCCGGTGCGCAGGCACACCCACGACGTGCGTCTTCACAGAGCTACTCCTGCTGCCATGAGAAGAATCATTCTTAGAAGAAATAATCAGTGAGTTTCTGCTCTGCCCACGGTTGGCGTTAGCAGAAGGCGTTGATGCGTGCGCTTGGTGAGCGGCGTGGTTGGCATCGTTTGTGAGATTGGGCACTGGCAGCGCGACGACCACAGCCACAGGGAGCAAATCTAAAGCGTCGGCGAGCGAAACGCATGCTGAGCAGCACTTCTGGTCAATCGCCTACAGGATTTGTATGGCAGCATGGTGTGAGATCATGAATTGCCAAACAAGGAAGTGGTGATGGGTCTTCAACTGCAGCCTACGATACCGTGATTTCTTCTCACCGTTCCTCCCTCGTTAGACGCAGCGAAGGTTCGACCTAAGGCGTCGCATGCTGCCTGCGCATTGGCTAGAATTGAAATGGTTGAGCCACCAGCCGACGAACCATGGCTTGATTCTAGCAGCATCGTAAGTCCAGCATCGAGTTCAGAAACGTTCAAACTTGTCGCGCTCGAATCTGTTTGTGTAGGAGGTAGACCAACGCTCTCACTTGTTTCATCTCTAATGGAGGTCAGATCGCGAGGCTGGCTTCTCTGGTCGGACGGTGCCGCTAATGAATTTGATCCTCTGGAAACAGGTGTTCCTGAGCCAAGTGGGGAAGGACGTGGTGCCGAGCTCCGATTCCGGAGCGAAGGTGGTGTTGTGGATGGATCGCTGCGGTCCCGACGGTATGTAGGGGTCCTCGGGCGAGCAGACTGGCCAGAAGGCCTAGGGATAAAATCGTGGATAGAAAGACTTACATGAGGGTGATTACAGGCCATTGTTGTCATGGCGTGTTGAAGAAGAGACACAATGGGCCCCAATTATTGGAAGAGGGGAAGAACACTGATACGACTTACTCTCGCGGTTCTGACGTCCCACGCGCTACATGCTGTTGCGAAGATTGTGGTTCATGTGCTCTAGTGCTCGTAGACGATGACAGCCGAAGTTGTTTCGACATTTGTGGCTAATGTCGGCGGCGCGGGGCTTTCATGATGAGAAGACGGGAACTTTCTCAAAAGCTCAATGCCTGCTATGCTGGTGGTTCATTTTTTGAGGATTATCCTATTCGCCATTTATATTCTAGGATCTAGCACGCAGCCGTTTGATTGTTGCTTCGAACGAACGAGGAGTTGGAAAATGTGTTAGCAGGAGGCGTGGGCAAAGACGACAACTTAGAGCAACACAATTCAGACGGGCTGAAGTCTTCAAGATGTGTGTTGCACTTTTAGATCTATCCTCGAGCGATTACCATTTAAGTAAGGATGATTCAAATCGTTTTAACGTGCATTCACCATTATTCTCTCTTCACGAAAATTTCAGGAACTTGATGCGGCGTCGGAACTCCTCAGGGCGTAACAGCGCGCATCAAGGAATTCCAGGGCTATTGCCGCCACTCGCCTTGCGCATTGAATTTTATCGTCCGCGAGCTGATGTCGATGCGATTCTTAAGGTGCGTCAGTTCGCTTCGACTAGTTTGCTTCAATGTGAATCAGTTGTCCTTCGCCTCCCCACGCCTGAGCCTTTAGTATCAACGCGATGATGAAACACCACCTAAAGGATTCGCTATCTCAAAGATATTATCATTCATATTAACACCTTTCGATTACTTCATTTATACTTCATATTTCAGAAATCATGCAAACTTTAGAACTTCTGAGCGTGTGTGTGCTTACTCGTACACTTTATCTCTCTTTCGGGTATCATCCCAGGGACTCGGGAATGGGTCAGCCGAGTCGCTCTTTTATGTAGACGATGCTGGCCGGTCTCGAGTGACGCCACGAACACCAACCCTCTTGGCCCGTGCAGCCGTTGGCGAAAACACGGACCCGAGCCGCGGCCAGGGCACAGGTGTCGAAGGTCTGCGTCCAGGCGACGCTTTGCTCACTCTGGACAGCGCTAGCGATGGACCTATCACAGTTGGCAGCAGCCAGCTGCAGCGCGCAGACTCAGAGGTAGCTTTTCTAAGAAGAACGTCTGCCATGCAATTTATTATTTCGGTGATTGCACCAGCTGCAAGATGTTCGCACCTATGACCTCCTTACGCCGCCCCCCCTCTCTCTGGTAACTGCTTATCCGTGCTCTCCTACCCTTTCGCACTACTTCTCTGCCCTACTTCTGCAGGCTGTCGGCCCTCGTGGCGGGAAATTCTTTCGCTTCACTATATTAGGCGACGAAGACGTTGAAGTCGCTGCCGCCACCGAAGAGCTCTGCGGAGCGCCAGTAAGCGCAGGTCTGGTGGCCCTGGCTGGCGATGGGCCGTCCTCGCAATGGACTCAGGGCTCGGGCCGTGCGAGGCGTGGAGACGTGCTCGTGAGTATCGCTGGCAAAGCAATCAAGCCCAAGACCACTCCGACCGCAGCGAAATCAAAGCTCAAATCAGCGACGCGGCCTGCAGTGCTGGTGGTGGAGCGGCTCGGAGATAGCAGCAAGAACCATGCTTCAGCAGCGGCAGACTTGGTGGATGTGGCCGCTTGGCGCCTCACTGCACGCGGGGCAGGGCCGGCCACTACTGCCAGCCACACCGATAGAGTGGGAGACTTTGAAGATTTGCGCCGTTTGGGGCGAGAGCTCGTAGCAGTGTTGCCGCCTGGCTTGAAGGATTTGGGTTTGGAGCTGGCAGTGGTCGATTCGACCCCGGGGGCAGAAGTGGTGTCAGTGACCAAAGTGACTCGCACCTTCGAAGCTTCCGCGCATGCGCCAGCGAATGCAGCGCCTGATGGTGCCATGACCTACGGCGGTGGACAGGCTGCCGCTGCTCAAGTGGCATTGTTACCGGGGGATTTCTTAGTCGGCGTCAATTACCGCCCGCTCCAGGACGTGCTAGGCCGCCGCCACAAGACTTCGAAAGGAAGCAAAGAGTTGCCACTCTTAACCCCATTGCAGGTACACAAGGCCATCGTGGCCTTGCGAGGCTCCAAAGCCGCGCCGATGGCGGTCGAGCTGAACGTGTGGCGGTTCGACCTGTGGCACACCGCCAACTCGAGCAGCGGTTCCAACGACTCCAACGGTCGAGCACGCGCTGCTTCCGCGCCCGTCATGTCCACAGGGCTATCGCCATCCTCATCTTCGACGTTGTCGCCGTCAATCTCACCGCGGAAAAGCTTCGAAGTGGGCGACGTGGTGGTGTGGCAAAAGAGCGACAAAGATCTGCCTCCCGGCACCCGCGGCACCGTGCTGAGAGTGCACTCGGACGGTGACGTGGAAGTGAAGTTTGCGACCAAGCAAAGCCCTGAGGGAATGGTGTTCACCTTTCACAAGTCGCTGTTGAATTTGGTGCCACCGCTGGACGAGGAGACCTCGGTGCCAAGTGACGTCACTGAAGTGCTGGCAGCCGCTGGTTTGAGCTCTCTTGAATCCGAGCTTTTGAGTGCTGCAGCAGCCAATGCAGCGAAAGATCCATCCTCGCCTCTGTCCCCACCATCTCCTACCAGTGAAGATGGATCAACTGCACTATCAGCCAAGCTTCGGAGTATCGAGGCACTCCCTGACGTAACCCTTTTGGCGCCTAGCCCCCAAGGATTGGGTATGATAAAAGCGGAAGTGGCTTCACTTCGCCGCGCGTTGGCCGCTGCACACGACCGCCACGCGACGGCCCTTACCCAAGTGGCTAATGCCGCAGAACAGTCTACAAACCCGCAATCTTCTGCGGGTGGGAGTGGAGGCTTGCGGGCGCTGATGTTGGACCCTTCCGCTACTGCCTCGCTCTCCTCGGCACTTATCGCGACAGCAGCCGCCGAGAAAGCGCGCTCAGAAGCGGAAGCGTCCAAGGCAAGAGCGGTTCAGGCGGTAGCGGCCGCGGCCGAAGAAGCAAGGCCCGCCCTAGTGTCAGCCCATGTGCAAGAAGTGGATGTGGGCATTTTGGCGGGTTTAGGCGTAAGCGGGCACGACGACAAGAGCGGCCGCTGCGTGGTGGAGTGGATTGACGAAACCAAGTCGCAAGCGTTTGCGCTGGGAGTGCGCGTTGGGGATGTCCTGGTGGCGGTGTCGAGCACGACCCGCCGCGAGGACTCGGTCTACGAAGGAGGGGATGAAGACGAAGAAGCCGACAGCGAATTCTTCACCGCCTCTGACAACGACCTCGTGTCCCTGTTTGCGTCGGAACAAGACCGCGAAGAGCCTCCACGAGCATTCGGGGGACAGCAGCAGCAGCAGCAGCAGCCCCCGTTGCCTAGCCCCTTCTTTGCAGTGCAGGTGTGGTATTTGGATCCGTTGGATGGAGTGGCTGCAGCCCAAGCGGCTGCGATGAGTGGTGGCCTCGCGTCCCTTGGAGATGACCTGTGCGCGACCCTGAAAGTCTCCAGCACGGCTCTGGCCAACGCCCTTCAAGCTCAGGCTCAGGCCAGCAGCCAGCTGGGTCGCGCGGGTGCCCCATCTTCGCCTCATGCCGCGCTCGAATCGCTGTTCGGCCTCACGCTTGGTTCTGCGGCCTCCGGCAACAACAGCGCAGCCAGCAGCAGCGGTGCAGTGGTCGCCGTATCGGTAGTGGTTGGTGGTCCCGCACACTCAGCGGGGGTGATGGAAGGGGACCAAATCACCGGAGTGGAGCACATTCCCAACGAACCAGCCGCCATCGAAGGAGGAGGCGGAGCCGCTGCGCCCAGCGCGATGTCAGAAGTATGGCGACTGGTGAAAGGCCGCTTGCAGCACGAGCTCGAGTTGCTCGACTCCCAAGGCTCTCTCGCAGGCACCCATGGTGAGTATCACGTCAGCTCCCGGTCAGCCAACAGCAGTGGCGGCCGCAGCCGCAGCGGCAGCAGCAATGGCGGCGTAGCAGTAAAGCGCCGATCTTCCGGTGGGCACGCAATCGACGCTCTAGCCGCAGCCGCAGCTGCCGCCGACACCCTCTCCGTAAGGCTCAACTTGTGGCGGCTTCGGCCGAAAGGCAGCACAGTGCCCGGTACGCTGCCAGGTATGAGCTCACCGGTTAGCTCCAGCAAAAATGGCAGCGGCAGTGGCGGCATCATGAGCCCACAACAGCAGCCACAGTCGTCATCGCAACAGCAGCTGCGCGAACCGGCCACCCCCACAGGTGAAGAGAACTTGGAAATTGAAGGCTCAGACGGCTCGGATGGCGAAGAAGAAGAAGAAGAAGAGCCCGTGGACCCTGCGCAAGCCGCAGCCATGCGCAAGTACATGCGGCAGCGCGCGCCTAGGAATCCGTTGGATACGAGCAATCGACGGTCGGACTCGCACCTTCGGTCGTCCGTGTTGAGTTTGAACACAGCTACGGACACCTCGACGGCCGCGGGCACGGACGACGATTCGGAGCTCGACCCAAACGAGTCGGCGGACGACTACGGCTCGCGAGGAGGGGGAGGAGGAGGTGGGGCTACGGACACAGACGACGGTCAAGACGCCTCGCTGCTCTCGATGGACCCAACCTTGGCCACCAACTCCAGCAACCGAATCTTTCCGCCAGCGACCGCCGCTGGAAGTGGCGGTTATTCAGTCTCCGTGCCGCCCAGTGATGCTTCACTGACAGCGAGTTCGGTACCCCAGGGAGGCAGCGTGGCCAGCGCCGGTTACACCTCCGGTGGCAGCATTCTAACGGCTGCGTCCACGATCACTTCAACCCTCCAAGACCCCGCGCAGTTTGCCACTGTAGGGCCACCACCAGCGAATCAGAGAGGCGGAGTTCCAGGAGCTAGCACGAACCAGGGTGCGATATTGCGCGGTGACGGTCCTAGGCTTCAACAACAACAACACCAGCAGCTACCGCAAGCTGATAACGGGTTTGCTACCACTGCTTTCGCCGCGCTGTCGGGCTACGCTGCACTCGCGGCTGCGAAACCGCTCAACTTGCGAGGCATATCCCCGAGCCACCCGCAACAGCTGAGCCAAGACTCCGCGTCCCTGCAACAACAAGCACAGCAAGCGCCTCTGCCAGGATCTCCACGGCTCAGCGCTCTACCCTTGGGCGCGCCCGTGCCGGGCACCTCACCGCGCACTTCACCAAGAACCTCACCTCGTACGTCGCCGCGTACCTCGCCCCGAGGATCCCCACGCGCTAGTGTCGGCTTCAGTACGGCTTCGTCGCTGCAGCCCGCGCCTGCGCTCCCACCCGCGCCCCAACCGATCTCGCCAAGAGTGCCCAGTGGCCTGGCCGCCCCTTCTGCCGCTGGAGGCGGAGGCGAGGGGGGCGCGTCGTCGTATTACTTCAAAGAAGCCGTGGGGGAGGTGGACGAAGACGGGCTTTTGGACTTGCGGAGGCAAGACTTGCCGAGCTTCACGCTTCCCGCAGACTTCCTGGGGGCCAGCGGGCGGGCTAAGATGCTGGAGCTGCGGCGGCGGCTGGTGAAGCTAGACCTGTCGCACAACCAGCTGATGAACGTGGACGTGAGCGTGCTCCAGGACGCGCTCGGCGACTTCGACGAGTCCTTTCGTCGCGGTGGCAACAGTGGCAGTAGCAGCAAGTCTCGCCGCGACCAGGGCCCCCCACATGCAGCTCTGCGCGACCTGAACTTGAGCCACAACAAGCTGACCCGGCTCTGCGGCGGTGGGCCCAACGCGAGTTTCCCCCTCTGCTTGGGGGGCCTCGAGACTTTGGATGCTTCCCACAACCAGGTGACCCGGGTCACGGGTTTGGACAAGCTGTTGAAGCTGCAAGTGCTGGTGCTCTCGCACAACAAGTTGAAGCATTGCGGGGGTTTGGAAGTCCTCACGGAAGAACTCTTCACGCTACAAGTCGACCACAACGAGCTGGCCAATCACACGGCGTTGAAGCCGCTGTCTGCCAATCGCGGCCTTCGCGCGCTTTCGGTGGCGGGGAACCCCTTCATGTTGGGAGCGGGCACGGGGGACACCGCTACTGCGGCTAGCATGCGCGCGGCCGTGATGTGCTTGCTGCCGCATCTTCGCACCGTGGACGGCCGCGCCATGCCTCACCGAGAAGCAGCCATTGCGAATGCGGTGCAAGCGCGAGGACGGCCCCTGGCGCCGCCACGCTCTCTCAATCCCGCCAAGTCGATGGACGGATTTCCAGGAGGCGGTGGCGGTCGTGGACGCAATGCGAGTAGCTCACCTCTGGGCCGGCGGCGCGGTTTCTCCGACGGTGAAGAAGCAGAGGAGGAAAAGCACAGCCATTCTCGAGGCGGCGGCGGGGAGTTTGGAGTTGGCGAAGGCCCCCCGAAGGTGCATGTGGTGTGGGACGGGGTGCGCTGGAACTTGCCGCCTTCTTCCGACCGTTTGGCGGCGCCACTCCACAAGCGAGCCAAGTCCACCGCGGCGAAACAGCACAAGAACAAGCACCAGGCTTTTGGCGCCACCTACGTGAAGCCCCCACCGCCGCCTCCTGTACCCAAGCGAGTGGCCATGCCCAACCCGTACCCCCCACCCCCACCGCCGCCCCAGGCCAAGAACCACAACAGCAGCAGCAGCGCAGCAAGCGAGCAAGGCTCTCGTTCTCAGCGCCCCACGCGCGGCACTTCCCCTGTGGGCTGGCGACCCGCCGGCCACCCTTCTAGTGCTCCCTCTCAGAACAACGCCAACAAACTCCTGACCAAAGGCATGACCACTCCCGGGTCTTCCCTGCAACCGCCGCCGCTGCAAGTGCCTGGCTCTGGAACAGGAGGTGCGTCCACCACGCCGTCTTACATGTGCGCGACCAAATCCGCAGCCGTGCACCTGGAGCAGCGGCGCGAAGACCTCGTCGCGCGCAATCTTTTGCCGGGCCCTTACGATGTGAAACCTGGCGAAACCCCTAAGGAGGCCGCGAAACGGGCGGCCAAAGAAGCGGCCAAGAAAAAAGTGGCCTCCTTACAGGCGGAAATCAAACGCTTGCACGACATGCACGCCAAGAGCTTGGAGCTGGTGCGAAGGCAGCAGGCGCAGTCCGTGGCATTGGCCACGGCTTTACAACAGCAGCAAGCAGTGACCAAGAAGGCGGCCAAGGAAGCTGCACTGCAAGCAGCGCATGGAACTGCAGCCACCAATGCATCATCATCTGCTGCCGACGTCGACACAACGCAGAGGCTGTACCAACCTTCCCAACAGAGCGAGGACGATTCAGGCACCGAAGCCGAAGACTTGTTGCGGCAATTGGCCGCCAAGCAGCAGCGGCTCGAAGCGAAAGCCATTGCTGCTGGGGGAGCCGCCAGCCCTCCTCTGTCGCCTCTCGGAGGAGGAAAAGGGTCGCACAGCAGCAGTGGCCGGAGGGTTGCTGCCCCGGTCTCGGCGAGGGAGTTGGTCGATTTGGGCGACGCGTCAGCGCTCGAATCGAGATCGGTTGCTGCGCAGTTGAAGCTCTTCCAGTCCAGCCTGGGTCTGAAAAACAGCGAAGACGGGAGTTCCGTTGGCGGTGGCTACCGCGGTGGAGCTGGCGGTGGTCTCGACCACGATGACAACGACTCAGTTGCCTATTCCGACGTCGGCGGCGGTGGCGGCAGTGACGCTCCTCTCCAAGCGCTTGCGCCCAAGCAGAGAGGCTTCGACGGCAACGGCGTGCCCTCTGACCTCGGGTCCCTCCAGTCGGCCGTAGCCCACGAAGGCCAACTCGCGGCCTCGCAACGCCGGCGGCTCGAGCGGCAACAGCGCAACAACAGCGACTACCCGTCGGACACCGACTACGACAGCGAATACGCTCAGGGCCACCACCAAGACGGCAGCAGCAGCAGCGCCAACGCTGGTGGCGGTGGTATCGGGGAATCTCCAGCGGCTACCAAGGCTGCCGTCGCCGCGCACGAGCGGAAAGTAAGAGCGTGGGCGCGGCGCCTGGACGAAGAGCGAGAAACTTGCGGAGTAGCCCTGGGCATGCTCCTAGAAATGCACGCGCGAGGCGGCTTGGCTACTGGCGATTCAAGTGCTGGGGCAGGAGCTCGAGCGACTCCCAACGCAGCAGCCCTCGGTGGGTTTGAAGCTACCTTAGCGGACCTCGGCCTCGAGCGGGAAGGCCCTCCAAGCATGCTGCCGTCGGTGCGGGCCGCTCTCAACGCCCTCGTCGAGGAAGCCAAGAAAGGGGCCAATAATGGTTCAAGCCCCAACGCTGCTGTCGCGGCGGCGGCCGTGACGAGCATGCGAGACGCGGAGTCAGCGGCTACGGCGACTCGGCAACAGCTGTTTGCGCTCGTGGACGTCACGGCCGCGATCGCTGCGAGCCGGGTAGGCAGCGGTCCTGCCGCTCAAGCGCACGCAGCCCTGTACGCCGAGTTTGAGGCTCTTGCGGCGAGTGGGGTAGCGGTGCCGGCAGAATTGCTACAATCCAACGCAGCCAACCATGAAGCATTGTCAGTGAATAGTCGCGCAGCGGCTCCTAAGGACGAAGCTGCCGCTGCCAGTGCCACCAGCGGAGGCGGAGGTGCGAAGAAGGACGATAAGTCTGCCAGGAAAAAGCGAGAAGCAGCAGCCCAGCGAGAAGCCGAGGAACAAGAAGAGGCAAGAGCAGCCGCTGCAGCTCAGGCGGCAGCGGCAGACAGAGAAGCAGCAGAAGAGAAAGCACGGAGAGCCAACAAGCAGCGGCTGCAGAAGGAAAGCGAGAAAGCCGCAGAGAAAGAGCAAAGCCGAGATGCAGACCGCACCGCAGAAACCAAAGCATCTTCTGAGGCCAAGGCCACAGCAGCAAAGACAGCAGCGGCAGAAGAGGAAGCAAAGAGGCAAGCGCTGCCACCAATGCAGCAGCCAGAGCCAGCGCGTGCTGATGACGCTGCCGATGACGAATCAGTGACGTCATCCCAGGACAATTACCGACAGCGCCTCGACGCACAGCCGCTCTCTGCAGAAGACGCAGTGGACGGCCATGCCTCTGACGACTCTCGGTCCACCTCCAGCAGTGTGAGCCGTGACCGAGGTGCTACCAGCGCCCTTGGACAAGGCGATCCTAGCGCTGGCACCGCTGCTGCAGCCGCTCATACGGCAAGTGCTGCGGCCTCTACTACGGGTCCGCTCACGGCCATCCAGCGCATTCGGGCCGCGGCCGAAGCTGCCAACGCTGCCAAGGCCGCCATCGAGAAGAACGCGAGCGACTCGTCGGGCTCGGACGACAGTGAAGAAGAAGAAGAAGAAGAAGAAGAAGAAAGCGTGCATGGGCCCAAGAAGGCTACTTCGAAAGGTGTCCGGGGCTCACTGCGCAGCTCGGAAGGCAGCGCCGATGGCTCCCCGAGCCGCAGCCGGTCGCGCTCTCGAACCGCGAAGGCGACCGCTGCCACAGCCAAGAGCGCAAGTGCTGCTGCTGCTGAGGCGCCGTCATTTGCCAGCCCGGTACCAGCTGACAAGGCAGCAGCCCGAGCTCCTGGAGACCTCGGCGTGGGTTTGCCTCCTCTTGACACCGCCAAAGCTCCTGGTGCAGGAACGGAAGCGGCGTCTCCGATGTCGCCCGTGTCGCCGCACGGGGTCTCCGTGCGCTCCTACGACGAGGACGAGAGCATGGAGGGGAGCGGCACCAGCAGCATGACGGGGGCCTCCGGCGTGTCTGCGGACGCCTTCGCGGGGATGGACGGCTTCGCGGAAGACCCCCGCAGGAGGGGAGACAACGCCTCGCCTTTGGCGGCGCCAGGACGAAGCACTTTGCCGCCCTCCGTGGAGACGAGCCCGAACCAACCAGGGAATTCGTCGCGTGACTCCACCGCCACCGCGGCCACTGCTGCCAACGGAGGAGGTGCAGGCTTGTCCAAAGCGAAAGCAACAACTGCAGTTGAGGAGGACAACGGCTCCGACCCTTCAGAAGAGTCCTCGTCCTCTGGCGAGTCTGACGATGACGACGACGACGACGATGAGCCAGATTATGAGTTTGTAGAAGGCTGGGACCCGAATCATGAGCTCTTTTATTACTTCAACGTGAGGACCCAAGCGTCGCAGTGGGTGAAGCCGCCCGACGGGACCTTCAAACCTTACAACCCTGAAGAGTTTGAGTCCACGGAAGACGAAGGCAGTGGGACCGAAGAAGAGGGCGAAGGCGATGAGTCTGGGTCGGTTTCAGGTTCAGAAGGGAGCGTGGAACCGAGATAAAGCGAAGTAAGAGGTTGGCATACAAAGAAGGAACTCGAATAGAGATAAAAAAAAAGAAAGAGATAGAAGATTTTCCGTGCATTATAAAATATGAAGCCCTTTAGTAAAATTTGTGGTTAATGTGCACTGCAGAATATATAGAAATCATAAATTTAAACTTCAAGAGAAAAAATCTAGTTTAAGTACGGAGTAGTAAGAGATTTTCGAGTAAATGGGAAAATATAGTATAGTAAAGCAAACAAGAAGTCCTACATTTCGCTGACTAAGGGGCTTCTGGCGAAGCAGATTGAGAGAGGTAATAAAAATCGCGATTGTCGAAGGTCTAGTCTAGTAGTCTAGTTTATACTCCCCAAATACAAAGAAACACCCCTGCGCCCCTGTGACATATAGAAACAGACAAGTGTAACCTTCAGAACAAGTCTGACTGGGCTGAGTGTCCTTTTGCATAAAGCAATTGTAATCGTTTACTCTCGTGGTGTCCTTCAGCCACCAGACATCAGGAGGTTT
>Ga0307982_1003356_pt1 | contig 12801 bp, 19 predicted proteins | sample OrgLakmetagen989_FD_201847 | JGI IMG/M metagenome (GOLD analysis project Ga0307982, IMG submission 201847) | Saline water microbial communities from Organic Lake, Antarctica - #989 | ecosystem: Environmental > Aquatic > Non-marine Saline and Alkaline > Saline | place: Antarctica: Organic Lake... | reverse complement strand
TACTGTGTATTCCGCTTGATCATTCACGCGTATTGCACAGTCCTTGGCAATCTAGGTCATCTCAAGTCGGATTCACTCAAAAGATTATGCGCCTTTCTAACTGATGCCACTACACTTCCTTCTCTTACGTTGCCCTTTTTTTACTTTTCCCCTCCAAATATGATTACATTAGAGTCCCGCGCGCAAGTGGAAGCGGATTTGAATGCGCGCGACCAGCGCGAGGGGCGCATGGACCGTTTCGGGGGCGAAATTGAAGATACGGGCGAAGATGCCGAGCTTCGCGACAAGCGCAACCCGCTGCAGCGCATGCAAGACCGGGTATGAGTGCAGATGAATAATTTTTCATACGAAAGAACCCTTCAGATTATCAGGATGGTCGTGCAACAAGTAGATTTAATTGTGCTTGATGGTTGCTATTCTGCTGCATTTTGTTCCGTGCCTCATCCAATAATGCTCTGATCTGTCTTGCTATTTATCATCATCATCATGGCCGCTTTGATAGGAAGAAGAGTTCGACCCGGAAGAAAACGAAAATCCGATCAACTTGGAAGCTTTTGGGGGCCCTCTGAGGGATTGGATCGGGCAAGACCGCACGCGGCGGGAAATCAAGCGAAAATTCGAGCAGTTCTTGACTACCTTCACGCAGGAAGGGCGCAACGTGCACGGAGAGCGCATTCGTGACATGTGCGCGCGGAACCAAGCGTCGCTGGAGGTGGGGATATGTTGCTCGCACTTGAAGAGGGAATCAGCGGGAAAGCGAAGGCGAAAAATGGGACCTAATTGTTATGGTGTCAGAAGAGTGTTGCACTGAGCAATGCGACTTTGGTTCTTAATGACCCCAACTATTTCTGCTCCTGAGTTTTCCCTTCTATATTAGGTCTCTTACCGCGACTTGTCGGAGCAATTTCCCACGCTTGCGATTTGGCTGGCCGATGCACCCAAGGTTCTATGGGCTCTTCTTCTTCTTCTTTGTCTTCTTTTTGATCGTCTTCTTTGACTTTCTCGGCTTCTTTCTTGTCATACGACAGTTGCCCCTGCTGTTTTAGCGGCCTTGTTTTGCATCTTTCTGTATGTATCAGTTTGTAACAAGTGAATTATATTACATTAGGACATGCTGGAGATCTTCGACGAGGTGGCCAATGCGGTGGTGGTGGACGAGCAGCACTTCCCTGCCTACAGGAGCATTGTACAAGAGGTGTGGCGTCATTGTTATCATTATTATGGGCTCTGCGCAAATACTTGCGTGTGTACAATTCATTGAATGATCGTACCCCCCCCCTCCTTTTTCAAACATGTGGTATTTCCACCCACCCTCTTTCTTCGAGGTGCACGTGCGGATCAAAGATTTGCCAATCAGCGACAATTTACGGGACTTGCGGCAAACCCACTTGAATGCGATTGTGCGAGTGCAAGGCGTGGTCACGCGGCGCTCCGCGGTAATTATGCTTTTCGCTTCTTTGTATTATTATGTTGTAGTGTATCATCACGTGGAATACAAGGAATCTGTGCCTGTTTTGGTATTTATGGAGGACGCGTTCATCGCTGTTTACGGCCCGCACTTTAAGCTCTGCAAATAAATTCATCTTCCATCCTTCCTTTTTCTCGAAGGTGTTTTATAACCATGCTACTACAAATCCATCTACCCCCCCCAGGTGTACCCTCAGTTGAAGCAGTGCACTTACAATTGCGTCGGGTGCGGGCACGTGAGTTTACCTTTCCGCCAATCCGGGGGGCCTACTGAAGTGAAGCCCTCGAGCTGTCTAAACTGCCAAAGCGACGGCCCTTTTCGATTGAACACCGAAAAGACGATTTACCGCAATTACCAAAAGGTTAAGAATGTGCAAGCACTACTCAAGTCATGTTTTTTTATCAATGCCTACCTTCTTTTTTAAAAGTACTTTTCATTCGTTCTTCACACTTCGACCATTTTCTCCCTTTTATCACACTGTCTCTACGTTGGGTATATTCTACATGTGCATGCTATATCAGGTCACTCTCCAGGAGACGCCGGGCACCGTGCCCCCAGGGCGCGTCCCCCGTCAGAAGGAAGTAGTGCTCACCGCGGATTTGATTGACAGCGCCAAACCGGGTGAAGAAATCGAAGTGATCGGAATTTACATGCACGGCTTCGACGCAGGCTTGGACCAACGAAACTCGTCGGGTATGTGTTTAGTAGTGCATATGTATTCTAGGGATAATGATGAATCTGAAATTTAGAAGTATGGTGGCAGAGCGCAAAGTCTGTTACACTCGCCTGAATCCTCGCTTCAAATCACCCCTATGTATCTTTAAGTGCACAGTTTCTTCCACTCCCTTCATTTTATTTCCTCAGGCTTTCCGGTCTTCTCCACGCTCATCGAGGCCAACCACATCACCAAGCGAGGCGACATGTTTGCATCGACTGGCTTAACCGACGAAGACCGCGCGGCCATGCTCAAGTTATCCCGGGACCCGAGAGTCGCCGAGCGGATCGTGGACTCGATTGCCCCCAGCATTTACGGCCAAAAACACGTGAAAATGGCGGTGAGTGAAGAAGTGCGACCTTTGAGAAAAAGTGACACTTTTTCTTTCTTCACTCATCTTGAATACCTCGCCTCTTTTTCATCTCTTTCAATCTTTCTTATCATTTTTGGTGTTTTTGCTCATAAGCGTGCTTGTACCTTATCTTAATTACATACACATGTACAAAAAGGTGGCGATGGCACTCTTTGGAGGTTGCCCCAAGAACGCGGGAAACAAGCATCGGATTCGCGGGGACATCAATGTGCTCTTACTAGGGGATCCTGGGACGGCGAAATCGCAGGTGACGGGTGGTGTTTGTTTGGTGTTGTTTAGTGCTGGGTTTGTATTCAAATCCATGATGAATTGGGAGATCGTTTGCCTTTTACTAAAAAAATCGCCTTTTTTTGTTAAACATTTTTCGTTAAAGACCTCTTCTTTTGTAATATCTTCTTACGCTCGTATGTTTTTTTTTGCTGCTCCTGCTCATAAAATACTGTATTAGGTCCTCAAGTACACGGAACGGATTGCGCCTCGCGCTGTGTACACTACGGGCAAAGGTGCCAGTGCTGTGGGTCTTACCGCAGGTGTGCGCAAAGACCCGTTGACAGGTGACTGGACGCTGGAAGGTGGTGCCTTGGTGCTGGCGGACCGGGGAGTGTGCTTGATCGACGAGTTCGACAAAATGAGTGAACAGGTATATAACTGTTCGTGTTTGCATGCCTTTCCGTCTTGTTTAGGTCTTCATTGAACAGCTTTACTCTTGAATGCGCACCGCCTTGCCATTCTTACTCGTTGTCTCTCTTCTCGTCTCGGCATATTCCTCCTACAATATTAGGACCGCACCTCGATTCACGAAGCAATGGAACAGCAGTCAATTTCCGTCTCGAAAGCGGGCATTGTCACGTCCTTGCAGGTAATGAAAGTATGCACAGATGCCTATCTTGTTGTGTTCGGATGAGAGGGCAAAGTCACGCGCCACCGTGTGCTTTTCTCGTGCATAACGCCTAAATTTCCCAATAAGCCACACGATGTATACGTACACACCCTTGTTTCACGCGTGAACGCGTGCTGACACACACTTCCATAAATCTATCATACACGTACTATCTGTACATGTAACCCCTCCTCCTACTAGGCCCGTTGCGCCGTGATTGCGGCCGCCAACCCCATCAATGGCATTTACGACTCGTCCTGCACTTTGGCGGAAAATGTGGAGCTCACCGACCCAATCCTGCAGCGCTTTGACATCTTATGCGTGCTCCAGGTAAACTTGGTGGTCGTTGGTGGTTGGTATAGTGTTACCTTCTCCTTCCCTAGCGGGTACCTAGCGGGTGTTTCTTTTTGCATCTCACACTGGCGCATGCCTAATCTTAAGTGTGTTTTTTTTAATTTGCGCACAATACCAGAATGAAATATTATGAGAAAGGAGAGGGCAAAAGGTGTCATGTTTTTGCATGCTCTTACTTCTTCTGCGAATAAGCACCACCACTAACTTTTTCACTTTGTATAATACATTAGGACAACATCGACCCGATTGCGGACGAGTCTTTGGCTCGATTCGTGGTAGCGAGCCACCAGCGCAGCACTAAGCAGGCCAAAGACAAGCGGCTACGGGCAGCCGAAAGTGAATTGGAAGAAACGCGGGAGGCCCTAGTGGTGAGACGATGGTGTTCGAAAAGAAGTCTTTTTTATGACTGACAGATGGAATTTGCAATAAAGGAACCTTCAAATAGTGTATGCCTTTCCTTTCGAAAGACGTACTCATTTTTTTTGTTATTTTCACTTTAAATCTGCATTATCTTCGTTCTTATCTTCCCTCCACTTCCCTTTTTTTTTGCCCCCCCTAGACGGCGGATGCTTCCCTCGCGGCCATGGGCGTGGAAGGCTTCGTCAACACGCAAGGCGGCGAAGAGTCCCAGCCTCAGTTGCCCGAAGACTCGGAACTCGACCCAGCGAGCGTGGCAGAGCATGTCGCGAGGAGGCATCAATTTGCCGCTCGCATTGCGGACCTCGAGGTGTGGTGACTGATATGCATAGAACCTTACCTTGTAGATGCTCTCCGCTCGTTGCAACTTTTCGCTCTAATTCCTTTCGAACTTCAATCCAAGATGGAAAATGCACCTCTCAATCCTCCCTTTTTTCCTGTTTCATACTCAACCATCAGGCCCGTGTGCGGAGTCTTCAAGACGGTGGCGACGGCGGCGGCGACGGCAACAACGATGACAGTAGCAGTCCATCAGGAGGGGGAGGAGGAGCTGAGGGCGGTGGTGGCAGCGGTGGTGGTTTGCGGAACGACGCGGGCGAGATGACGATTCCTCAAGACGTGCTGCAGAAGTACATTCAGTACGCGCGCACCCACATGCGGCCGAGCTTGCACGGTCAGGATCAATAATGAAATGATATTGAGTTGCATTTTTTTTTTTTTTCTCAAAACTGCGTTTGAAGGTTTTTATTCGAATGATTGCTCTAGGGGTCACGGAGTTTTAGTACGTGCCTTAATCTTCATATCATTTTTGCACAAATGAACGAGTTACCTGTGCCATGCCTCATCTTTCTGTGTATCCTTCTTTGCTCATCACATCCGAATCCAATCAAGGCATCGACGAGGGCAAGTTGGCCCAGCTGTACTCCGACCTGCGCCGAGAGTCCGCCACTTCGGGGGGTGTTCCTATCGCGGTGCGGCACATCGAGTCCGTGATGCGGATGGCAGAAGCTCACGCGAAGATGCATCTGAGGGACCACGTGCGTGACGACGATCTGAATGCTGCCATCAAGGTATAAGGGGGTGTAGGGATTATATTAGGAAAATGGGCATCGTGTCTTTCTCTCTCGTTCTGTGTGCATCCACATACGCGGGGAGGTAGGTAAAACGCATTAGGTTCAGCCACGATCTGACATACACTTTATGTTGTTTTTAAGCTCTCACTATTTGCATGTGCTTCTGTACCTAATCAAAATTACGACGTTATATTAGGTGATGCTGGAGTCGTTCATCACGGCTCAGAAGTTCAGCGTGCGGCGCGCTCTCCGCCGGGGCTTCCAATCGTACTTGACCTCGGCCAAAGACTACCACGAGCTCTTGCTGCATGCTCTCAGGTATGAGCGAGGGAAGGTTCTTTTTAATTGGAGCCTTGTATTTATAAGTGTAATTACCAGCATGATGAACTTTTCAATTGCTACATGTAACATTCCACGTATTTTTGGCAGGCAACTGGCCAACGACGCGCAAACTTACCACATGCACCGCACGCGCGCTCTGCCCTCCAACATTGAGGTATCGCTTCTGCCTCTGACCTTCTCTCTCTACCTTCGCTGTAGCGTTTATGACGTGAATGGCCCAATTTTATGCGCGCATGCCTCATCAATTTCTTAGGTGTTTGTGGACGATTTGGAAGCGCGCGCTCGGGAATTTTCGGTGTTTGATTTGACGGATTTCTATGCTTCACCGGCGTTCCGAAACGATGGCTTTACCCTTGACACCAAGCGCAAAATGATCTTGCGCCAATGGTAACACAACAAGAATTTCGCAGCACCGAGGCTCTTAGAATATGCCTTGCGGCGATTTCTCAATGTGTTCTTCATTCCTGGCCTCAGAATTCTGAAGAGAAATTCGCTTAGGAATTGCGAATGGGATGCGCAAATGCGCTTGAATGTGCGAAGCATTAACCGCTTGGCCGTGCGCGCGCAGTCTTACTGAAAACTGTAATTTGTTATGTGGCCGTGAGTGCCGAGTGCACCGAGGTGGCTGAGTTCTATCAGCTACCAGCCATGAACTATGCATCATCTTACCAACCATTCGCCCACTATTATATCCGCCAAGAGCAAGAGGCTCAGATTTTTTTTTATTGGTTATTCATTTGGGCCTTAAAACTTATTAAAGCCGCTATCCGCTATTCGCTTATTCGCTATTGCTGAAATCTGAAGTCTAGAAGTCTAAGTGCATATGTCTTGGTTAATTGGCACATGCAATTCATACTTCATACATGGGCGCATGGGCGTATGGAAGTACCGCGTACCGCGTGCCACACTTCGGATTTCGGATTTCGCCTGCATAAGTATAAGAGGCCTGAGTGCCCACACTGGCCTCGTTGTTGATTTCAGTCTGTTCGTGGGTCTGCTTAGTCTTCAGTAAAAGCAAAATCACGAACAGAAATGGAATCCATGAAACCATAGTAGATAATAGTAATATAGACGAACTGAATCCCCAAATTCCAATCAACGAGGAACCAGGAAATTCAGATAACACAACAACACATAATGATGATAAGCGCCGTCTTCCTTTCGCAATGCCACATGAAAAAGAGATTATTTTAAGGCGCGTTAAGGCTGGAGCGGTCGGCGTTGGCGGGTGGGCCGAGGCGCTTGACCACTGCTTTGGACTGAGCTTCGGCTTCGCTTTCCGTCAAGAAGCCGTTGGCGAGGGCGTTGGCGATCTCGCGCAGGCGGTCTTGCGAGGTCTTGGCGAGGAGCTCCGCAGCGGGGCTCGTCTGTGTAGCACCGAGTGAAGAAAAAGGAAGAAGAAGAGGAAGGAAGATGAAAAGCACGAAAGGATACAGCGCTTAATAGTGATTTAAATCATGAAGCAAGACGTCGCAATATCTGAGAATTGCTTCAGATTTCTGATTTGAAATGCTCGTGTCCACAGTGTTGGCGTGTAAATGCATTTTATGCGCTCTAATATTGTACCTCCGCAGCGTTGGCGTCGTCGCCCGGCACTGCCAAACTGAACCCGTTTGCTTCCATCCAGTTGTCGTCGAGGAATTTGGACATGTAATTGCGAATCGAGTCCGCGCACAGGCACACCACGCGTTTCCCCGCCATTTCAGCAGGCGGCTGAGACTTGATGTACGCCACCTGTGGAAGTGATCGGAGTTGTGAGAAGGTTCAGCATACGTCAGAGCACTCCAGCCAGAACGAAGTTGGCAATCGGAAAAGAAAGCAAGCCATGTCAGCATCTTCCCTCTCGAAAGAAAACAAAATCGGGCCATTTTGTGCGCGCATGCGATTTGAAGACTCAACGCATACTTTGCTACTATATCCACGCCCTCTTTAATTCAGGCACTCATTCGTTCTCACCGCGCCCGCGACGCAGCTCCCGGAAGAGCCCCCCACCAACAGGCCTTCGTGCTTGATCACGGCACGAGCGGTAGCAAACGCATCGTGGTCGTCGATCTTCACCCATTGGTCTACCAGTTTGCGGTCCAGCACCGTCGGCAAGAAGTCGTAGCCAATCCCTTCCACCTAGTGTGGTGGTGTGGGTGGAGTGTGCATGAGAACAACACTATAAAAATCGGCAACAATGCCACATGGGGTGTCACAAAAATAAGAAGGCAGAATCTCTTGAATGAGCTTTCTATTGTCTGCTTCTTAACCTTGCGAAGCAAAGTGGTATACACGCCCACAATTAGTCCCTCACCTGGTAACCCTCGAGGCGCTTGTGGTCGTTGAGTTGGTCGGGCACCGCCAAAATAGAGCCCACGGGGTCCACGGCCACCACTTTTACATGTGGCATCACCTCCTTGAGCTTCTTGGCGATGCCAGTCACCGTGCCGCCGGTGCCCGCGGCCACGACCAACACGTCCAGCTATAATTAATTCATAGTTCACAACCGGGAATGAGGGAAACAAGAAGGCGAAACTGGATCTACATAATTTTTTGACAAGGAGAGATTGGCAATTGATTTCTGGCCCTACTTGAAGCGAATGTGCGCTCAAGTAGTTCAATTGCTAGTAGCAGTCTCCATACCTGGCCGTTGGTTTGCCGCAAGATTTCTTCCGCAGTGCCGTCGTAATGGCTCAGCGGGTTGCCTGGGTTCAAGTACTGGTCCAGCACGTGGGCCCGAGGCGACTGCGCAGCCAGGTCCGCGGCCAGCGAAATGTGCTGCACGCAGAAGAAGAACAAGAAGTTGAAGAACAGAAGGCATGATTATGACTAGGCTGTGGCAATCTAGGCACACCATATGGAATTAATGTAGAAAATAAGGTTTTTATCGATGCATTACATGCATAAACTTAAATGGTGATTGAGTGCGAGTAGCCCTAGCAGCCTAGTCTGTGTTTTGTCTTACCGAATCCTCCGCGTTCCAAGTGGCTTCAGTAGGTGTGCGAACCACCTCTGCTCCCAGGGCCTTCATCGTGTTGAGCTTCTCTCCGCTCATCTTTTGAGGCATGGTGATGATCACTTTGTAGCCCTTCACGGCAGCGGCCAGACACAGGCCAATGCCCGTGTTGCCGGAGGTGGGCTCAATCAGCACATCCCCTTTCTCGAGCTTGCCAGCAGCTTCTGCTTCTTCAACCATACGCAAACCTACGCGGTCTTTCACACTCCCGCCAGCCGAGAAAAACTCGCATTTTGCCACCAAGTCGATCGAAGGGTCTAAGCCTAGTTTATTGCTCAAACGAGCCAGGCGGATCATGGGAGTGTCCCCCACGAGATCCAAAGCACTGTCGCAAATGCCGTCCCGAGTGTTCGGCCGCGGCGCCGCTCCATTCTTAGTTTGGTCTGACCAAGCCGACTGCCGCTGCTTTTGTCGGAATTTCCCTTCGATGCTGTCGTCCCAACCATCGTAGGCTGGCACCGAAGCTGGGGTGCGCCACTCGTGCGCCGTTGCAGGAGAAGATCGCGTTCCCTCGTTGTCTCGAATACTCGAAAAGGAATGCGAAGCAGGTGCAGCGCGGATTACACCCTTCGATGCTACACGGGCTATACCGCTGTGAACTGCGCGTACTAACATGGGCATGTTGGAATCATAGCCTGTAGGAGCAAGGAGACACAACGGATATTGCAGATGTCAGGAAACTAGCAAGTAAGATCGGCATTGTGTCATCATCACAGAGGTCGCGTCTTGTCTCTTCACGCCCCATGAACATCGGGTTGAGCGGCATTGTAAACGAAACATTTCAAATGATACAGAAAATTATATGTCATGCTTCATGCACATTACAATCACGATTGAGTCAGGGCGGAAGGCAGTGGAGACGTGAGAGACTCGCCGTAAGTTGCTTTTTTGAACGGACTTCGGACTTGACACTTGACACGCTTCGGCAGGAGTTTAATCTTGTCATGTTTGTCAAGATGTGCGTTTTTCTCTGTGATTGCAGAAATGAAAACACCAAAAAATCGACAAAAAGCTCTACTTATAACGTTTTTCCCGACTTTCTTTTCTCTATATTTTTCATGGTGCAATGAGATGATGTCATCATGTCTGACGTTTCTTGGACTTCTTCACTCGTTTTGAGCTCGTCTAGCTTCTTCTTGTGGTTCATTGCCAAGTCATCGTGATTTTACTATAGATAGGCCCGCGTACGTAGCAGCGCAATAGAAGAGCGTGGCATAATTCTACGCGAAGTTTTGATGTCTGCACGGCTAGTCGTCATGTCTGCAGGTGCGTCTTTCTTCTTTGAGTAATGCATTACTCTAGCCAAGTAGATAGGTCTTCATCGGTTATGATTGCAGTTCATCGATTGTTTTTGTTGTTGCTAGTCTTGCTTGGAGTTAGGAGCACCACTGCATTCTTGGCACAGCGGCCAGCCGCTGCCTTGGCGCGTCGTTCTGCAGCACGCAGCCTAGCAGCTGATGGCTCCGAAAGCTCAGCTGCTGCCAGTGGCGGTGGGAGGGCGAGCGCAGCTGTGGTGCAGGGCGAGAAGAAAGCTCAAGGCGGCGGCGGCAAGAAGGAGAAACTGGACTTAAACCCGCCTCGAGGCACGCGAGACTTCTACCCGGAAGATATGCGCCTCCAACAATGGCTCTTTGGCGAGTGGCGCGCTGTCGCAGCCCTGCACGGCTTCAGCGAGTGAGCACATCATCCCTCTCTCCTCATACAATTCTTGAACTTTTAATAATGGCCTCGTGAACGCGCTTTTATTGAGAATGGAGGATTCGTGTAGCGGTACTCATAGCTATGAGGCGAAAACATCTTCTTTTGATTCGCCATGGGCCCGTTTTACCCTAACTTTTTAATTGCGCCACTTCCTCCCTCTCCTTCAAGGTACGACGCCCCTGTGCTGGAGTCAGAAGCGCTTTACGTGCGCAAAGCGGGCGAAGAAGTCACGGACCAGCTCTACAACTTCGTGGACAAGGGAGGGCGCTCGGTGGCGCTGCGCCCCGAAATGACGCCTAGCCTAGCGCGGATGGTGATGGCGAAGCGCAACACTTTGGCGCTGCCGCTGAAATGGTTTTCTTTGCCACAATGCTGGCGTTACGAGCGCATGACGCGGGGCCGGCGCCGCGAGCACTACCAGTGGAATATGGACGTGTGGGGTATCCCTGGGCCGGAGGCGGAAGTGGAGCTACTCGCAGCGGCGGTGTCGTTCTTCAAGAAAGTGGGCCTGACGTCGTCGGACATTGGCATCAAGGTGAGAGAAGAGAAGAAGGTACTATTACAGTTGTATGAAGCGTAAGAGGGGAAGACGATGAAAGATAACTGCCGCAACAGTAAAACAAGGAGTTCATCTCCGGTGTGTTCTTTTGCCCCTGCTTCCTCTCTTTGCTACTGTATCATTTTATGAAACGATCGTTACCATTCAACCACTAATCAACCGATTCACTGGCAGGTCAACAGCCGCGCGGTGCTGCAGCAAGTGCTTACAGGGTTGGGGGTAAACGCCGAACAATTTGCCCCCTGCTGCGTGCTGGTGGACAAGCTGGAGAAGCAGCCTCTGGATGCACTGAGAGGTGATTTCCACGCGCTGGGAGTGAGCGACGAATGCCTGGAAGCGCTGGTCAAGGTGCGAGGAGATGATAGGAGGAAACAAAATGAAAGTGATAGATGGATATTTAGTGATGAAGGCACCGGTAGACTATGTTGAATTTCTTGTTTCTATTCTCCTTTTGCAATCTTCGTGTCTTGTTTTGCTCCTCGCCCCTCCAGGTGCTAGCAGCCAAGGATATGGATTCACTCCGACTCGCACTCCCACCCGCGCTCGCTGATGATAAGGATGCTTCCTTATCTGACCCCTTAAAGGATCTGGAGTTGTTGTTCACCTATGCCGAAGCGGGGGGCTTCGCTGATTGGCTGGTGTTTGATGCTTCGGTAGTGCGTGGGCTGGCCTACTATACCGGGGCGGTCTTTGAGGGGTTTGACCGCAGTGGCGAATTTCGCGCCATTTTCGGCGGAGGACGGTGAGTGAAGAAAAAAAATTCTTCTTCTTTGTAGGTTTAAATTATTTTTTATTACCACTTATGTTTTGTGGAAAGTGCATTTATTTTCATCTTGGTGGTGTCAATTATCTATGTGATTTGCTCTCTGTCCCTATCCTCCCATATTTTCTGCTGTCCACCCTCACTTCTGTCCATCGCATCTCAAACCAACAACAGCTACGACGAGTTGCTCACCACCTTTGGCGCCAAGGACCCGCTGCCAGCGTGCGGCTTTGGGTTTGGCGACGCAGTCATCACCGAGCTCCTCTCGTCCAAAGGCCTCCTACCCCCCAATGTGGGGGAAAAGACGGGGACTCAGATGGTGGTGGCGGTGCTGGATTTCGGCCAATCACAACAAGAAGGCGACGGCAATTTGCATGCGGCCGCGGTGCAAGTGGCAAGTGCTCTGCGGAGTCAGGGCACCAAAGTGGACCTGGTCCTAGGCCCCAAGAAGCTGAAGTGGGTGTTCAAGCACGCGGAGCGGCTGGGCGTGACCCACGTGACCATGATTGGACCAGACGAGTGGAACGCGGAAAGCGGTGAGAAATGAGCTGGTGTTCAACGATGCTTCTCTGCGATTCCCTGACTGCTTCACTGGATTGCTTCGCCTCGTTGTACTTCCTTCTTCTTTGCGTTTACCTCCACCTGCGTCTCGCCATTTTCTTGATTGTGCCAGGCCCTGCGGTGGCCATCAAGGACCTTCAAGCCGGCGAACAAACGGTGGTGCCGGTCGCGGACTTGGAGACATGGGCCACTGAGAACATGATGGCGAAATAAGAATGCGATGAAAAGAGAGATAGAAGAGCACGCCTGTTGGTAGCAAAGCGGATGATGCGCTGGGGCAAGCTGCTGTGGAATCGGAGTTGCAAATAGGGTTCTTTTGCTGGAGGGGTGCTGACGTGCGTCACTTGGGTACTTCCATCGGCTCATCGGTTCTTGTGAGGAATTATCCAAGCGCGATTATAATTACTTCTGTATATTTAAGCCCCAATATTTTCTAAGATGATCCAAGATGTGGTGTCCTCAGTGTTCAGTGCCCTGTACTGACCGTTTATTTCCAAAAATGGGCGAATGCCGGGAGGTGCTGGGCGGCGGACCAGCACCTCCTTCGAAGCTATAAACGCTTCGAGTGCAACCGGGATCTCAAACTTAGTGAGGTAA
>Ga0307982_1003354_pt1 | contig 12805 bp, 18 predicted proteins | sample OrgLakmetagen989_FD_201847 | JGI IMG/M metagenome (GOLD analysis project Ga0307982, IMG submission 201847) | Saline water microbial communities from Organic Lake, Antarctica - #989 | ecosystem: Environmental > Aquatic > Non-marine Saline and Alkaline > Saline | place: Antarctica: Organic Lake... | reverse complement strand
GTGCGCAACACCCACAAATTCCTCGCTTTTTGCAAATTTTTCGAGGATTTTGGCCAATGCCCCTCTCCCTCCTGAATCATTCCGCACTTGCTTTGTTTGCGCAACGCACGCGCAATCCCACTTCTGCCCGCAGCATGGGCTTCTGTGCCATTTGGGTTTGTATTAGTTCGAGTTCGAGATCGAACATGTGAAATACCTGATTCGGGATCTGACTTAGGTATAACCTTCCTTCTCTAGACACGGCTTATGGAAAATTTGGTTTTGGTTTGGATAATTTGGAACGGACTTCATTATAGGAGTCACTCATGAAAAGAAATGATTTGAGTGAGCGTGATGCGGCCATTCATGAGGCCCTGAACGGGCTTTGACACCAGGCCAGGTCCAACGCATATCACCGGTTTTAACGGCGCCACTTCTGCTCCCTCTAGTTGGCCTCCTCCTTTTCCACTGGCCGTGCCCTCTTTTGTCATTGGGAGGGGGTCGTCTAAGCAGCGCCCGCTCGCCACCAGTAAATCCGGGCTCGGAGTGGGGTCACTCCACGTGGCATTGGCGGCGCGATGGCAGGTGGCTTCGACTACGGTGATGCCGCCCCACAAACCTGGCGTAGACGGAGGCGATGACGACGAAAGCGACGACAGCTTCTCCACTCCTTCCTGGGCGGGGCTAGTGGCGGAGCTTTGGTCGGCGAAGTCTAGGTCCTGGACCATGTGAGCAGCAGCGACCGCAGCGGCAGCAGCATCTCCAGGGCCCGGCTCAGAACTGCTGCTGCTGATGTTGCGTTGACCGGGTGATTTAAGGAGTGGATTTGGCGATGACGGGGACGCTAAGCTGCTGTCGTTGTGGTGGGCAGCCGTAGCTCCAGCTCCAGTCCCATTGCTACTGCCGTTGCTGCTGCTCCTGTAGTTGTCACTGGGCGTAGAAGCGAAATGAAGCTCAGCCGATGCAAAAGTCTGCAAATCACCGCTGCCCGCTAGGTACACGCGATCAGTGGCCGTAGCTATGGCATTGCTCGTGCTGCTGTTAGTGCTGTTGTTGCTGACGGTGCTGATGCTCCTGTTGCTGCTCTGATAGCTGACACTGCTGCGCTTTTCTTCCGTCGAACTGCTTTCTAGTGTGCTGCCCCGGCTCCTCTCATCGATGGCTGATGACGGCCAGGACGAAGGCGCACCTTCGTCAGAAGACAAAACGGTGGGCGAGGGTGATCCGTTGACGCCTAAGTCGCTCAAGGAGCTGATTTGGCCGACGCTGCTGCTTTGCCCTCCGCTCAGAACGCTGTCGCTCCGCAGCGCATGGCCACTCAATGGAGACTTCAGCAATGATACAGCCCCGGGTGTTGCTGTGGAGGTTGACGGCGGCCGGAACAAGCGCAGACCCCCTTCGCTCAAGCCACGCACGATGTCGCCAGTACCAGGGTCTCGTAAAGACGCGCAGTGAGCGCCGTCCTGGCGCTTCGTCAAAACACCTCCATCGCTGCCATTGCTGCCGCTGCTGCTGCTGCTAGTCGTGCAACGGTCGTAAAACGATGCGCCATGGAGGCCGTGCAAGGCGACTGTCGATGGCGTTGATGTTAACTCAGCGTTCTTTGTGACAGAAGCAGGACTGTGCTCCGCTATCCCTGTGCCTACAGTTTCCACTACAGTGGGTACAGCTAAATGGGTATAAAGCGCCGCCTAAGCAAGGAGAGCAAGACACACGGAACAACAACAAAAACAACAACAGAAGATGAGCAAAACATTGCACATATGCGAGGAACCAAACTCTGGCTGTGCTAGTGCCTCAAAAAGAGTTCCAATACTTGAAACGAAATGACGAAGCTTGTGTTTCAACTCGCCGTGTTTGTGCGTGCCTGTTCTAGTACTGATCCCTCATTGTCTTCCCCTATATTATGTTCTCACCTGAAAGCCCTGCGCCCACTCCACAAGCCTCGGGTTCGTCACTGTTAACGACGTCTGCAAGCTCCTCCCTGTAAGCTTCACGGCGTACTCCAGCTCGAACGCGTGGGGCCACCCGTAAACGTCGCGGGTGGCGGGCGAGTCCATAAGCGCCAGCACCAGGTGCACCGAGCTTAGTGGGGGCACGAAAGGGGGGGTAAAAGATGGCAGTGCGACAATAAGAGAGGAGAAAGGATAGGCAGCATAAGAGAATGACAAAGACCGAAGGGCCAAAATGCGCACAATATTCGTGAAAACCGAATAAAGAAGGAGATGAGTCGAGGAAATGAGTCAGTGAGGTGGGAAGGAAAGGCGTGTTAAGGAAAGGAAGCAAAGGGTACCCGTCTGGCTGCACCGCTGACTGCCGCTCGTCTACCACCCATGTAAGCAAGCGAGCGAAGCCGTGCTCTGGCATACGCTTCGATGCTGAGGTGGTAGAAGACGTGGACGGAGGCGGTTGAGCTCCGTCGAGGCCGGAGGCGCCGCCACTGCCAAATTGAGGGAATATGACCGGGATGCCCCCTGTAATCGGCGTTGCGGGCGCATAAGACCGCGAGCTCGCGCTAGCGGCACTCGGTGCCGGTAAAGGTGGCGCATAGATCACTTCAACTCCGTTGGCGAGACGATAACTGGTGGGATGAAGAGAAGGAAGACGAAAAGTGTCACGATGATAGAAGAATCAGCACATAGTTTGAGAACAATAACTTTAACATCATTCAGAGCGCAAGGAGGTTACAAAGTACATGTTTTGAGGCTAATTATGATGAAAACTCTAGCTCGTGATGTTGTTTTAATTCAATCTCTACGATTTCCCCTCGGGATAGCTGAGGTGTGCGCAATTACGTACGAGGTAAGCGTGGCGCCGAGGAGATTGATCTCAGCCGATGCGCCCGTGCGGTGGACCAAACGCACTCTTGCACCCATTTTAGTGCCCACAAACTCTCTTCCGTTGTTGCCCAAGAGGCAAATAGCGGGCTCCGTCACTGCCCGTCCTGCGCTTGAGTCCCGAGGCTCATCGCTGTCACGCATGTCGCCATTGAACGTCGGTGGAGCCACATTAGGTGGCTTCCGCTCGTCATCTAACCCTGTTAAGCGGCATGCCTGAAAGTTTCCCATTCAGACGACTCCAAGTTCGCTCGCGCCACAGCTGGATCAAAGGGCAAGCGTCAGGATAACCGCACGCACTTCGCAACTCAAAAACTCAAGTATAAAGGGGTGGAGAGAAATTCAAGGAGGCCCTCAGATGTGATTGGTGCAGAATTCAATAGTGGGCGAATGTGGATATGTATTGTGTTTGTGGGTGCAGCTGTACTTGATTCGTGCACGGTAAGGGAATAAGTGGCCAAGGGTATCTTACCTTACAGGTAGTTCCGGATAATAAGGGCGGAGGAATGTGGCCTCAGCCCTCGCTCTTTCAGCGTTTTTTGGTACTCCAGTGCAAGAAGGAAACCGATTTCAAACAAGTGGAAGAACCGAATTTTGACACAGGCATATTTAACCCTTATTCTCTTAACGTGACGACCTCTTAACACCCAGAACTACCTGTAGTCGATACCCTTGAAGAGGCTTTCGCAGTAAGTATGAAAAATACTTGGTTCGCGGTTCTCGAACTCGAGGTCGAATCTTGGAACTATATTCGCCGATATTCATTAATGAACACCTCCCAAACACATCAACGCCATATTCTATGTTTAGTTTTACTGCGATTTCTGTGTTAGCTTAACCTTAGAATCCGTAAAGCTCTCTGTTAAGTACAAATCGCGACACTAGCGCAATAAGGAATTGATGTCGGAACGTCAATAATGTATGTGCGCCTTTGTCAATTATTCAAACAAAGACAGCAAGGGTGGGCCTTGCGGCCCCGGTTTGGTGCAAGCTCTAGTGAATTTTTTTTAAACACTTTCGCGGTGTGTGGTTCGGTACTTGGTTTGCTCGGCCTCGTCGGGGTTTCGAGTGGATGTGTGTTCCTGTTGGTGTTTGATTGGTCGGTACTTGGCTAGCAGGTTCCTAGCTAGGGAGTTAGGTATTATCCTTGTTCGCACTTGGCTCAGTTGGTTTGGCATCTGCTTAATCGCAGTCCAACATTCGGATAATGGGCTTAACGCCCGTTGTTTTCTGGATGATGCTAGTCATAAGTAATACAATTCCGACTTTTAACGAGGAAGTCGGGTTTTGTTGTATATTGGGTTGTAAGTTGCAAGAAAGAGGAAGAGCTGTTTATCCGCTGTTGTTTCGGCTCTGGAAGCGGAGACATAAACATGGTACTGTATTATTTCAAGAAACCCAGGGGCCAAGGAGGGTGGCCATGGCCATTTTTTTGCTTTCGTTTGAATAAAATGAAACCGCAGCTATCTGCTATCTGCATGGCGGTATGGCGGTACGGCGGACGGCGGACGGCGGACTGCGGTAACGATAACAATTTTCGAACTAATTCGGCGTGCGAGAGCAGCATGGTAATGATGGCAACTAATTTTGGTAGCAGCTAAGCGGCCTTCTTGTGCATACACCCGAAATTATATATGTAAGAATAAGATTAAGAACTAAATAAAAAGAAACCAGGAAACTGGAGTTTAAATGGCCGATAGGAAGATCCGAGATCACCTGAGCCATGCTCTCGGTCGGTGGTGACTGAATAGTTTTAAAAAAACTTCAAGGCACTTTCTGAAACCGCTCCAGTCTGCCATTTATCCTTCACATCTAATTTCCAACGTTGAAAATTAAGCAAGCTCAGTCTTATTCAATACCACCAAAAAGGTCATCCGAATCGGAACTTTCAGCTAGTCCCTTTACCGCCGGCTTTTTTGCAGCTGCACTGGTCTTCTTGGAAGCTAGCGCCGGAGCAGCTGCAAAAGAAGTTGTCAATTTTGCAGGCGATTCCACCTCTTGGGAGTCATCTTCTTCTTCGCTGCTGTTCAGTAAAAGTGACTTGACTTTCTTTGGTTGCTTTCTCTTTTGCGCAGCGTCATCAATTGAGGAAGAAAAAGAAGATGAAGGAACAATATCAGCAGGAGCTTTGCGCTTCTTCTGCTTCTTTTCATCGCCATTGTCACTGTCTGATGAAGATCCTGCGAGCCCCTCCGAGCTACAGTAGGTGGCCATATCGAGTGATAGAGAGTAACATCGAAGAAGGAATGAAGTCGGCAGAGATGGTGTGAGTTACGATAGAGCGAGTGAGGTAGATAGAAATTGAGAGGAAAGACTTTCATGAATCTACGCATATGCCCCCATGCATCAAGGCGAGTGACTACTTTTCAATACTGAAGCGCTTACATGTGTCGCTTTGGAGGCGGCGGACGAGGGCGAGTTGGATTTGCTGAAGGAGATGGAATGGATAAACTAGTACTACTAGAAGAAGACGAAGAAGAAGAAGAAGAAGAAGACGACACCGCAGGCGGCGGCAGTGGCGCTGGCGACATTGGCGGCTGTTGGTCTTGTTGTTGGTCCTGGGTCAAAAGTCGATCCAAGTCTCCCGCTTTCACTTCTTGCGTGCCTTCGGCGGGTCCTTGCTGGAAGTCATCACCTCGGTGAGCCACTGATTCTTCTCCAAGTGCAAGAGCGCTGTCTGAGCCCGCCTTGCTGCTTGATTTCTCCTTTTTTAGTGGTCTTTTGACTGGGCTGCGAGTAGTTTGCGATGACGAAGATAACGGAGGAGGCGACGCACCGTAGACTGATGTAGCAGCTGCTGTGTCCATTTCGTCGTCACCTTCCGAACGATCGTCGTCTTCTTCTTCGTCGTGTGCGTCACTCTCATCACTGCCTCGCTGGCCGTGAAGCGGCTCCTTGCTGCTTTGTTGCGATTGGCACGCGCGCAGCTCTGCCTTTTTGGCGTTTAAAATCAGCACAAACCTGCACAGCAACAAGGATGGCCATCGGGGTTTACACTTAAAGAAGTCGACTGTTTCATTGATTTTGACCATGACCAACACTATCCACAATAGAGATGTGATGGAAAGGATGCCAAAAGAAAAATCACACTTCCAAAGATTGGTTAAATCTCCCGAAGCAATGGCTGTCGACACCTTCAGGTAAACCAATAATATTATCAGCATAGCACGTTATGAGTTGATCCTCTTGGTGTCTGCCCTATGGAATATGGACGCTTCTTACCGTTCAATGAGGAGGCTTTCGCTTTCTCTTTTGCATTTGTGGGCTTCCTCGAGCACCTGCACGTAAAAAGAGCAACAAAAGAGGGTATGATGTGATATGGCCAGAAAAGGGCAAGGGCTAGGAGAAGTAGGACGGGGTCAAAAAAATCAAATGTAGTATGTGCTTCACTTTAGGCTGATTTCACCTCTTCTAAATCCGTCAGCTGCGCCTGGAGTGCTGCCACTGCTGAGGTCTTCGCGTGGCTCGCTCTAGTCGTTGAGTGCAGGGTGGAAGCCAAGGCAGCTAAGCAGCGGTTGGTCATCGACACTGCGGTGAGTTCGTCACTCACGGGCTCTAGCGTTAGGCGAGCTCGTCGCACCTACATGTGAAGGGTACCAGGTGAGCATGTTGGTCACAGCTAAAAGAAGACCTCTTTTAGCAAAAATACATGTCACAAATAGTGTTGATCCACTTCAAGACTCGAGGTGCAAAAAAAAGGGTTAAATGACATGTCCCTCTTCGTAAATGCTGCTCGCTTATACGAATACACACCGTGGTGACTCCACCGCCAATCCGTGCTTTCACTGCGAGTTCGAGCCCCGCGCTGCTGCGCTTCAGGTCCATTGTCAAAGGGTCGCCAGTGTTCGGCTCAAATCCACTAGCTTGTGCGAAGAGGGTTGCTAGAGATCCACTTTGACCACTCAATTTCACTGAGGAAAGCTCTTTTGTAACGAATGCAGCGGGGCTAGGCAACCCTAACTCAACCGCCAACATCTGGTCGACACTAGCAGCACTTCGTTCAATGCACACAAGCAAGTCGCGACTGCCATCTCCGTTCTCGTTTTCAAGGGGCAGAATCGCTGACGCGAGTATCGATGGCTTAGCTGCACTCATCTAGTGCAAATCAGCCACCGAGGGTTTGTCTCTCGCAGCTGTAGGCTTAACTCGAAGCTCGAAGGTCTAGCCCGAAGATACTGAAACACTGAAACACTGAAACTGCACTGTGAACATCATCATCCGTTCTGCTGCGAGCAATTTGCTCCTTTACGGGGGGCTGATTTCTTTGCAGCATGCATGCACCGGCCAAATGAACGTGGCGAGATGTTTACTACAGTAACTTAGCTCTACAGTATCGTTTTCATAGCATCTTCATGCTGAGAACTAGACTAGACTTTCAACAACGAATACGATGTTGAACCATCGCAATGACGGCACTTTCGCAGTACTGCGAACTGCTAAATTTTCATCGCTGGAGCTCGCTAGCTGCCTAGCTGCTGGCTCTCAAGGCATCGTCCTTCTAGAGCTGGAATGCGCTTACACCTCGAAAAGGGTTAGCGCTGCTCTAGCTCACAACTCTGGCCGCTGGACTGTGATTGCTGGCGGTAGCGCTCAGGCTGAGAAAACAGCAAATGATCTTTCGAAGCGCACCGGTCGCGTCTTAGTTCACTGGCGTGAGTACGGTTCTATCCCTTGGGCACCTGTTTTGAGCGGCGAAGGAGTAGCCTCGTCCTATTGCGTGCGGAAGGGGATTAGCCGTAAAGCGCAGCTGTGGTTGGCTTGCCGCCGATTCTTCACGAAGCATTCAGCGAGCGTATTGAAGGCAGCTCTGCCCGAGACTTTAGTGCTAGAAACCTGGGAAGCTTTTGATGAAGACTTGAAAGTGAATTTCGGCGACGGCGACATCGCCGGCTTTGGAGCGGATGTGCTTACAGTAGGTCAACGGTTAGCCCTGTGTTTGAGTGATGCTTCCGATGCTATGGCCGCTGCGCCTCCTAGCACTTTATGGATTGCCAAGCCTTCCTACGCTAACAAGGGGGCCGAGATTCAGGTTTTGGAGTCTTTCGAGCAGCTGTCGAGCCATCTCCAAACCCACCACACCTTGCGCGAATGGGTGCTGCAACGGTACATTCCGCGGCCACTGCTCGTCCAAGGGCGCAAGTTCCACCTGCGAGCCTATGTGCTCTGCGTGGGGTCTTTGTCGGTGTATTTTTTCAAGGAAGTCTTGCTTCTCTCGGCCCAGCGCCCACTCGCTGGCGCTTCTCTGAAAGACAAGGCCGCGCACCTCACCAACACGGCGGTGGCAGCAGAGCTCAGCGATTTTGACGAAGCGCAATGCGTGAAACTCCTGGTGCCGGACTTAGCTCTAGAGCTTGACCGCATCAAGCACTCCTGTGTTGCTGCTGCTGCTGCTTCTGCATCGCCGAATATGAAATCGAAGTCAGGAGCAAGTGCAGGGGCAGAAGCAAGGGCAAAGGCAGGAGTGCAGCCTTCGAGTGGTGCAGCCGCAGCGGTGGCGGGCATTATGGCGCAGATGCATGCGGTGACTGCAGAGCTCTTTCGCGCCTACCAGGGAGAATTTTCGAGCTTTCAGCCGCTGCCCAACTGCTTTGAGCATTTTGGACTCGACTTCATGGTCAGCTAGTGAGATCTGAGGCGCGCGCGTGTGTCGATCATTCCCCCTGTATTTTGCTGATGTCGTGCTAATTTTTGTGCGCACATGTCGTAAACCTTGTACTTTGCGTTGCCTCCTTCTTTTACGTCTCTTCTTGTCGTTCGACGGTGTTTGTATGCATAATCGTACACCCTTATATGCACCCCAATATGAATTCTTGCTCTACATAAGGTGGACAAAGATTTGCACGTGTGGCTCTTAGAGGTGAACCCCGGGCCCGATTTGAAGCAAACTGGTCGCCGCTTACAGGGGGTGGTGAATCGAATGCTGGAGGACACGGTCACCGTTGCGCTTGAGAACAACAGCTTCTTCGCGACGCCACCGAAATCGACGAGCATCCGCCATCAGACACCACTAGAAATGGCGCAAGCCGCAGCAGCAAATACGGGATTTGAAGCGATTTACGCAGACGACTGGGGCACGGGAGGATCCAGTGGGGGTAGCAAGATGACGCTCTATTAGGTGGGAAGCGGAGTGAGCTGTTGAGTGGATAAGCGGAGGAATTGAATACACAAATTGTTCTTTTGTTATTCTCTTTCATATCCGTCTCATTTTATTCACATCGATTAGATTTCCTGGCTGTTTTCGCGCTCTTCTATATATACGGAACTCGGGATGCATATAGCTCTATGAGAGCGCCACGTCCAGTTCCTTCTGGTTAAGTAATTAAAATGAAGAAGGATGAAGGATTAGTAAATTTTGCGACTACGCTACAATCCCGCAATTGCCTACTTGTTACTTGTTAGTTGGAAGTTGCTCCGCTTTATTATTTTCGAAGGGCCGATCCGGGATCCGAGTTCACTCGTGAGGGAACACGGCTGCGTGCGTTGGCAGTTGCGCACATGAAATTAGCAATAACCCGAGGACGGCACTCGCCACATCCCACACTTTATACCTCGCTCTCGACATCAAAATTGTTTTGTTCGGTAGAGAGACCTCCTTGTTTGGACGCTTTTTTTCACTCTTTGATCCCTAAGCCTTTTTCTTAGCAAAAGTGAGCACCGCAGTCGCCAGCGCAGCTCCGAAAGCGGCGCCTAAAATGAACTCGCGAGTAGTTACGTTGCCGTTGCTGCCTGTCGTCGCTCGGTGATTCTTGGTGGTGGGCTTCATGACAGCACCACCACCGCCACCAACACCCCCACCAGATTGGTCACTGCTGGAATCCTCTTCGGCTACAGAAGAAGATGCAGTTACCACGCCAGGCCCAGCTTGCGTTTTGGAGACTTTGGCTTTCACAGAAGTGGGGTAAAAACCGGTTTGCTTGGCGAGGGCAAGGGCGCCATCGCCTTGGAATGGGCAAATCGCCAGGTCGTCAATGTAAAAATGACCCCTGTAGTAGAAACAGACCAACCACGCATAAGATGGTGACGATAAAGTAGTCGCACAAAATGAGGAGAAGACCAGAGTATTGATTTGTTGTGTGCGAAGTAGAAATGAAGACAGTCGTCGTGGTTGATGGGAAGATGTTCAGAGTATTAGGCTTGTTTTCTGCTTCTTCAATGCCAACGCACCAAGGTTTCCCAAAGAAGATTTCGTCGTAGGGAATGTCATGTTGTGCGAGCCACTGTAACGTGAGGCCCCCAATGTCCGCCACCACTGAAGCGACGTTGTGCCTATGCGTGCGCATGCGCCGAGCAGTGGCGATTACAATGGTGTGGCCTTGGGTTTTCACCTGATCGTGTGTATATTAGAGAGAGAGTAAGATGGGAGGTAGCAGAGATTAGGAAAGTTAAAGTAGAGAAATGCAAGTATGAGACATCACATGTCAGAAATGAATTTCTTTCAGCCGGTATATTAAGCAAACTTTTTTTTAAACATCGTTTGTCCTCTACTGCTATCCCGTTGGGAAGAAAAATATATGAGCCTAACATTTTCTTTGCATTATTATAATTTGCGCCGTCTACATTTTTATGGTGCCCTCTTCCTGTTATATTCTGCAAAAAATATGGTATTCGTACCTGCCGCAAGTATTCGATGACCGTTGGGTACGGCAAGCAAGTGGAGTAATTCCCCGCTTCAGTAGGGGGCGAGCACAGGGTGTTGTCCAAATCGAACACGAAGCGAAGCGCCGGCTGGTCCGGCCAGTCTCGGCAGAAATCGGCCACTTGCGCCGGCGTCCCGAGCACCTGTTAGCAACGGATGCACACATTCGCGCACGAATATATACAAAATAAATCGAAAACAAGCGGAGCGACGTTGAGTGCTGAGGTGAGTGCAGTCACACACATATCTCCACCTCACAACAGTATTACCATCCTTTTGTCTCTGTTTCTACTCCAACCCTACTAGTTGCTGCACCTGCATGTCGTTCTTTTGGAGCAAAATCGCTTCGAATTGGTGTTTCCCGTTCGAATCCATCATCGCTTTGATCACACCGGAAGTGTAGTACTCCCCAACACCATCTTGGCTCAATTGGACCTGTTTTCAACCACACAAGACGCATATACATAGCGCCGCCGAATATATATGATAGTCTGATGAATTCACTAGGAAACTTTTGTGGCAGCTTACTCGTCAAGGCTCCGTTCAGGGTGTTTCGAAGCCATCAAACAACGCCAGAGATTTCCTTTTTTGTCAAGAATGCTTCTTTTGAAATGGTTCATTCACTGATTCCTACTAGCCTCAAAAAAAGACACATATTTCGAACTTACCAGTGCTTTATCAATCACCGACGAGCAAAACTGCGACAGCTGCCGCCCATCGGCGAAGCAGTAGCAACCGCTGTTGGCCAAGTCCGAAATCTTCACTTTCTCGCGCACGTCGGTGATTAAGTTGGTGGTGCGGTCAGGGACTTGAATGTAGGAGTAGATCGGCTTGTCTTGGTCGTCCTGGAAGCAAAACACCCCATTTCGGCCTTTCGCCGCTACCGCACGGTATTTGCTGTACAGGGGTTGGGGACAAACGAGACATGTGACACTTTGTAGAGATGGGTGGGATCAGGCCCAAGGAAAAGAGAGTAAGAGAGAAATAGACAAGTGCTATTTGTGTCTGGCTGACACTGGCAATGGGGGCTCTTAGGTGGTGATCGAGCACGCGCATGTGCGGGGCGAATACATGTGCACACCTCACGATGTCCGCGGTGTAAAACGTGTCGCCATCGCATAGCATCACGGGCCGAGCTACTAATTCTGCTGGTAGCCCCTCCAAACCACGCAGCACTGTTTCAGCGGCACCACGAGTTGGGCCTTTGAGCTCGACGAACGTGACGCGGTCCCACAGTTTAGGCTTCAAAATTTTCTCCATGCACACCTGTTCACAGACCATGCACGAAAAGGATTTCAAAGCGGTTATAGCACGCCCTTGTTTCTTACCTCATCCGTATTTAATACAGCACTCGCACTGTAAGCTACCCCTATAAATTAATTTGATTCCCTAATTCAAAAGAACGCGTCATTCAAAATAAACACCTAACCTTGATGTTACTGAAGTTCGGGTTGTACACGATAACCAGCTGGTCATCGGCGCGTAAGTTAAGCTTATCAGTCAGCCACAGAATCATTTCCTTCCCTAGGACTCGCACGAACGGCTTGGTTCGCATGGTGTAGCCTTCATTAGCGAAACGCGAGCCCAGCCCACCCAAAGGGATCATCACCGTGAGCGCGGGTCCGTCCATGATAGCAAAAGACTGTGTGTCCAGATTGGGAAGGAACATTGATGAGAATGTTGGTTTTGAACATAAAATCATGAAAAACGAATAGCGACGTATGCGGTAAGTTTGAATTATGCGTAGCACTTTGCGTGCCTCACAATCCTCGGCCTCGGCAGTCAATGAAGTAGCAGTGCAGCGTGCTACGGACCTGTTAGTCAATGTTTATGACGACAGCACTACTGTACAGCTCTACGAACCTCGTGGGATCTTCGGATCTTCGGATTGGATATTCATCTTTTTGATCATGCTCTAAAATTTAGGCCCCTACGGGGTGGTTGTGCCGAAATTCTGACGATCCTTGTGCCTTGTCCTTGTGGGCTTGCTCGCTAGCTCGCTAGTGACTTTAATGGATGAATGATATATGATATATGATCACTGGTAAATACTTGTTTTTCTCCCAGGCCTCGAGGGGACGGTGCTAGACGACTAACAGTGATTTTTATAAAAAAAGATTAATATGTAATTTCACCCACAGCAAGGAATTCGCGACCGCTACCGGTATTTGTTTATCTTGGAGCATTGCAGCCACGTGATCCATCCTTCGTTAGCAAGAAAGAGGACAGGCGATGCTGAGCTCGGCTGGCGCCCGACGCCTGAGAAAAACATTGAGACGATGCCCTGCTGGGGCAAAAATAGCCCGGAGAAATGCCTCGTGGACCTGGGACGTGACACACGAACGAGCACTCA
>Ga0307982_1003352_pt1 | contig 12806 bp, 15 predicted proteins | sample OrgLakmetagen989_FD_201847 | JGI IMG/M metagenome (GOLD analysis project Ga0307982, IMG submission 201847) | Saline water microbial communities from Organic Lake, Antarctica - #989 | ecosystem: Environmental > Aquatic > Non-marine Saline and Alkaline > Saline | place: Antarctica: Organic Lake... | reverse complement strand
AATATCTATCTCCATCTTGATTCATTACATTCAGCAACAGGTTCTTCGTACCTTGCGCTAGCTCAGAACTTGACGACAGTGTGCACAAAAAAGTGTAGGTGTTCGACAACTGAAACTGACCCCTGTATGTACTTGACGACGACTGTACAGATACTCAACGTCTGTCATCACCTTTGCTCTCAACGTCTGTCATCACCTTTGCTCTCAACTAAAGCTACAGATTAGTTTACATCACGCTCTCCCTGGCTAGCTTTCAAGACATTAGCCTGAATCATCTTTTCCATAACCTTAGCCATAGCTGCGAGTTCTTGCAGTATTTGCCAATATGCTGAGAATATCCTCCTGGGCGGCTTGCCTGGGTCTGTTATCAGTCTTGCTTGATTCCGCGGATTCCCTCGTTGGACCTTTTGCGTCGTTTCCTGGGCTCGGTTCAATGAAAGAGAAACCCGTAGCGCTTGGAAGCTCAGGCCTTACCGTGGGACCGCTAGGACTTGGAACGTGGAGCTGGGGAAACAAGGTAGTTCATATGAACTTTTGAAGCAATGCTACTGTGCCTCGTTTTTTGTAATCATACATTGATGGATTTATGACTGCAGTAGCCATTCTAGGATTTAGCCGAGAACAAATTATTGCACGCAAGATTAGGGCTTTTAGGGATTGAAATACTTTATGCATTCAATCGACCTGTTTCTATCAATTTTGATCACTTCTTCGCATGTGAATGTCGACCTTCAGCTATTGTGGGGCTACGACACCGAAAACGACGCTGAACTGCAAGCCGCTTACAGCGCTGCTGTTGATGCAGGAATCACCTTTTTTGACACTGGCGATTCGTATGGCACTGGTGCCCTCGAAGGGCAAGCTGAGAAACTCTTGGGCAAATTCCAGGTTTATTGAGACCCGACTGTTTCGTTTCGCTCGTATTGCGAAAGCATGATGTTCCAATCGAGGCCACTCTTCCAATGTATTAGAACTATCTGTACAACATCTTGTTCGCTTATTCGTTTTCACTGATTTCCATCCGCAGCGCGACTACGCGTCGTCCCGTGGTGCAGCCAAAGCGTCCAAAGTGTGTGTTGGCACCAAGCTCGCCACTTACCCGTGGCGAATCACGGCAAATAGCATGGAGGTGAACTCAATTGAATACAAGCTCGATGCTGTACTAGTAGGCTATGTGAAGATTACACTTCCTCCACTATTTATCTTTGTTTTCTTGTAGAGCATCAAGATAAGTATATCATAATTTACTATTCTTTCGTGTACTTTATGTCTTCAATGTTTATGAATTCGTTTAGTCGGCGCTACGATCGTCCCTGGAACGGCTCGAAAAGGATCAAGTGGAAATAATGCAGTTGCACTGGTCGGCCGCCAATTATGCTCCGTGGCAAGAACCTGGCTTGCGGAAAGGGCTCGTGCAGTGCTACCAGAAAGGGTATGCGCGCGCACTGTCTAGTGGGAATATTTGCATGGAGAGAAGAACAGGGGACGGGTATGAGAGTGCAGTGCCTCCGAGTGTTTGCATATGTGCCTGTTTAGTAGCCCGCGCCTTTGCTGTTGTTCACTTTCTCTACATGTTCGTCTTTACTATTTCTCACTAGGTTGTGTCGAGCAGTGGGAGCATCGAATTATGGCCCCAAGAAGCTTCGATCCCTCCACGCTGACCTAGCTAAAGAAGGAGTACCTTTAGCGACCAATCAGGTAGGTCAATTGCGTAAAAAGAGAGAAAGATACAATATTGGGATCATTTTCGGGGATCAATAGAAACACGAGAGAGGAAAGAAATAGTGCATATTTATACATAACTTTATCCTCTACAGTATTCATAATTTATGTCGTTGTGTCTGCATGTTCTTTCAGGTTCAATTGAGCCTGTTGTCACGGCAGCCAGTGGACTCAGGCCTTCTTGACACCTGCCGCGAACTTAAGGTGTCTCCCATTGGGTATAGCCCTTTAGCGCTCGGCCTTTTATCGGGCAAATACACCGGCGATCCTGAGGTATTCTTTATAAAAACAGATTTGCAATTGAAGAAGTGGAACATGAAGGGATAGAGAAATACAATTTCATCTGCCGGCCATGTGCTTTTTCCACCTTCCATCGATGTATTTGACTCATTTTTTGAAAGACAGGGCTCTAATCCTCTCTTCCGATTGAAATATCTTATGTTCGCTTCATCTCCCACGGTATGATATGTTCAGGCGGATGCACCGTTCCTGCCGGAAGGGCCGCGTGGCCTTTTATTCAAGCAAATATTGCCGGGCTTAAGACCACTGCTCACTGAAGTCGGGGCCGTCGCAGCAGCGAGAAAGAAAACCGTACCGCAGGTTGAGATATAAGAGAGATGTCTTCTTTTTAAGAAATAAAAAATCATTCTTTTCTCAACTTTTGGCTTTGCATGTGAATCTTCACCGAAGGTCACCAAGTCTTATGCGGCTATTAATGTATATTTGCTTTGTGCATGAATAGGTGGCCATCAATTGGGTGCTTTGTCAAGGGGCGCTACCCATTGTAGGGGCCAAATCGGCCGCCCAAGTTAAGGAAAACTTAGGGGCGCTAGGATGGCGGCTCACGAGCGCTGAATTAGAGAGGCTTGACGCCGCGAGTATGGCTGTGCCTCGGGGCGCCACTCAAAACATCTTTCAGACGGACTGACGGATTAATTTAGCTTGCTTTATTAGAGGTTCCTTGTAATTGCCACCGTGTGAAAATGGATAATGCCTTTAGCTCTAGGTAATATTCCATCTAAGTTAGCCTAAGTGGAGTCGTATGAATAACACTATAAATTCTCCGGATGTGTAAACTGCCCTCCGTAGTGATCGCTGGAGCTCGCGCATCTCCTTTTACGTCTTCACGTATAATTCAAAAACCACTACGGCTATGCGTTAAATGGGTACCTCCAGAGTGACTTGTGTGTAAGACTCTTGGCTTGTAAGTGAGCTCTTTTTCAAATTTGCCACTACCGAGGTCTATGACTCGGAAGATGATCGCCTTTGCCCCTGGCTTGTTGCTTTTAGCCATGGCTAGTGTGTGGCTGTTGATGTTGCGCAGTACTGATGATGAACAGTGCTGATTATTCCTGGAATGTAATTCAGAAAACATGAAGGACGGAAGATGCTGGATACAAATCTTTTGGCTTTTATTCATCGAGTGGTCATGATATGATACATAATGATGATCTGCTTTAAGCAGATTGCGAAAAAAAAATTCAATGCGAACACTTCATTAAGTTATTGCGCGTGGAGCACACGCATCAATCATGCCTAATCAGACATCTACAGGCGTGAAATTCAAGAAATGATAGATCTAGACTCGACCTTGTTGACACCATTTTAGAAATCTTCAGAACCTGAAAGATATAATTGATTTGCCATGTCAGGCGACACGGTTCATTCCTGCCTTGAGGCGCTGGATTTGAAGGAAGATGATCTTGCAGAATGCGTCAATCTCGAAGCGGAATGGGCGCTCGTGAAGGTACTTCCAACATCATGGTGATTGATTTAAAAAAATACTGAAAGTTGCGTGGAGTTATAATTTAGAACATGTCTGAATACGGTTGCAATTCGAGCTCAAATGAAAACTTCAAGTATAAATGAACAAATGACAGAATCCATGCTCAATATTAATCCTCTTTTATGTCTGAACTATCATGCTGCAGCAACACTTCGCCCGGGCAGCTCTTGCTAACCACCCTGATAAGGGTGGCAGCCCAGAGGACTTTCGCAACGTCCGGGCCGCTTTTGAGGCCTTACGTCAACTGTATGAAGCTGAAGAAGTGCCGTCGTTTACGTCATCCGATGTGCCATCTACTGCAGAGGCCTATCGAACGTCCAAGGACGAATTTGAGGTGACAGTCCTCATGCTTGTCCCAATTATATACCGTTCATTCGTGGAAGCAATTATCTGTTTATGTACTCATGGCGAACCATTACATTCTCAGTCGCATGATGTAATTAATCGATATTCTTATATAATTTTGTTTCTAATTGTACTTCCTATGAAATCATCATAGAAGGGCCCACTGCCTAGTTACGAGTTTTTCGCTGCCGCTGAGACCACACCCATGCCAATCTATCGCATCGAAATTGCCAAGTCGGGGCGCAGCCAGTAAGTCTTTACAAGAAATAAAAAAAGAACTATTTGACTTGAGAGAGTGCTTCATAGTGCACAAATCATTTCAGATGCTTGAAAACTGCACTTCAGAGATTTTTCGGTTCATTCTTATTGAATACACGATTTGTATTACTACTAGTGCGTGTGTTCTTCCACTAGCTCTGACTTCAAAGTGCCTCCCTTATTGCAATAATGGCCCAGGTGTGCCAACCAAGGCAAATTCAAGAAATGTGGTTATGGCGACGACGTTTTCATCAAGAAAGGCGAGCTGCGAGTGGGAGCAATTGACGGACTCGGCAGGTCGTACCTTTTACCTTTTCCAATTTTCTCCCCTCCACTCGATTCCTTCTCTTCTTTGATCACACTTCTTATGTTGTCTTGTTGAGACGAATCTTGTTTACTACACAAGTGATACCTGTAAATAGCATCTTACTTAATGTCACGCATCCATGTACGTGCTTGTACATGTCCGTGTTACGGCTTACCTCTCATTGCACGGAAAACAGCGCGCTTGAGGGCCAGGCTGGTACTTATGGCCGCTGGACTCACCTGCGCTGCTGGCGGGTTCCTAACAAGGTATGTGCAACGAAGGCCGATTGTGGCACATGCACAGATATGCGCTTCCTTGTTTTCTTTAGTCGATTTCATGGCGATAGAATGAAAATGTAATCACTTTTCACTAAACCAACCTCCGATTCCTTGAAAAGGCGGCGGCAAAACGAACATCGGCTTGGGTCTATATTTCCAGAACTTTTTTTATCTGTTTCTGCCATGACGAGCGCGTTTTCTTCTACGACCCCTCTTCCATCTCCTCTTCATAGATATGGCTGGGATTGCCCGATCCAGACAAGGAAGAAGAAAAGCCTCCTTCTCCCGTGGAGTCGAGCCGCGGGGACGACAGCAGCAGCATACTATTGGAGCGAGTAGAGTCAGCCCTTCACAGCATGAATGAGGTGCATGATAAGACCCATGCAAATTGTGACCTTTTGTGAGTACTTTATATTTGGAATGCACGAAAAAGGTAATACGAACGAATGAAAAACGTGCGAAAAAATGCTGTCGATGCTTGATTTGACTCTAATTGACTCTAACGCACAGGTGCTCCTGTCGGGGTTCAGTGATTTGCCGGAGAAGAGTCGACTTGAAGTAGCTGAACACGCAGCTGACAAGGTTTGGGGCAATACAAGGACAGGATAGGATAGGGATAATTGTATTCATAATGTATCAATAAAGATGACAAAATGCATAAATCATGGTCTGCATATTGAACTGCACGCAATGTTGCAGTTCAATTTTGTCTGTCCTTCCTGAAGCTTGCAATTTGACAATCATTTACAATCTACTATATAGTCTCCCAGGTTCCTCCGTTCTTATGTCCTTAGATCCTTACACACATTTCACACATTTCGCGTATTCGTGCATTGTGCGTTCCACGTATAAGTCCAATTGGACCCGCCCAGTGCGGCGCAAGCATTTACCCCCAGGCCTGGTGGAGCGGAAATGGGTAGCACCCGGAGCTGATCCGGGCGCCTCCAATCTTGATCCCACTGTGGTTGCGCGGGGACCAGCCCCACGTAGGTCGTCTCGTCTGACTGCTCATCGCCCACATTTCAAGCCGCCAACTCCGACTAAAGAAACGAAGGACCTTCTGGCTGGACATGCGGTACGATTGAACACGATCTTGATGTCATCAGCTTTGCCTAAGAAGAGAGCAATCGCTGAATAGAATAAAGTCTGAAGAGATATTGAAATGACTGGGTCATCGGCATGATGACCGGTTTCTCTTTGCGATGATTTCTATAATTATCTCGTGGCATCGTCTCTGCATATTTCATCTTAGCTGCGGTATGGGTGTGCAGGTGGTGATCACGGGAACTTTTCCCGAACTTGGTGGAAGCAGCGGCCTAAATCTTGGCAAAGGAAAAGCTGAAGAGATTGTCACTAGCTTCGGCGGCCGAGTCGTTCACGGACCGGTGCGTAATAAGTGTGAGAAAAGGCAACACCTAAACGCCCGAACGCTGCTATCATTCGGCTAACTCTGGTCGTTCTTTATCGCATGTATAATTGAAGTTGAGTTGTTTCAATTTTTTTCCCGCAAAAGTGCAGGTTATCTGATCGGATCTTCGCTTGTTTGCGTTTATGATATGCGTGCACGCACTCATGTCAACATTCATTTTCTTATGTCTTTAGGTATCTGGGCGCACCACATTATTGCTGGTGGGGCAGCGACCTGGAAAAAAATCGGTTGAGGCTGCCCGGTCGCGCCCTAATCAAGTGCAACTGGTGACCTTGTCTGCCCTTGCTCGAAATCTCTACCGGGGAAAGTTGAAGCCACCGGTACATGAACATACATTTTAAGGACACGAGCCAAGCGAGATTAATGCTCGCTCTCTGATATATTCCATTTTCTTTTTGTAATTGAAGTGCCACTATCAGCCCAAAATCTAATCTGAAATTTTCTCTTTTTGTCATGCTTTTACTCCAAATTGATCTTCGAGCTGACATCTTCACGCTTATTCATCCTTCTTTGGGAAACTAATCGTAGAATACTAAATTCCAACCATGCCATCACCTTTCAGAGTGACGGAGAAGGACCAGGCGTGCTCACGGGGCCAGGTGTAGAAGGCACTCGAGGACTCTCATTGAGTGTAAAAGAAGAAGGCGAAGAAAGCAGCAAGGATGCAGGCACGGTGTCCAAGAGGCTCAACATTCCCGAGTACTCGCCAGGCTTTGTGACCACCCGTGGGACGCGGCCCAGGTCAACGAAGCGCATTACGGTACCACGCGGCATCAAGGCTCCAACTAAAAGCAGGGGCAAAGGCAAAGGCCAAAACAAGGACAAAAGCAAGGTGAAGTCAGATCTGAGGCTGGAAGCTCCGAAAGGAACAGCAAAGGGAAAGCGGAAAGCTGAAAATTTGGAAGGCCCAGTGGCGACAGCAGTGAAAAGGCGCCATCATACCACAACAGAGCAGTGAATGAGATGAAGTAAACGCAATGTCACTGCCAGCACCATCTCCGACTACCGTTACCGATTGTGCACAGTCCAAAGCGACAACAATCTTTTTGCTGTATAACAATCATATTGCTAGTAGGGGTGCTATATATATTTCATGTTTTGATTGAATTCGTATTTTATTAATTTCAATAGGCACGATATATATTATTTAGACCTATTTCGGCTTCAATGAGGTCCTGACATACACTTACACATGAAATCTCGATTGTATACGTATATATCAAAATAAAAGGGTTCTCAAGACTGTTTTGGAGGATTTATCAAAACGCGGCTTTCTGCTACTTGTTGTTATTTCTTTGCAATTGGGGAGGGTAATTTCATCTAATCAAATCAAAATGCCATATGTGCTTATATTAATTATCGCATATTTCTGTATAAATCAAAATATCATATGTGCATATTGAATATCGTTTATCTAGCAGAGAAAAATTAAGGGCAATCTCGACTAAATAAAACTCTCATGTATTGTTCTGCTGTTTAACACTTGTCTTGAGCCTGCTTTCGAATCTCAACACCAATTATCAATTACTGACATCGGCTATCAGCTTCGGTCCTCAGACGCAGGAGGTGCTACTACGATCAGATCACTGCAGAGCAGAGCAAAAGGGCCGTAGGAAAAGGTCACTTGAGCGCGCCGACGGCCACGGAAGTCAAGTTGAAAGCCCACCACGGTCCCCTCGTCTCCCAGAGGAATGTCCTCGTCGTGTTCCTTGGGTTCCAAAGCAGCACAATTTGGTTGTCAGTGGCGAGTAAGCACATTTATTCAGAGAGCGACGAGAAAGAAAGGGAAGGAGCAGTGAGTACTTTACAAAAACAAGTAAAATGAGGACGATACAAATGCGAGTTTTCTTTTTTAAGCCACTCACTTTCCAGTGTACACGTGAGCCTTTTGCGAGGGCGCGTGGGTCAGGCGGCGGCACTGTTTCACCTCTTAAGAGGCATGCCACCCGCCCCCAATTTCCACCCGCCAAAAAACCTCCATGATCCAACATAGAGCTTGCTGAAGAAGCAGCAGAAGAAGCACCATTGCCAGTGGCTGTGTTTGCGCTACTGTTTGCTGAGTGAGCTTCGCTAGCAGAAAGCGGGTTGATCGGGACTTCATCTTGAGGTCTTCCACGAGCTCTGGCTCCTTCTTGGATTGTAATAGCTTCTGAATGCGAAGCAGAATGTTTGCCGTCACCCAATGACTCAGTTTTAGGAGCTTCTTTTACGAGGCCCTCTTTGAGGTCGTGAGTTGTCGCGCTATTCTCGGCGACTTGGAGGACCGTACATTGGTCATTGTTGAGAAGACGAAGGTCTGCGCCATTTGAAAGGAGCCGGCGACAAACTTCCAGCTGGAGATAGCAAATATTTCAAGATTGGTCATAAAAATAGAGAAGAAAATGGAAATTAGAGTATAGACGCAACATTTTTGCTGAGGAACTGGAAAGATGTTCAACAATTTGGAGACACTTATAATTAGGAATTCGACAATAGTGAAGTCAGACAAAAGATAGGGTGTCAATATAGAAGACTTCTTGGTGAAAAGCACCAGTGAGGTATGCCCAGATCAGTTTTTGGAGAATTGGAATACCTCAGCATTATGAGCAGCCAGATGGAGCGCCGTATCGCCCGTCGCCGTCTGAGCGTTCATGTCGGCGCCGCCTATCAGATATAAATTTGCTTGAGAAGATTTGGAAGTGCCTTCACACTTTTGATAGCACGCATACCACGCGCGTATCAGATGCAATCACGTAATTTTTCGCTAAACAATGTACCGTCATCAGAATGCACTCTCTACGGTAGCTATTCGGCGCTTATTCTCTAATATAATATACCTTCCAGCAGGGCAGTCACCACGTCAGCGAGCCCGCGCCAAGCCGCCCAGTGGAGTGGCTGTTCTCCCCTAACATTGTCCGAAATATTGACTTCGAGGCCGCCTTTGAGCAAAGTAGATACCACCTGAACACAAAATCAAAGGAGAATGAGTACGCATTTCAAAACATCAGGAAGGACAATAAACAGGAGACATAAGAAAGAGGGCGTCATTTCAAAGGGCAATCTGGGCAATACGAGTTTAATAACCGCCAGCCACTACAATGATTAGACCAAGGCATCTTCATTCCTCTCTCGGCAGCATCATCTTTTGGGTCACCTTGAGGCCGCGTGCGTCACCCTTCAAAGCTGCGCGATGCATGGGCGAGAAACCTCTTGAATCGTAGTGATCAATCTCAATTAGAGGTGTAGATGCCTCCTTGGTGGAGTCATCACGAACTAAAGCGTAAGAGTTTGGAGGTCTGAAGCTAGCCCCAGCCGCTAAGAGTATCTCAACAAGCGTTGCAGAGCCCTTCCAGATTGCCCAGTCAAGTGCCGATTCACCGCAACTATATTGGTACAACACGCCCAGCACAAAACAAGACAAGTCAAAAGGTCTGAAACATATAACATGAGATCAATTTAACTCTCTTGTGTGACAACTTACTCGTCTCTCGCGTGCACATCAGCGCCTGCTTGTAGAAGCAAAGACGCAGCTTTCGGCTGTTTGCGCACGCAGCTCCAAATCAGCGGCGTAAATCCACGACAATCCCTCATATCCGTGTAGGCCCCCGCTGATAGTAGCAACTCTAACACCTGATAACAAGACAACGCCAGCGATGATACATAGCGACAGAGACGAAAGTATTGAGCAAGGATAGCCAAATTCGAGAAAGGAAAGCAAATGGGGTAACAGGAAGGGTGGTAGTCCATGGGAATGGTTAAGGAAAGGGGCACAAGGCACATTCCTTAAGTCCATTGACGGGTAGCAGTCTAACGATGATAATTTTTATCGTGAAAACCGTCTTTCGCACCTCAGTATGCCCGGCTCCAGCGGCCTCGTGAAGGGCTGAGAGGCCTCCAACTTGGGGAACGCAGTTAGGGTTTGCACAGCTTCCCGGAGGTGTACCCAGGAGAGCAGCCACGGTTGATACATGACCTGCTGCAGCAGCCCATTGTAGTGCAGTTTCACCATCACTGTGGCTGCCATTGCTATATTTACTTTTGTCAATGTGCTTGTTGCTGTTGTAACTGAAGCGCACAGGTTTAGAAGGCGCATCGACTTCGGCGCAGTTTTCAATAAGCAGTTCCACCAACTACAAACATTGGCGATGAGTTGGCAAATACGAGAAGCAGTCAAATAAAGAAATCAGACAAATATCAATCCAATTTGCAGTTGAAAAGAAAGGAACCATCGCACTGTTCTTAAAAGCCACTCCTCGAAGAAAGAATCCGCGCTCATTACGACATCCACTTCATCACATCAACGAACCTCCGCATGGCCTTTCACGGCAGCTAGGTGAAGGGGAGTAGCACCATTGCCTCTCCGGGTGAACACTCTAGGGTTTGCTTCGGCGTCGAGCAGCAGCTCTACGCATTGCTTGTGGCCTCCGCAGCAGGCCCAGTGTAGTGCCGTCCACCCCGCCTACAGTAATGATGCGCGCAGAGTAAGATGATGCTTAGCTTGATAACTTTATGGTACATCAAATAAACATATGGCCTCCTTCGAGCACCTTACTATAGTTATTTGACCTAGATTTTAAATCAAGGAAAGCGTGGGTGGAATAGGAAAGGTGTTACTGTAAGCCCAACTGTCCACATACAATGCCAGCAAGTATCAACAAAAGTATACCTTGCAGACTACTTCAGTAGGCGCATCCTCCTGGAGCAAAACCCAAACTACCGCCGCGTGGCCATATCGGCATGCATAATGCAACGCCGTCAAGCCAGAGCCATGGTCAGCTGCACGAAGGGCCCGTGAACGGTCGGCCTGCACGAGCTTGTACACTGTGTCTGAGTCACCGACTGCTGCAGCTTTGAGAGTCTGTGAAGCGACGCTCGTTCCCATGACTTGGCCCATGTGTCTAAAATAACTTTGATGGCCTTTTATGATCAGAAGTAGTGAAGAAGGAGTCCTTCGATATATAGGCTCAAGCGACTTGTGCTACGTGCTGCGTGCTAAGTTCTAGCATTCTCGGTAGGACCCTTCTACGGTTATGGATTAGTGTTGGATTGTAGGTACCGTCCGTACGTCCGTACACAGCTACACAAAAACGGACAACAACGCTTGCAGCAACAAAAAAATACCGATGGGGATCCGTCATGAGCGTCAGGATTCAGTAGCATAGGCACTCCATCAGACAGCAGACAGGCAGGGAGATTAAGCGTCCAAGTCCGAGCTCTGTCGAAACCTAGAATGATTTGGTGGTGTTTGTTGCGGGCGATGTCAGGGTCTCCGTGTCTTCATACCCCAACGAGAGAGAGAGAAAGCGTAGGAGTGGAGAGTAGAGGGATATAATTTAACACCTCAATTCATTCCAGTTGCGTGTTGCGAGTGGGATATAAAAAACCCGAATTAAATTATACGAGAACAGGTACCAAGGCATTAGAATTATATTTTGGCTCAAGCAGAACCCGCCTAGAGGGCACCATTCTTTGAGGCCTTTGTTGCCTTTATCATTTTACGAACGTGGCCCCTCCTCGATCGTGCACGCTCTCACGTGCTGGTGTACTGTCGATTGGCTTGAAATCAAGCACGTCGTCAAGAAGTTCTTGAATGGTGTCGAAGTACAAGAAGGAAACGTTGCGCCGCGCCGCTGCCGCTGCAACCAAGGACTTTGATCCACTAATTGATTTCTTGCCGCGGTGTTGCTGCGATGGCGGTTTGGGCAGACCAAAGAGGTGCACGCTTTTCGCACCCGCCATGTGCGCGAGCTCAATGTCGGAGGTGGTCACTGGACCGACCTGCAGTCATTCACGCGACGCATTTGTTGTCAGTTCAGAGCAATAGGTACAGTATTGAGGGGAACTTAACAATAATATGTAATTTCAAAGCATGTAAGGATAACCACGGGATTCTCACCTGCGCTAACACTACTTCCACAGGACGCTGCTGTCGCCCGCTCAACCACGCTTGTGTCCCGCTCATCGCAGGCTTTGCTTTCGTGAACTCGCTGTCATCAACGTCTTCTTCGTCGTCATGTTTCTGAGATTATGAAAGAAGGCGGTGAAGAAGAAATGAAAGTTGGCGCAATTTTGCATGCCTTAAATTTACTTCGAAGTCTGAACTCCAGCCCAAGAAATATCTCATGAAAGAGTCGGAAGTCACACAGGCTTAGAATGGAAGTGGAGACACGCATACCGCGTCGTCAATAGCGTCCAGAATGGTGGCTACTGCGGATGCGGATCCCGCTTTAATGACCACCAAACGAGGCGCCGCAATGGGCTGATCTTCGTCAATGTAAGGGTTGCTGTGTCGTAATAAATCTCCTTCATTTTCTATGCTGCCATCAAATCGGTCTTCTCCTAACCCATCTTCGTCGCCATTACATTCATCCTCATCTTCCTCATCTTCTTCTTCTTTGCCTTCGCCTTCGTCGTCATCCACACCCACACTAACTCCCAAACGTTCGGCAGTCTCAACTGCGAGCTCCAACTCCATCGCTGCATGCCGAGCATCCTGTCAAACGAATCAAGAGATGATGCTAAAAGCGGCGGTGGTGATAGCAAGAAATACAATTAAAGGCCAGATAAAAAGTTCTTTCGCATAGCATGCATAAAAATTTGAGCGGTGCGAGAACGACAGAAGACACTCACCCAGATGCAAAGACATTGGTTTACGCATACACAAACTCAAGAGAGAATAATTTACGATTGTGCTGGAACCTG
>Ga0307982_1003351_pt1 | contig 12808 bp, 9 predicted proteins | sample OrgLakmetagen989_FD_201847 | JGI IMG/M metagenome (GOLD analysis project Ga0307982, IMG submission 201847) | Saline water microbial communities from Organic Lake, Antarctica - #989 | ecosystem: Environmental > Aquatic > Non-marine Saline and Alkaline > Saline | place: Antarctica: Organic Lake... | reverse complement strand
GATGACCGTGACAGCAGCAGCCGTCGCTACAGCCGTCGTGACGATGACCGTGACAGCAGCAGCCGTCGCTACAGCCGTCGTGACGATGACCGTGACAGCGGCAGTCGTCACCACACCCACAGCAACGCAGGCAAGCAGGCTGAATGAAGACATGCCATGAGCTGCATCTATAGGCAATGTGTCTTTTCCGATGGGGCTGGGCCTTTCACAAATTGACGTCGGCATAGTAGCTTCCAATCCGCCATGACTTAGGCCGACCCGAATCGCCTTTGGTAAATGACTGATACTGCAACGACATGGCACTTCTGCTTTTTCGCATCATTTTTCCCTTGAACATGTGCTCCAGTTGTTCATTCCCTGTTGGTGCTGCCACCTTGAACTCGTCTCGGCTGCCGGAAGCCTTGAGGACTGCACTCTTGCGCGAGTGCTTTTTCTGCATTGCCTGGATGCGGCTCCGCCATGGATTGAAGTTCACAGCCGTATCTGGTCGATCATCATCATCGTCGATCACACGATGCCTTGTCTTCTGCTCCATGTCGTCAGCCCCGCCTGTTGACAGCTGGTTGAGGAGGCTTCCCTCCCTCGCCTTTCGCTGCTCCTCTATCGCATCCAACATGGCTTTTTCCTCTTTTTTGAACTTCTTCTTGGCCAAATAAGCTGCTGCAGATGCTCGCATCTCTTTGTTTGTAGCAGCTGCCTTGAGCTGCCTGGCCTCCCTGAGGGTCATCAAGCGGTCAGGGTCACCGACATCTGCCATGGTGAAGTGCTTCAGCATTTGCGTTTCTGCTTTGCTTGAAAGCTGTTTGATCTGTTTTTTCTTGAGTTGAAGCTTTTCTTTTTCAGACATCTCACGCTTCCTGCGGACGACGACCTCTTTCACTCCGTGGCTTGTTACTTTGAGCTGCACTTCTGGGGCTGGGGCGTCCGGGCGCGTTGGGTCGCCTACCAAGAAAAAGTCACTATGCAAGGTTTTAGGGTGGTATCGGAATAGGAAGTAATGGGTTCCCACAATGCCTGGTAGCACGCCAAATGAGAACAGCATCAGTGTTATCACGCCGCTGGAGCACGTAGCTATCATTCCCTGGCAGCTCTCGTCCTCGCTGGCATATGTGGTCTGTCCAGCGGCCGAAGTACGCCAGGCGAGAAAATAAATCTGACAGGCGTAGAATATACCCATGAACAGACCAGCCGGCGACCAAAACGCGAGCACCAGTGGCCAACCTGCATTGTCAAAAGTCAGGAATTGTTTTCAACGCTCAACACTACTTCCATACCTGCTCGCTTTGGGTCAAGTGAATCTGTATCAACTCCCCAGCGTGTGCAATATATAGCAATGAAAGAAAACAGGGCACTCAGGGAAATCACGTGGCACCACACCTCGGTTGTCTCCTGCAAGACTTGTGTGACCCAACCAAATTCCGCGTTGTCTCTAGGCAAGCGGGTACACCTACATTACATTCTGCATCAGTGAAGAAGATGTATACAACCCCCAAGAAATACAAGAAACTAATTATGAGCATGACAGAAAGGAGAATCTCCCTCGCCATTTTCAGAGTGTGGCTCGGCTGGCAAGTGATGAAGCCATTGGCAGCCTCAGCGTTTACTTTAGCTTTCATGCGTCCCATTTTGTATGGTGATTTACCTATCCGACCCGGGACAGTTTTACAAACGCTCAAATACAAGTATGAGTGTTCTTTTTTTATTAGAGACATCAACTTGGGGCCTAGAACACTGCCTATGATTTCTGGCCCTCTCCCGGGCAAGGGCCTAGTCTAGTACCTCACTAGTAGGTATGTCTAAGCAAACTGTGTCGCTTCGACGGTTCCCAAGCACAAAACAGGGCCATTTCTGGGCAAAAACCATTTAATCGAACCACTATCCACCATTGGATTTACAGGCCCGGGTGAAATAGGCCTGTCAAACAATCAACTGTCAGCTGGAACCTTGGAAGATGGACAACCTCTCTTCTTGGGCTCCCACTTCGTGCAAAAACGATCCAAATCGAAAACTGACCCCCTTCTAATACCTGCATCAGGTGTCATTACGTGTGGTGTAGTTTCCATGCCCAAGTGTGCAAGTTTCCCATGATGATGCATTGAGGTAAGCAACCGCAGATGCGCTTTGTTGCAGTGCCCAGGTGGTGCAATTGCTCCCCGCTACCGCCTGGATAACACAAGTCAATGACGTGCTTTCTTGGAGGCTGGCGACTGCGCTGCTGCCTGTGTTCGCGACTCGACCTCCGCTGACACATCTGTGACTTGTGGGGTGCATGCAGCCACCAGTCGCAGCATGGGCGAGGGTGCTGGTGATTGCTCCTGCTTGCTCCGCCTCTTGTTATTGGCTGGTGTCGTAATGTGCAGCGGCAGTCGAATTCCATGAACTGCTCGCTGAGCCGCAAGCCGTGCCAACAGGGTGGAGATGCGGCTTCTAGTAGCAGAGTATGCCAAGTCAGACACTACTTGGCTGATACTCATCGAGTCAAGCCACCGGTTCTTGTGCAGTGCAAGCAGCGCCTTTGGCGTGTGGCATCCGATGGCACGGGCAGCATCCAACACCACTTCCCAAACAGAAGGCCCAGCACGGCGACGCATGCTGCTCGCCACAGCACGAGCCCGGGCTTTGAAACTGGACGCGTGCTTGATTTTGTAGTAGAACGATATCACATCTGCAGCAGTCTTGTTCACCAGGAACGACGCAATCAAGCCAAAGCGCTTCGGGTTGGACAGAGATGCGGCGAAGAAAATGATTTTCTCAGAATCACTCCACGCTACTTCACACGCGGCATCTGCTTGATGCAGGATGCTGTGTGGTTCGTTCAGCTTCGCGGAGGTCCACTGCCGACGCATGATGGGGGCGGCAGGAAGGGCTTCAGGCCACACCAGCTGCTTGAGCGGCTCAGCCACGCTCACCGGAGCAGGGGGCGGCAGCAGGCGCAGGCCCCCTTCGCGTATGCAGCCAGAGAAAGACTCTGCAGCCGAGTGGTGCATGTCTGGGATCCGACAAAGGCCGTGCAGTTGGATCTGCTGTTCAGTGCGCTGCAGCATGTTGCTGGCGTTTCGGTGTGTGTCCACAGCATGTGCCACTTGTGCTCGGCTCTGCGCCAGGGAGGACATTGCTGCTGCAAATGCCTGCTGTGGGATACCTCGACTGACCGCCAGCTGTCGCTGGTGGTGCTTGGCCAGACGGTCTGCGCCGGCTTCATGCAGGACACTGGCTGAGGTCCATGAAGACGCACGAAAGACACTGTCGGCTTTCACGGGCACCGGCTCGTGCAGAGAAGGGTGAGTACTCGCAAGTACCCGCCAAATGGCTTCGTCATCAGCATTACCAGAATCATCGACGTTCACTGCTGTGCTGTCAAAGCCAAACAGCTCTCGGAACCAGCCCCGGCCAAAGTGGCCATGCTGCCGCCGCCATGCCCGCAGCTCCCGCATCCAATTGGGCGACAGCTGCCCCACACAAAGCAGAGCCAGGGCTGATGCTTGGTCCGACACGCCGCCCTGGTGTACCCACGCATCTGAGTGTCTCGTGTGAATGTCTGCAGCGCCCTGAGCCGCCGCAACCCCTGGTGTGGCAGGGGCAGCCCCCCCTCCGATTCTGGAGCGGGTAGCGCGGGAGCCTGCGTCCCCCGCCCCCAGCCAAGCAGCATCGCCGCCCTCTCCGATACCCAGGCCCACAAATTCAGCATCATTGGCACCTGTGCCGCCATCACTGGTGGCCGTTGCGAGTCCTGGGGTGCGCTTCAAGTCGCTCTCTCGCCTCTCCATGGCCAGCCTGGCCTGCTGCCCAGCAGCACTGTACGCAGCTGCCAAAGACCTTGCACTCCCAGAGGTGCAAGAGCTGCGTACAGTCAATAAGCGCGCGGCTGCCAGCCGGGTGGCTGCCAGATTGCTGCACCTCAGCTGCCAGTCTTGCGCCAGTGATAGCGTGGGTGCCAGCACAGGCTCCAAGCCAAAGCCAGACAGGTGTGGAGCTGCACAAGCCACAGTGGCGACATCCACGCACAGGTCAGACACAGCATGCATGCTGGAGCTCCATTGCAGGAGAAGCTGTGCGATGGGGCCCTCGCCAATTGCGGCTTCAGGCGACAATACCGCAGGCACTAGGGCGCCCGGCAAGGCACCGAGTGGCACATCAGGAAAAGACAGGAGTCGCGGCTTCCGCGCATGCTGTACCATCTCGTGCTTTTGTAATTTGCAGCAGTGTGCCATTCTCGCCAAGGGCAGTGCAGCCATAAACGCACGGGCGCGATTCTGCAGTAAGATTTGCTGCCAAGCGCTGTCGGTTGTTTTGGCCTCTTCTTGCGACTTGCCACAAATAGCTTGCAGCTTCCCCAGTATTGACTGCTGTTGTGTGCCTTCCACCTGCAGGCCCCGGGAAGACAGTGTGCGGCCAGTTTTGCGGATGCTTTTGAGCCCCAGGGCTGCACTGCCACTCAGCTCTTGCTCCGACGCAAGCGCAATGCGAGCTGCAGACACCTGCACAGCCCGCCTGATCTGGAAGGAAGCTGGAACACATGCGTCAAACGCTGAAGCCCCTGAGTCGTTGCTGGCGGTGTTGCTGCTGGCGTCTCCGCCGTCGCCTGTGGGGGGGCGGGTGGAGACGAACGCAGCTGCCCGGCGCTGCTTGCGCCGCCTCAGATGCTCAGCTTGGGCATCGGCAAATGACCTCAAGTCTGCCTGCGCCTGCTGCTTGGCTCTGGCTGCTGCCAGTGCTGCCTGCTCAGCTTCCGCCTGCGCTACCTCCCGAGCCTCAGCCCGCGCCTGCCGCGCCTGCAGCTGCTCCAGGGTGCTGGCCATGCCAGGCAATTCTTCTGATGCACGCACACGTAGTGCCTTGAGTGTGACAGTCGCTTTGGCCACAGCCTGCATGCCGGTCATGATGCTGTCCTGGCCTGCAGGAGCTGACTGGGGTGTGGAACTGTGGTCGCTGGACAACAGTGCCAAAGCTGGAGCAACCTTCTGCATAACAGCATCCAAATCTGCACGCACAGCTCCAAGCTGTTCCATTTCTTCAAATTCTTCATCCGTGTCTGACTCGGCCTCCACCTCAAGTGCTGTGCTTGCTAGCTGCTCCGGCCTGCCACCGCTTGCCTCGGCCTGGGCAATGCTAGACGACGACGCACCCTGTATTGTTTTGCCTGATGCATTGAAGCGGTTGAACCATGCGGGCATGGCGCCAGGTCGTAGGCGGGGGGGGGGCATTCGTGGGGCGCCACGGGGGGGCCCTGCGCCGTATTGCATGCGCTGCGGCTCGCGCTGGTAGCTTGGGGCGGGGCCCCTCGCGGACATGTACGATAAGCTACTATACCTGGCAGCAGGTGTGTGCTGCGGTGCTGGTGCAGGTGCTGGCTGCTCGTCTTGATGTCGTCTATCCATCCAGGGTGCCGCGCCAGGCCGCATGTAACCACGGGGACGCTCCCCCCCAAGGCCACCCCGTGGGGGCGAATTGTGAGACATATAAGACCTCTGCGCATACTGATTGCCTGGGAATGCGCTTCGACGAGAGAAGGGACTGGGTGCCCGCTCGTACTGGTGGGCAGCTGGCCCAGGGCCATGCTGATAATCCCCCGGGCCACCATACATCGAAGGGCCTGGATTTCTTGGCCCTCTTGGAGGTGCATTGTATGCTGGGGGCGACGCATATGGAGAGCGCATTGGTGCTGCACGCGGTGGTGGATGCCTGGGAGTGCTGGCTGGGAAGCTGGGTTGTGAGTACACAGTTGGCGCACGTATGTGCGGCAGGACGACCTCCAGAGCACCCTTGCTGCAAAAAGAGACTTTCTTACTTAACTGCATCAAGTTTGTCTGCCGATGGACTCTCACCGTTGATTGCCACGGTGGCCCTTGCGGCTTTTACTCCGCTTGCCTCTGCCATGGTTGCGTTGCCTGCACTCAAAGCGATTATCCGAAGCACACAAGCTGAATTGCAGCACATGTGCATACATTGTTGTAATGTCTGTCTAGGACCTGCAATATTACCAAGCTGGCACCCTTCCTTGCTGCCGAATCAACTCCAACGGCCTGCTCGTGCGAAATTTGAAGACAGTTGATCCGAGTGGTTCGATGGTGATACGAGTGGTTCGATGGTCGCTTGTGTGGCAGCCAAAGCGGCAACTTTGTAGTGGATGCCTCGTGCGAAAACAGGAAGGAGCGTCACGAATTTCTGGCATTCGCTCGCTGCGCCCCTCAGCGTCTTCGTTGCGCCCCCGGGGTGGCCAGGCCATGAGGCCATCTGCTGCATTTCAGGGTGAAGCGCAATCTGCAGGGACACAAAGCATGTGACACGGGGAGTCAAGCCACAACAAGAATCGCTTCATTTGTATTCAGTTGCTACTCAGTATGCAGCTGCCTGAAAGTCAAGTTCAGCCTTCCAGCCGCCAGGGGCAGCTGCTTCGGCTCGGTGCCAGCGTACACCTTGCCGATTCCATGGAACAGCATACGAGACGCCCCCCCAAAGACAAGCACATCCCCCGATTCCAGCTTGACACTGCTTTGCTTCCTGCCCTGAGCGCCACCCCCGGATGAGTCAGGGTGTACCTGGGAGTACATGAAGTCTGCTGAGGCACCGCATGACAAGGACACCACGGGGCTACCGGCCCGCAAGCAGGCCGCATCTTCGTCCTTGTCTTGGTGCAGGCCCATGCGACCGGCAGCTGAGTAATAATTCGCCAGGGCGATCTGGGGCTTGTATGCTGCTGCATCCCAGTCGCCAGCGCAGGCCCCCCCATCTGCATCGGCTGCACCCACCAGACACACCTGTGCCACACGTGCCAGTATGCTAGGCAGCGGTGGCACAATAGCATTGTCTTCATTGCTGCGAGTTCGCGTGTAGCGGGCTTGCTTGGGGTTCCACTGGCGGCCCATGCATAGCATGGATGCATGCATGCACTCCCCCGAGGCGAAGCGAGGGGTGTAGAAGCCGCCTACACGCCCACAGGCAGCAGCCTCCATGCCTGCAGCATCTTCTGGCCAGGCCAGCCCCAAACCCATGACCCTCACCACATGCAGCAGTGCGCTTTGCACTGCAGGCGGCAGGGCCCCCTTGACATGCACCATGCCCTCCCGCAGTACCCGGGCGGAGCTGCGGGCACTGGCGCCGGGGGAGTCACACCACGAGGCCAGTGTGGCAACAGCAGTGCCCATGTCTGTGTGGAACTGCCCTCCCAAGTTCACCCGAACGCCGTGCAGCTGGAAGTGCGGCGCCACAGTGCATTGCTGGGGGGCTGCAGCGGCACGTGCCAGGCGGCCACGCACGCGCTCCACCTCCTCCAATGCGGCACGGGATGGCACAATGGTACCACTGCCGCACAAATCCACAGTGGGCACGAGAGTGCCAGCCGCATCCAAGGCAGCCGCCATCACGTTGCCGCCGCCTCCACGCAAGGAGGTCCAGATATTTGACGCCACAGACACCTCAGCGGCACGCAGCTGCGGTGGCAGGTGGCCATGCTGCGCAGACAGTTGCCGCTCAGCACTACCAGGGTGGGTCCAGAAGTCCGTCCCCCCGAGCGCATTGGCCACACGGGAGAGACAACGGAGTGAATCGCCAACGTCCCCGGCACCTATGGGCACGAGGCCGGCAGCACCCTTGAGCAGGTAAGCCCCAGTCAAGCGAGCAGCTTTCGCTTTGGAGCTACTTTGTGCCTTGAGTGCCGCTACACCTGTAGCCTCTTGTTTCGGAAGCCCGCTGCTCTGCTTGCGTGCATGGGACCGTGTGTCCAGTGGGTCGCTGTGCTGCAGAGCGGTCGATTTGCCAAACACGCCAACCACAGGAGCTACTGGGTCGTCATCGTGTACATGTGCTGCAGTGACTGGACCGGCGCCCACCCCACGGGCGGCGGCGGCAGCCGCGGACACACGCTTGCGGGTGTCAGCCTGAATGGCAGCATACACATCTGCTGCCCGCCCACTGAGGGTGTGGTTAGCGAATGACCCGCTAGGGTCTTCCACTGCTTCCGCTTGGCCGGCAGGCTGCAGTGCCGGAAACACCTTCGCTGCGGCTGCCCTGTCCGCATGCTTGCCGACTGCCAGTCCCAGGCGAGCCAAGCCAGCTGCAGAGCCCACCGCAGCCACGCCGCCTGCGCCACCTGCCTGGCTCCGCAGTGCAGTCTGAGCATCCACCCCGTAGGCACGCGCCAGGTCGTCAGCGGAAGTGGCAGCATGTGCGTCCTGCACGGCCACTGCGCCCCCCGTGATGCTGATGTTCAGTGTGACGCCCTTTCCTGAGCGCCGGCTTTGCAGTTGCTCCTGCCTGGCGACTTCCTGCTGAGCAGCGACTTGTTGCTCTGCACCAGACAGCCAAATACTGGTCGTGTCTGAGAAATAGTCCGCCGAGTCGTCGTACACGTGGCTGCGGGCAATAGCAGTGCGGTCATACTCAAGCAGGCGCTGCTTACGCTCCAGGGCTTGCACATAGCCTGCATCGTCTTCCAGGATAACATCATCGGCATCGCCAGCTAGGCTGCGGTATGCCTTGGCTTGTTCCTTGTGCAGTTGTTCCTCCTCGCCTGCAGCCTCTGCTCGGGCGCGGGCCGCCTCAATGCGGCGCCGTCCCATACCAGATGCAAACGCCAAAGCACAGCCACAGAAAGCACAAAGGCGACCAGCCTCGCGCTCGCAAATGATCTTCCCGCACGCAGTGCACAGCCCGAGGTGCTCGTGCACGGTGCCCATGCAGGGGCAGTACTCGCCCCGGGACTGCTCGATGGACACTCCAGCTGTGCCACCAACCTTGGCGCCAGCAATATCCACATGCTCACCTTGAAGCGAGCCTTGCTTTGACACCCGCATGGCCGACGGCGGCGGTGGCGGCTGCGATGCCATGGCTGACGCCCCTGGAGACTCCCCAGCTGCCCAGCTGCCTCTCCCCTCTTGGCGCAACTTTGCACCCAGCCGAGTGGTGTCAGCTGAGGTCAGCAATTTGGGCCCCGCAGCTGCTGCTGCCGCAGATTCGCTTTCGCTTCGAACGGTGAACGCATTTGCAAGGTCCTGAGCTGCGAGCTGCGCCTTGCGGCTTTTGGAGGCAGGCTTTGCCTTTGGCTGCGCCGTCGCTGGGGCGGGTGTAGGCTGCCCAAGAAGTGCAGCAAAGTCAGCCATTCCATCCACTTTGGCTGATTTGCCCACTCGGGTCTGAGCCGGTGCTTCAACAACTGTGTCCGGCTGGCTCACTGCAGGCTCTGCCTCGACAAGGTCCCTTCCAGTACCACGCTGGAGCTTCACTTTGCCTTTGCGCTTGACAGACGCAATCACTGTCGCTTTGGGTGTTATTGGCTGCAAGATGAGTTTCGATTGTGCAGTGTTGGGGCTCGCAAAAAAGCCATACACACCTCGAACGTCATGCGCTGAACCAGGCCTGAAGCAAGTTCCTCGGCTGCTGCTCCGTTCCCAAAGAATTCTGAGACGTACTCGCGGAGTTCTGCTGCACTAGTGAAGGTGAGCAGATAGTCAACTGCTTCATCGGATTCAAATCCAAGCAGGATGCTGACTTGGGTGCTCAGCCAGGCTTTCACATCAGAGTTCCCAATACCGGCCATGACCCTGCTCCTTGCTCGCTGGACACGCCTACAAGAGCTTGCTTTAGAATTAACCGATGGTCAGCTGCGAAGCCCAACGATGTGAGTCTTGACGCGTTAAATTGCTTATTTGTTCAAGAAAAGCATGTGCGATGATGAGCGGTGACAAACAGCGGAAGAAAGGTTGCTCCTCATCACAACACGGGGGCCCCTGCACGTCGAAGCACGGAGTTGCCGCGCACTGGCCTGCATCATGCTGCACAGGCACGTGGAAGCATGAGGCCGATCAAGCCGCACACTGGTCTACACCGCCATACTGTACAGGTATTTGGGTGGCCTCAGTTTGCAGCCTCATTGCCACCGTGGCCGCCCTGTTGCACCAGGAACGCAGCAAAGTCCCTCAGCGAGCCTGCTTGGCGCGCATCCAAACCCAGTTCCTGCACGGCAGCCGCCAGCCATAGGGCACTAGGGGGGTCTGTGCAGCCAGCTTGCGCCGCGGGGGGTGGTGCTGGGGGGTCTGCGGCCGAGGGCTGGGCAGTTGCACTGGTGCTGGATGACACTGTCTGCAACAGGGTAGGGGACCCAGCAGCGGCACCTCCGACGGACTGGGCAGGGGCGGCAGCAGCTGCGCCACCTGGCCCGCCTGAGGAGCTCAACATGAGGCCCGCTATCTGCCCGTTGATGCGTGTCATTTGGGCGGCAATGTCATCCAAGGCTGAGTGCAGCACCGATACATCTGCCCCAGCTGCGCACGCACTCGTAGCAGGTTCTCCCTCGAGCAGCTTGCCCACGACAGGACTGCCCGCCTGTATGTTCCCCCCCAGCCGGACAGTCACCAGCAGGGCCAGGGCTCGATCTCTGTTCAGCTTGGACAACAGCTCCACCTCAAGCTCCGCACGTAGGTTGCCCAGGATTTGATGCATGCTGTTGCTGCTGCACGTGCGGTGGGCGGAGGCCAGGTGCTGCAGGTGCTGCACCCTGAGCAGCCCACCCTGAGTGAGATCTGCCAGGGTGTCCGATACCGCCCCCACTGAGGACTCCATGCCCGACGGTACATCATCCAAGGGGACATGCAGCAGCCTGAGCTTCTGCGAAGCCGGCATTGCCTGCAGCCCCTTGAGGCAGCAGGGCACGAGGGAGGGTGTGGCCTGGAGCGCTGCCACCTCCCGGCCATTCAGAGTGCTGCTCAGCGTGTCCAAATGCTCCAGGCAGGCGCTGCTTGGCAGCTGCAACTCAGTGGCTGCGCTGAGGAGGGCCTCCTTCAGCCAGGTGACGTCGCTGGGCAGAAGGCCAACGGCGAGTTGCCCCCCGTGCAACAGTGCTGCGGCCGAGGTGCCGCACAATGCTGCAGTGTCTGCCAATGACAGCTCTTGGGCATTTGGCGTGCTTGGTGCTTCGGTAGGCGGCACATCGTCATCTTCTTCATCTTCCTCGCTGTCATCGGTGGAGCCGGTCTCGACTGCAGATTCTACCCCCCCTGACAGGCTTGGGGGGCCACCCCCGTCTATGCTCAACCGATCAAGGGCATTGAGCATACGCATGATAATATTCTGGGAGTCAAGCCACTGTAAGCAGAACTGCATCAGTGCTGCATCAGTGCCAGTGGCTGAGCACACAGCACGAATATCACGCAGGGCAGACTCAACCACAGGCAGGCTGCCATGCTGCAACATAGCCAGCAAGAGCATCAGCCTCCACTGCATGAAGAGACGGCGTTTATTTTTGGCCCACAGCCCATACCGCTTCTCGCAAGCTTTCAGTACAGAGTCTGCAGCTGCCACCATTCGTGTGACGGTTCGGATTGGGGGGCTGTCCATGGTGCTTATGGAGTCAGTCTCCAGGCTGTGAATGCACCGCACGAATAAAGCTTGAAGCAGATCCTTCAGTTCTGTGTCCCTGAATGACTCTGTGCATGTGTACTCAGCCTTCTGCAGCACCGAGGTGAGGTACAGGTCCACCTCTGCCAACGGCACAGGGGGCACATCTGTACGCAGCAAACGCTTACAGATGGCGGTGTAACCCCCAAAGGAAGCGAAACTGTTTGCAGTGGATATCCAAAATCGACTGGCGCCCCCAGATGGAAGCTTGAACCACTGCCCATTGTACTGGCTTGCAGAAGGGGAGGTACCGAGTAACCCATGCGAGCTGCTGCAGAAAAATTTCTGGCACTTGCTGTCACCTAAGAAGATTTGGTTCAGCATACGCAATAAAGTCAGCGGTACTGTCTCGTCTGTATGATCTAAGTACCACGCAATCAGCTGCAAAGTACAAAGTGGCTGGGCGTGTTGGGCGTGGTGAGCTATGACAAGAATCATTTCCTGACCTTCAAAACATCTTTCAGGAACTCGGTGATGGTGACAGCTTCTGCTTCAGGCCCAGAGGGTGCACTCAGTAGTGAGAATACGAGCTCAGGAAGCTCTTGGTTAATGAATTGGGCCTGAGATGATGAGGTTTGTGGCATCATGCTGAGGCCGAGGGCTTGATTATGCAGCATAGTATACCTTGTTTTCACCATTGAGGTTACCAATCATGAGCGCCAAGACCTTGCTCGAGGCAATCCCGATCTGCTCCATCTGATCTCCATTTGCATTGTGTTGATACACTGGAGTGGCCATGGGCAAGGGTTGTGCAGGAGCAGCCATGGCAAGGATTGTGCATCTGCCAGGACACCTGCGTGGCGATGCTTATCGCTGGGCAAACTCTGCTGTGGGCACAGCGTGAGTGAACCAATTCAGACAAACTTGCTGGCCTCCATCCAAGCGCAGATGTTATTTCAATTGCAAATCGTGTCAAAATATCCCCTCATCGTCAAGGCAGGGCACAAACACTGTGGTTCACTGGCAGGAAGGGCCGCCACTCCATTTTAGAGGCCCCCCCACCTTTGGGGCCTCTTGCTCGCAAGGTGAAGCAGCTTATGCCACGCTTCCGCCAAATTTGACCACCGTGGAATTTCAGCTCATATTCTTTGCACTGACTTCGCCCCAAACTGCCATCAGGGGCAGGCAAGGTCTGGCAAGCGTCGCATTGCGACACGTTTTTCGCAGGACTTGATATGGCTCATGCTGATATTGATCCTCGCACAGGAGAAGCATTCTCCTTAGTAGAATTCACAGCACCGTTAGCAGTGAATGCGAAAACTTCAATCGTAGATGCTTTCGGGCGCAGTGCAAACAGTGAGCAACGGCCGGGAGCTTCCACCAAAGCGGCTGCACCTGGCAGCAAGCATGTTTCGGCCAACGATGCGCTCGTCAGCGCAACGTCAAGGCGCCAGCGCAGTGCATACTCCAACCGCCC
>Ga0307982_1003349_pt1 | contig 12810 bp, 12 predicted proteins | sample OrgLakmetagen989_FD_201847 | JGI IMG/M metagenome (GOLD analysis project Ga0307982, IMG submission 201847) | Saline water microbial communities from Organic Lake, Antarctica - #989 | ecosystem: Environmental > Aquatic > Non-marine Saline and Alkaline > Saline | place: Antarctica: Organic Lake... | reverse complement strand
GTCAGCGGCGGCAGCAGCAGCAGCATCCGTGGTGTGGGCAGCTGAATCGTCCGCAGGCGGTCCCGGGGTGTTGATGAAAGTGTTGGGGTTGGCCCTGCAGAAATTGGCGGCCTTCACGTCTTCGTCGTGGCTTCCCAAAGAAATATCAGCAACAATGCAGCAGCCACCAGCACCAGTACAGCTAGCTCGTTCGCCCTCGTTACCACAGCAGCAGCAACTGGCCGCTGATCCGAGCTCTCACTCTTCGTCTTCCTTTTCCGCAGCCGTGGCAGCCGCTACGATCTTGCTCAAGCAGCGCGATGCGTCTCTATCCAAGCTCCTGGGCTTGATAGACGAGTGGCAACTGTTGCCTTGTTTTTCTAAAGTAGATGATGCTGCACCACCACCACCAGCTGACACAGCGTCATCTGAAACTGCACCAGGATTATCCACTGGCCAGACCTCTAGCACCTCACCGCCGCTGGCTAAGATCGGCGAAAGTCGTCGAGTGCATTCGTGCTTGCCGTTGTCGTCGCCTCAAGTTGAACTCGTTCGAGCAGTCGCCAACACTGCTACGGGCCTCGAACAACAAGTTCGCACCAGGTATCGAGTCAATGATGAGAGCCTTGACTTACTTTAGTACCTATGCACTTTCCGTAAGAACTCGAATATGTTTGGTTGTTTTATTCACGCCCTCATGCTTTGTACTGCGCACTTACGTATCAGGGCGTTGCGAGTGAAAGCAGCTCAAAAGCAGGCGAGTCAAGCCAAGATGGAAGCGGCTGCACGCCTCAGGCAAGCACAAACCGGAAACAAGAAGAAAGGTGCTGCGCACTCACAAACAGGAGCAGGAGCAGGAAGTGGTAACAGCAGTGCAACCACGAGCTACAATGTGCTCGGAGGCGATTTTACCTCTATATCCATGGCACTGCAGGCATCCTTGCAGGTAAGACGATAGAAATGGAGAAGGCTCTTTGCGCGTACTTATCACAACAACAGGAGTTTTGTTGTACTGGCCCTCTAATTTAATTTCTTTTCTTTTTTAGGTACTCCTGGCAGTCCTTCCTGCAGCTTGCTTAACTTCCAGTGAACCTTCAAGCAATAGCAGTGAAGAGGACGAGGACTTCATAGAGGAGGGCCAAGCATCAGCAGCAGTCAACGGAGGAAGTGAAGGAGGAAACTCGCTAGGAGCTGAAGTAGTGCTGGCGTGCCGTAGTGTGCTATTTTCTATGGCAGAAACTCCGGGCGTTGGCCCTAGCACGGTAAGTGACTTTATTCGTAGGTCTTATACATGTGCACATATACGCAATTGAATGTATGGTCTTTTTATAGCCATTCGCACGTTTTAATTGCTTTCATTTAGACAATTGCTGGATTGGTGCATTCCTAGGTACCGCATAATGAAGTTATTCGATGTATGTCCATGCGTTACTGTTCTTCTGCTTCATCGAATTCAAATCCAGGTGCGGGAGGCCGTATTGTCTACCCTTCTCGCCCTTCGCGCTGCCATCGCCGTTGTGGATGCAGCGAGTGAAACCGAAGCGTCTAACACCCCAGCTGCAGACGTCGACAGGCAGACGGCTTCTCCTGTTTCATTCACGTCGTTTGAGACCTTGGCAAATGTGGTGCTGACACCGCCCCTAGCGCCTCTGCTTGCTCGCATGACTGGCCGCAGTGCCTGCGCTAATTTGGTAGTGGAAGTGGTAGAGCACTTTGGCAAACAGTTTGGAAACGTCAGCGCCGATACGTCTTCAGCTGCTTCTACCTCTGCCAGTGCTGCTGCTGCTGCTGTTGCTGTTGCTAGCACTAACAGCGCTACTGCCGCCATCGGCAACACTACAATATCTGAAGGAACTACCTCATTCATGTCCGAAGAAGGAAAGGAGGGCAGCAGTGTGTCTTCATCGCCATCTTCATCTTCGAAAACTTGGGTGGGGTCCGCAGTAGACTCTGCCCGAGCCGACGCCTTAGCCGCGGAATCCAAGAGGCGCGCTCGCGCAGCCGCGGCCAGCGCTGCAATCTCAGAAGAACGCCTCGCGCTAGCGGTGAGGCTCGCTCCTGGTTCCTAGAGTAGCATCGAATCGACACAAGAGACAAATTACTTACGAGAAACAGAGCATGAATTTTTCTTTCTGGTTTTAATTATCATTATGAATAAGCTTCCTTCATTGTTGTAAAGTTTGCCCACTGATCTCCTTTCTGATCTTTGCCCTTATATGTTTTCACCGTCTGTATCCTATGTGTGTGTGCACCAGGCGGTGCGCTCTCAGCATGTAGGCGAAGTTCTAGCGCCTGCGAGCAAAGCTCTAGTTTTGTGGGCTGCCAACAACAACACTTCAACAACAAAGCCACTACCTCCTGGTTCTCCTGTCAAGTCCAGTGAGAGTGGAAATGGCGATGATGCTTCAAGATTATCTCTGCAGCAGCAGCAGCAGAAACGGGCGGAGGTAGCGTTGGCAGCACTCTTGCCTCGATTAAATGCCGCGGAGCGACTGGCAGCTGAAGAGCGAGACGAGTTAGTAGACCTCTTTGAGGCGACGAATATGGACGAGGACTTTAGTGAGTTCCTCGGCCAGCAAAAAGGTGTTGGCAGCATTGGCAGCAGCAGCGGTGGTGGTGGTGGCAGCAGCAGCAACGTCGCCTTTGTTGACACGACCGTATCTTTGCCTCAATGCATGGGCGGCGGTCTGGGGACTGTCCAGGCAAGAAGAAGTGCTCTATTGGGGGGCATCGCCTCTGGTGGTGCTGCTGCTGTTTCTATTGTTGGCACAAACATGAACGTTGCTAGCAGTATTCGCGATAGCAGTGGCGACTGTGTCTGGAGTCTTAGTCATAGTGTAGCTGCGCCAGTGGCGGTGCCAGCCCTGAGTGGCACCTCGCGTGCTCTGCGGCGCCAACTTGCCAAAGACGAAGACGTTCGGCGAGGCGTAAGCCAGGTAGTGGCAGCCCAACAACAGCACCGGACCCGCCTCCTGGCCCGCGAGTTAGCCGTTGCTTTATCTACGGAAGATTATCTTCCTGGAAATCCTCTGCCATCACCAATGATACCACTTTTGCCACGAAAATCACACTTGTCACAGTTATCCACCTCGCAAGCGATGCCACTTAGCCTCCTGAGCACACCCATCAGTAGCAATGCGCACCGAGCAGGCGCTGTTGGGTTGGGGTGGCGGTTGTGCGAAGACTTCGAAGGCACCTGGCCGGCTAGGCGGCGGATTGTCCTGCGGCCTTCGTCGATTGAGACGAACCCATGGGACCGCGTGCTGTCAACGGCGTTGTTGGACGCAACCAGTGCACATGACGAAGAGGGCTACGACAGCAGCAGCAGCAGTGGCAATCTCGAAAGCGCCGAAGCCCCACTCGACCAGTCTTTTGTGCTGGACCGCAGTCCTTCTGCAGATAGTAATACGGTTGGTGAGCCTAGTCCGCAGCCACGGCAGCAGCAACACCTGGGTCCAGGGTCTCCGTCGGGATCGGGATTGTCGGGATCGGGAGCTGACGCCGAGGCGCTCAGTAACGCGCTCATGCAACTGGGCTATTCGGCTCGAGCTAGCGCCACTGCGGCTGCGTCAAGAACGAGCGCGCCTACTGCAACAGGAGCGGTGGCCGCTGCAGGAGGCGCCAGCGAAGAATGGGGATTGGTGGGGGAAAAGGCCGATGGAGAATTGGAGGTCACGGATATGACGCCTGACACATCAGCTTCTTCGTCTTCATCTTCGTCTGCTCCCGCTGAGGATGTGCAGACCACTGCCGCAGCGCATACAGCCGTCGCCCAAGCCCTGCACCAGAATGAAGACGACGACGACGACGAAATGATGACTGACAACAATGCTGCAGCGGGAGCGGGCGCTAGCAGTGGTGGTATTAGCATTAGTGGGTCCGCAGAAGAAGCTCATGCGGGCGCCGACGACACGCTCTTGCCGCCGAGCGTGACTTTGCCCTACGGCCCCCTCGCAGGGCCCTCAGCTCCGCGGGTCAACCCCAGCGACAAGACGAGTGCTGTAGAAGTGATTATGGTGACCCCCGCGGCGCTGTATCGGGGTGAGCTAGTACTGGCCAGCGGGCAGCGCCTGTGCTTCACGCCCGAGGCCGACCCTTCGATTCTTACGAGGAAAGCAGCAGCGGCCAATGCAGCTGGAGGATCAAGGTGCGGTACTCAAGGTAGCAGTCAAGATGACAGCAGCAGCAGTAGCAGTAGTAGTGGCAGTGCTAGCCGTGGTACTGGCAGTGAGTCCGACGAGGGACGGCGGTGGCCGCGGCGCGAGCGGTGGCATTTGCGCCTGTTGGACGGCTGCTTCCTGCGCCGGTTCCGACTTCGCGACACGGTGTGTGCCGTGTGTTTTGGCTTGAAAAGAACCATGAGCGCTACGATGCCTTTATTTAACCGTGCACCTTTTGTTTTAAATGTTGATTCTTAGTCCTCTAATCACAATTATGATTTCCGTTGACGCACCATGCTTTGTTTTTTTTTTATTTAACATCTCACTTCTTCTTCTCCTTAGGCTCTGGAGCTCTTCTTTGCGAGCAGCAGCAGCGGCAACGACGGCGACCCGCATCAGAGCCCTCTCCGGGTGGTCTTCTTCGACTTTGGAGCGCGCACTACGGACGGCGTGGCCAAGCGAGACACTTTTGCACGCAAAATCATGGCCTGCGCGCCTCACGCAGCGACCTGTGAATGGCCAGCGCCTCCACGCATGAATGCAGGTGGCCACAGCAGCAGCTCATATTCTCACGATGCCAGTCTAGGAGATAGCTACCAGCAAGCGCCGTCGCCGCTAGGAGGTGGTGGTGCAGGCAGCGGATCAGCAGTGCAAGATCGCGACGCTAGCGCGGTTGCGGCGCGGCAGTGGCACAAGAACGTGACGGATTGGACGGCCAAGTGGCAACGACGCGAAGTGTCGAATTTCGAGTACCTGATGGCGCTCAACACTTTCGCGGGGCGGTCGTTTAATGACTTGTGCCAGTACCCCGTGTTTCCGTGGGTGCTGAACGATTACCGCACCAAAGCCGAAGCCCTCCACGATGCTCAGATGGCTGCCGCGGCGGCCGATTCTGATTCTTCTGCAGAAGCTGCTACTGTTGACAACAAAAAATCAGCAGCAGGGACCGACACAGACGGCACTTCAGCGAATACGACCACAAAAACGGCCGATGGCGCGAGAGTGCCACTTTCCAACGCTGCAGAAGGCAGTAGCTCTAGCAGCAGCAACAGTAGCTCGAGTAGCTCAAGTTCGAGTTCGAACTCTCTTGGCGCCGATGCTGCTTACGCCGCCGAGTGGGCAAGGCGGCGAGCAGAGCGAGGAGCGCCGCTGCTGCTGCAGTCCTTGAACCCCCTCGGTAGTAGTGGCGACGATGCGAGTACAAGTGCTACTACATGTGCAAATGCTAGTGGGAGCATTCCAGCAGCCTGCCGCCTGGATTTGAGCGACCCCACCCTGTTTCGCGACTTGTCGAAGCCCATGGGTGCGCTGGACCCTGCCAGGTAACGATAGTGACGGTGGTGCCTTGGTTGCGTAGTCCTAATTGATAAAACCTCAATAGTGTGGTTTCATGGGTGCACACAATTTGTACCACAGCTGCATTTGCGCTGCGTGCGCCTCTTCATTTCTTTTCTGCATTTCCATTCTTTTTCCTTTGTCCATCTCGCCGTGTGGTTGCTTCAGGTAGGCCTATCAGGCCGAGGACTTGGCCACTTCCATCGCGTCATTCATGCGTGCATCTGCATTTTTTTTTGCTCGTTTGCTTGTTTTTGTTTTTTTTGTCCAACAGGCTCGAAACCTTCCGGGAGCGTTACGCGAGCCTCCTGGAGCAGGACAGCGTGCCGCCCTTCATGTACGGGTCGCACTACTCCACGGCGGCCGGCTGCTGTTTGCACTACTTGGTGCGCCTCGAGCCCTTCGCCAGTTTGCACCGGGACTTACAGGGAGGGAAGTTCGACGTGGCCGACCGCCTCTTCCGCAGGTGCGAGGGGGCTTGCCTGGGTGTGTGGCCGTGTCTATTTCCTCCTCCCTGCATACTTTTTTTCTTCTTCTTCCGTGTTTTGGCACGACTCTTTCATTGTCTCGAGAAAAACTGTGCGTTTCCTTTTCTTTTTTATACGTTTGCTCTCGTAGTGTACACTTCTGAAAGTTTTATGTTTGTTTATGCGTGCATGTTTGCATGTTTGCATGTTTGTGTTGCATTTGCTCTGCACACCCCCACACCTACTGTAGCGTGAGTGGCTCGTGGCACGTGTGCGTGGACGAAGGCAGCGAAGTGAAAGAGCTCACGCCCGAATGGTACTCCACCCCGTCATTCTTGCGCAACCTCAACGCTCTGCCATTGGGCAAAACCCAAATGGGAGAAGTCGTGAGTGACGTGGAGCTTCCCTATTGGTGCTCGAGCCCCGAAGATTTCATCGCCCAACATGCTGCCGCCCTTGAGTCAGACCATGTCTCGGCCCATCTGCACGAGTAAGAGAGGAACAATATTTCAAAAATATATTAAATTAGTGTGTACGAATGTTGATTTGTTTTACTGTTGTGTTCGTCTCTACCCACTCCAGCGTACGCTCTCTTTCTCACTGTTTATGCTTACTTGTTTTTGCTTCCTTCCTCGCGCTCCAGGTGGATTGACTTGATATTTGGCGCGAAACAGCGCGGGCCAGCTGCAGTTGCCGCTGACAATGTCTTTTACTATTTAACGTATTACGGCATGGTCGACATTTCAGAGATCGAAGACCCGGTGAGTTTTATTCGGCGAAGAGTTCTTTGTCTCTTTCTAATTTGTATTTCAAGACAGCGAGTGCCTTTTTTAAAGCGTGCATACACGGCTTGTTTTTCGTGCCTGCTCTGCTCCATCGGTGTGCCGTTGAATCCTCTTCTTCCTTCTTGTTGGTGCCATGTTTTTGCTGGTTGTTGTATCCCTACTAATAGATCATGCGCTTGGCCACCGAGACGCAAATCGCGCACTTCGGGCAGTGCCCAAGGCAGCTCTTCAAGTCGTCGCACCCCAGCCGCGGCGCCAAGGGCCTCGCTGGGCCTCGAGTGCACGGAATGCACCGTCGGTTTACGCCTCGCCTATTAGATCTGGCGCCTCGGCCGCTGCCGTTGCCACGGTCACGATCGGCGAAGCCTTCGTCTGGTGTTGGTGCTGCTCCTTTCTCTTCATTTTTGTCGTCGTCGTCGTCTTCATTGGCGCCCATTCCCCACCGAACCCTCATCCTTCTCCCTTTAGTGCCACCGCATGCGCCTCGCATTCGCGTCCCGTCGCCGCGCTACGTTGCATCCTCGTCGTCGAATCCTGGCAGCATTGCGGGCTGGTTCGATGCCTCGGTTCGTACTTAGTTGCAAGCATACGCTTACACGTGTATTTTCAATGTTATTCCCAACCACAAAAACAAGGATAAACTGAGAGGAGCATTCAACTACGTTTGATCTTTCGTCTTTTCCTCGGAGATCCACCTTCATTGTCTCTATGGTATGCGGTCTGATTTCACACTCGTATTCGCAACGACAACGACAGGTGGGCGTGGCTGCGCTCCGGCTCGCGAACGGGGTGTGCGTCTGCGTGGACGGCCGAGGCATCATCGACGTGCTGCACTGGGCCATGGTCGAGCCCACGCCCATCGAAAATGACGACATGGATGACAACAACACCAACAACATGCGCGTTCCTTTGCCGGTAAACACTCAACACGCCCAGCAGCCACATCATCGATCAAGCGCTGAGGCGCAGGCATCAGCATCGTCATCATTCTCGACATCTGCTGGAGACATTGGAGGAAGCGGTATTAGGAACCCGTTGCGATCGGAAGTTCATGTAGAAAGCACTGAAAGCGAAGGAGTGCATGACAGTGGCAGCAGTTTTGACTCCACTGCCACGACTGCGAGCGGCGGCAGGATCGCAGGCCACACAAGTAGCAGTAGCAACACCAGCCCAGAAACGACCCGAGCTGAGCTGACGTGTTGGCGGTTAGAGCCTCCTTTTGACGAGATGCCTCGTTTGCCGCCTGGCCACTGCCCTCCGCCTTTCGACCACTCTAGTAGAGTGGCAGGGCTTACCAGTAGTGGTGGAGGCAGCAGCAGCGCCCGATCAGCTCCTCAAAGCGCGAAGAAAGCAACTAGTGTCAACAGCAGCGCTACTAGCGGCACTGGTAGTAGCAGTAGCAGCAGCGGTGGTGGTTCTGGTGGTACAAATGGTAGCAGTGGTGGAGATGGCGGGGCAAGAAAGGAGGGTTTGCTAGCGGGTGTGGCATCAGGCGTGGTGTGCTGCATCAGCGCCACAGGGAGGTTTGTGGTGAGCGGCGGCTGCAACGGTAGCTTAGCTGTGCAGCAACTGGACTTGACTTCAGGCCTTGTCTGCGGAGAGGTAACCATTACCTTTCATGAGACCATAGACCTAATTTGTTTGTTCTCTCGTTCTTGAAACGGCATCGTTGGTTATGTGTGAATCTTGCTGCTCACAGAAACGTCTCATGATTCTTGAGGTCTTCTATGGCCTTGGTCACGATCTCACCGAACTTTTGAGAATCTTAATTTTGTTTGCTCTGGCCTGTGTTGTCAACCAACACTAACTCCGTCTTCTTTGGTAGCTTTCTCTGCCGCGGGCGCATTCGGGGCCTCTGACCTTTGTGGCCATGGCGCACCTCGAGTTGGTTCGCGGTTGCGGCGACGACGGCGGGGTCAGCGACGGCATTGGCAGCAGCGGCGGAGGCGCGTCTTCGTCGTCGTCGTCACATGGGGGCTCTTCTTCAGAGCACGTCACCAGACCACTCGTAGGCCGACGAGGAGGCGGTAACGATGGCAGTGGCGGCAGTGGAGGTGGTGACGGCAGTGCGGCTGATCGCAAGCTAAGGGCCGTAGGAGGCAGCGGCGGATTTGACGACTTGGTCTTGACCGGAGGCGCAGACGGTGAGGAAATTATACCGAGAGCAGATGTTGAGCATTTCCTTGTACACTGCTTTCGCTGTACTTACTTCCCCTTTCTTCTCCATCGTCTCTCTGATTTCAGGCGTTGCCAAACTTTGGAAGCTCCGGTTAGTTGACAACAAAAAAGGCGGCTCTGCTATTCTGACGGTACGGCCCTGGCGGGTATTCCATGGGCACTGTATTAGCGGCAGAGTTGGGGCACACACGGATACTAGCCATGGCAGTAGTAGCAGTAACAACGCTCACAGTAGGGGTGGCGTGCAGACCGGTGCTGTGTCCTCCGAGCTTGGCGTGTGCGTCATTTGCAGCGGTGGGGTAGCTCTCAGCTATGCTTTGCGAGGACATTCTGGGGTGCTGCGGCGTTTTCACGTTTCGCCCCTGGAACCAGCAGGCCGCGAAACCACTGAGAAGGCTAATGAGAAGGCCAGCTTAACTGACCCTCATGGTACTGAATCGAGTGCAGCGAGTACAGCTGACGAGCTGCCTCCGCCGCCGCCGCCTCCGTTGAATTCTCCTGCCAGCTCGCCGTCGTCGTCGTCAATGGGTGCACCACCGACAGACTCCAAAATCTGGCAAGTGGCCTTGAGTTCCTCTCTGGGACTACTGGCGTTTTACTTCACAACGACGACGACGACGACGACTGCCAGCAGTAGCAGTGCAGGTCATGCATCAGCAGCATCATCAGGGCCAGAAGTGCGGCATTGGCTTCAGGTGCACAGCATCAATGGCGGGTGCTCGGGCAACAGTAGCTGCGCGAGTATTAGCAGCAACACCAACAGTAGCAGTCTCGATGAAGTCCCATGTTTGGCCGAAATGGAGTTGGCCTATGCGTGCACGAGCCTCAATTTCGTGGGGAGTGGCGCTGTTCTCAGTGTCACCACTCGCAACGGCCGGTTGGAGCTCTTGCGCGCGACAGACTTGAGGCCCCTCTCAGCGGTGAATTTACTCGACCCCAACGCAGCGCCTACTGCCGCTGCTAGTGCGGCTGCCGCAACAAATACCACCGCTGGCAATAATAGCGCCTCTTTTGACAAGGGAGCAGCCGAAAGGGCAGCCGTGCCACCGCCGGCGCCGCCTTCGCGCTTTGAGGTGGTGCTGTCAATGGGTGGAGTGCCAGTGGAGTGCGCGAGCAGTGTGGATTGGGCGCCAGACCCTAGCCGGCCCGCGCTCTTGGCCTGGGGAGACGGCACCGGCGCGGTGAGTGTGACCCAAGGGTCTTGAAGTATCGTTGCTTCGGTCGCCTTGTTTGGCAACTTGTATTGCTTGCTTTGAAGCATTTACCCTGGTGGAGTCATATCTCACTCCTTCTTTTTTTCATTTTTGAACGGAAGTCGTGCGCTCTATCCACATGAATTACCTCAAACTTTAACCCGACGTGAGTTTACATTGTGATGCGCGTGTCCGTGCATGCCTCTACTAGGTGCATTTGGTGGGGCTCGCCGATTTAGAGGATTGGGCGAAGCACATGCCGATCAGCCACCATCGGAACGGCCTGAGGCAGGCAGTGCATTCAGTAGCTGGAGGCCTCCGTTCGCAGGTGATAAAAGTGCGCGTGTCTGTATTTTTCTTCGTTGTTTTTTTTTTTCTACTTTTATATTTTCCTTTTGTTTGGTTACTGAATTCCGTCCCTGGTGATTGTGCTCTATGTATGCACCATTTCGAATTTTGATCTGTCTTTACTCATCTCTTGTTAAATCTCGTCGTTATTCCCGAATACACACACGTCAAATACAGGCGGGTCGGCTCGGCGGCACAGTGAAAGGGGCTGCCGCGGGGGCCTTTTCCGAAGCCAAGTACCTCGTCCGAGACGCAAAGGATTCAGCTTTGGTCAAAGGCGTATTGGGGTTCTTTGGGCGGGGATGATTTGACTTTCCTCATTGAGCTACCTGTAGTCTGGAGTATTTAAATGTTTGTTCCTAGTACTCTTACTTGTACCCTCCCACTGGCCTCATCAGCTTGGGTGCGAATTACGGTTACGGTCCGAAACAAATAATTTCCGAAACCGAAGCAATGTACTTCCGTATCACTTTAGAAGCGGTTGCTTGTGCTAATACAACCAACTTATGTTCGAAATTACGAGCTTTAATCAAGCTAAAAGGTAGAATGGAAATGAAAATGAAATCGCTGTTTTACGCACATGCAAAAAAGTTTTTCGACCAAGGCCACTCCGATTTATTTAGGAAAAAAATCAGGAAGACCATAGCCATTTCTGATCCCCCGAGGGGGGTCTTTCGCCAATCAGGACGCGCAAGGAAGTACAGGAAAACCATGAGTATCCTAGAAGTCCACCTGTCCTCCAGTGATTTCCACCTAGGGGTGGAAGTGACGTCACTCGGTAATTATTGGCGAATCACAGCCCGGGAACGCCATCAGGAAAGGACCTCGCGATCTTGCGGGAACGAAGAGGTTCCGGTCGGTTGTAGTACAGTGTACAGCAGTTCCAGCTGGGCTTCTGAAATTAACAGTCATTGAGGGCGCAAGAATATCTCCTTGGGCTTCGTAATTCCGCGTATCTGATCGCGCAGTAGCTGAGATAGGCTAAGTCGGACCTGCTGGAGTGAAGCGAAAGATACGAGAGGTATAGTAGAGGGATGAGGGATAACCCTACCAAGGAGGATTTCTGCTTCTATATGCGTTGTTGCCCGGTGAAAGAGGACATTCTGCTTTCTCCTCGGCCAATCAAAGCGAAGTGCGAGTGACGAGTCGGCACAAAGCATTCACGCTGCTTTGTTCTCCGCTCTGCCGCTACCCCTGCTCAGGTGAGTGCGCAGAGAGCGCCTCATGAAGAAAACACTTAAGGCGCTGCCTGTTCACAGTGGAAAAGAAAAGCCCCCTCCTCTGGGGGTGGGAACTCTTCTCCTCTGCATGATTCTCAGGGCGTGGACGAGCTAGCCACTTTGGACCGCTATCACCACTTCCATGGCCACTCTGGCCTGTGTGCCTGATTAGTCTTTCCTTCTAGTACTGGTTGCCTTGAATTTCCTGTCTGCCTGTTAGCCTTCTAATTCCGGCCCCTCGGGGCCCGAACCAAAAGAAAAGAAAACGAGCTGACTAGGAGCGCGCATATTCGGGTTTTCTTTTTGCACCCACCGCCACTCCAGCAATTATTATTACTCCACCCGGGTCCACTCCTACGGAGATTTCACTCGGACGGGATTTAATCCAAAAATCCCACACACGCAAGATGTGCACGGACTAGCTAGGGGACCAAGGGGCTAACGAGCGAGAGGCCTGCTGGCTACAGGGGAGAATCTTCAAATATTGACGACTGAAGACGATGAAGATGAAGGGACCACCACCAACCAGAACACACCGACCGCACACACAGCACCGCACCGCGACTACTAATTACTTACTTCGCGAAGCAGAGCTAGTGAAGCTAGGTGGCGCACAGCATTACAACGTCCTCGATCATCAAAGACTCCAAAAGGATGGCTAACCAGTTGACGGTTGAATCTCTGGAGCCGTGGCTAGCTGACTGCCTCCTTGGTGTCAGTAGTTGTATGCTTGAAGTGAACGATCAATTAGCAGCAGCTGCTAGGGTAGCTTCTCCCGAAAGTCGAATCGATGAAAGCGGTTCGTGTATATGGATTGGTTACCAGAGTGCCGCCACTTTATCACCTATCATTCAAGTGAATGCCCCTTGCGTCTATTCTAGTTGGGGGAAGCTCTAAGGCACTCACGAAGATTGTCCAAGAGGTCTGCAATCTAGAACAAGTAAGTTATAATTAGATAAACGCAGTCAATACGCTGTTGCCATCTACACTACTCGTCACTTGTGCATTGGCCCAATACTGGACTAGATTGACTTTTTTTCACGCTGCGCGATTTGAAGAACTGCTGCCTGGTCATTAAAAACTTTTGCGCATTCATCGCGGCCCGCGGCACTATTTTCCTGTTTGATTGATTTTGGCGCACTCTA
>Ga0307982_1003347_pt1 | contig 12815 bp, 10 predicted proteins | sample OrgLakmetagen989_FD_201847 | JGI IMG/M metagenome (GOLD analysis project Ga0307982, IMG submission 201847) | Saline water microbial communities from Organic Lake, Antarctica - #989 | ecosystem: Environmental > Aquatic > Non-marine Saline and Alkaline > Saline | place: Antarctica: Organic Lake... | reverse complement strand
GTGGCAATGCTCGTAGTAGTAGTAGTAGTAGCCGTGGTCTCGGTGCTGCTGGTGGTTCAGCTAGCGAGAGTAACACGCATTCAAAGGGACCTATTGGTGCGAATAATGGTCTGCTCAAGCCGCTCCTTCTCAAATTAGCTCCCCTCGCAGTCTCGGGACCGAATACCAGTAGCCCACTGCGCGCAGCGTCTTCGTCTCCTTCTTCGTTTGCGCTGAAAGGCAGCAGCAGCAGCAGCAGTGGTTCTGGATCGAGTAATGCAGGAAGTATGGGCGCAGTGGCACAGCGCGATCGTGCGGAGTTGGCTGCCTCTGCTCGGGACACGATTCTGGCCCTGGCCAAGTGCTGTGGCGGTAGTGCAGTGGTGGCTACCCTCAAGGGGGGACTGCCTTTAGAGCACGTGACCGCTCTAAAAAGTGCCCTGAGCGAACACGGTGGTGACAGCGTCAGCAGCGTCAGCAGCGTCAGCAGCTCTTACGCTAACACCAACGCTAAAACTCCAACCCGCGAGACCAACACCACCAGTAGCGCGTATGTAGTAGTATTGCCCTGGGATACACCAGCGGCCAAGCCCCCTCTTCCTTCTCCCCTGGTGATTTCACCCACTGTACCAAAAAAAGCTCCGCACGATGGACACCGCTCGCCACAATCGGATCAGCAACAAACTCGCAAGGGACAGCAGCAGCAGTCGCCGCTGACTCACCACCATCGACGCTCGCCACTTCAGAAGCCAACGTCCTCACCGTCTGCACAAACGTCAGCCACCAAAAAGAACCACACTCAACAGCACCGCGCTGCCTCGAGTGCTATGAGAGCTCCTTCCTCAAATCTCTCATCCGAGCTTGAGGATAGCAGCAGCAGTGCAGCTGGTTACAGCCTCTCTTCTTTCTCTCCCAGTGGTGGACACCATGTCGCTGCAGCAGCATCATCAGCAGCAGTTGAAGCCGCCCTCCAGCAGTTGTCGTCCACGCAACCTGCGAGTGTGCGTGCTGCGGGGGCGAGGACTATATGGAGCCTCTGCACACCCAAGCTGCAACTGCCATCCTCCCAGGTAGGCCCTACTCTGCTCCTACTTCTCGAAGGTCTGCATGCTGCTCCTCCACCACCTTTGTCGGCTCATGGCACCACGAGTAAGGATGCCACTCGTAGCAGCAGCAATGTTAGTGGCAGTAATCGTGGCAGCAGTAGTGGCGGCACCGTCGTTGAATTGGACGAGCTCGGACGACTGCACGCGTTCTTGAGCGCGCTTCACGCCCTTCACAACTCGTCTCATTTGGAGCGGCTCGACCAAGATGGCTTCACTTCGCTTGTGGCGCAGAGGCTCTTGGCGCTCGGAGATGGTGCTCCTTTGCCATCTCCACCTCACAACAGCAGCAGCAGCAGTGGCGGGAGCTGCAATAGCAGTAGTGGTCCAATCCCGTACGAAGTTGCTCAGAAAGCCACAGAGGTACAAAATAGTGATAATGGCACAGCGACGCACTTCCACGCTGCATGTTTGGTTCGTCAAACGATGCACCTTCCTGGTGTTCATTCTCGTTTGTGCATGCTCATCCTTCCTCGCATCTTTCTCTTGCTCTTATATCATCTCCTCATCATATTTGCCCACTTTCAACTCTATCTCTTCTGGGCGGGGCATATTCAGGTGCTCGCGAACCTCCTCATTCGCGTGGTCTCCCTCGATTACTCTTCCCCCGCTGCGCCAGCTTCTGTTCAATCTCTCAATTTGAGCACTTTTTCTCCTGGTAACCGTGCGCCAGCTGCCCTGGCCTTCCTCGCCCATGCCTTGGCTAACGAAGGCAACGATCGGCCGGGAGCTCAGCTGGCAGCGGCTCGAGTGCTCGCTCTTCTGGTATGCGTGCACGCGCACACTTGTTTGAACATTCGCACATGACTCCTGTCAAGTTTACAACGCCACTGACCCTTTTATCACATGCACTACTCGGCGGTATCTCCCTCATGGTTGCATTTGCCTTTGATTTTGTCAGGCGCCAAAGGTACCCTCAGCCGTGTTGTTGTCTGCGCTGCAACCTCACGATTCAAACAACAACAGCAGCAGCTGCGGCGCGAATAGCGAAGACACGCGCGAAGACGTTGCGAGCGCCAACAACGGCGCTGCTTGCTTCCACCTGCTCAGAGGGCTGGAACGAGCTTTGGCGTCCAGTCGATGCGACACTCGCAAGGTTTGACTTTGTTCATACGCAAAAAATGGATGAGCGAACGCATGTGACGCACGCTTGACAAAATTTTAAATTAGATCAGTGCCTGACTACATAAACGTCACATTCTCTTTTCTCTGTGGCTTTGTCTCTTCTTCCACAACAGGCAGCCGTGTTGGCATTGGTCGCTTGCCACCGACAAGTAGGGCCGGCGCTGCTTCCAGCTCTCGCGCAACGCCTCAGCCCCGCCCAGCTCAAACTAATCACCATTTACATTGAACAATGCAACTAATCATATGTGCACTAGCCATTCGCGTGCATATTATGCGCGCGCTTTTGCTCTATTTTTTCTGTTTTATGAGCCCTCTTTTAGGAATATTTACAACGCCAGGATAAAGTAGGCACCCAAATGGAAGCGGGAATTATGTCCATGCAACATACCGCCGGGCTGCTCTCGAACTCGAAAGCGCCTTAATAGTAATAGTAATCAGCTTACATAGCCGAGGCGCGATGGGATGGGGGGTAAACACCCCCTGTAGAGGTCATTTTGTGTCAACTCGATTTTTGGGCTGAAAATGGAGCTCAAAGCTCTCATTCTTGCGCTAGCCTGGGCGGCGTCTAGTAATGCATCTCCGCATGCATGGAGTGCGCCAATTGCAGAAGCAGTAGATGGCGTCGATGACTACAAGGAAGCGTTGAACTGGCACCCTGACTGGCAACCAAGAACCGAGCAATGGGCAGCCTACATGGACCGTAGGATGGCTCAAATTGCTCGCATTGAAGACACGCAACAACGATGGTACTAAGGATGACTTTCACTGATGCTAATACTACGAATACCACTGCACGATGATTTCGTAGCTCTAGACTATTTGTTGTGATCTTCTCTCAACAACTTTACTAGATTCTCAGGAGTGCCTTGATACTACAGACAGTAGTAGATTTTGAGGAGCGATTTCGTATTTGTCCGCTCACGATCTTACCTGACTTTCATTCTCTGGCCGTACTTCTTTTCCTCATCGCAGGGATGGTTACTTAGTCGCGATGCAGCAAGGCCTCTTTGTTCAAAACTACACTTCGGTTGGTTACAAAGTCGTAAATTGCCCCAAGAAACTTTACGCCAAGCTCAAAAAAGCCTTTCATGAGAAGTTTGCGGACCGGAATAAGGTAGACACAGTGTTCACGTGTGCTTCTACTATTCAAGCAGCAGTCTGAGGCCTCGTCCTTGCGTTAAGATAAATGGAAAATCTGCTAAATTTCTCTACTGTTGCTTGTATTGTAGCGACCTCTTTAAAGACATTTTCACCGCTTTTTGGCTTGCTTTTAGGTGCGACATGAAGGGGTGGTGGATCAAATTCATTGCGAAGGAGCAGACGGCAACACGAATTCTGCGTGCCGCGGCGAGCAACAAGCTTGGATGGTCAACACTGGTGTGTGCGCACGTGCATAATACTCCAGGATAAAAGAAAAGTAAACTTACCGTCTGCCTTCGTTGAAAGAAAGATAAACTTGGGCTGTAGAAGTACTTCGTGAACCTTTCCTCAATATATATTCGTCTATGCACAGGGCTCAACCAAGAAGTGCTCCAGGAGCTCCAGCCGTTGCACGAGGAGTGGGCCGGCGTAGACTTGATTCCTTCCATCGCGTACGGTTTGCGGGTCTACCAGAACGGGTCGAGCTTGACCATGCACACCGACCGGCTGGAGACCCACGTGATTTCGAGCATTTTGCACGTGGACCGGGACTACGGAGACCAGGAGCCGTGGCCAATTGTCATCGAAGGCGTGGACGGTGGGTGTTATCGCATGGGTATTGGTGGTGTTAAATCATGTGTTGGCCCAAAAGAAAATAGTCAGTTCCTGACAAACATAAATTGTCTTTAGAAAAGCTTCTTTGGCGCTGTGATTTTCATTATATTGTATCATTTTCGTTTCTGGCGTTTTCACAACTCTCTCCGTTTACGTTCCTCCTTGGGAAATAAATTTCTTCCTAGGCGTCACTACCGAGGTTGACCTTCAGCCCGGCCAGCTGTTGCTCTACGAGTCGGCGAAATGCACTCACGGGAGGCCACGCACGTTTCGCGGGAATTGGTACACGTCGCTGTTCATTCATTACCGTCCCGCCCAATACAGCCTGAAGCCAACCGCAGAGAGGCTGGAACTGGTAAGCGATTGAATGTTGACGAATGAGTAGTACTGGGAACAGAAAATGAAACAGAGTGGTTGGGAAAACGTATTGCAAGACGAAGAGTCGAATGAACGAGGTTGCCTTTGTTGTGCTTTGTATTATCTTTCTTCAATTATCCTTTTACCTTTCTCCTTCAATTATCCTTTTTCTTCTTCCTTCCTGGGCTATTCCTGCCAGGTGCCTCCGTCATGGCGCAGCGAAGTGCTGCCCCCTCTGCCAGGCCTCCCCGAGCTCACCGTGTATGGCACAGGCTTCAAAGAGCACGGCTGCCCTCACGGGTGGTGCCCGCTCAACAAGGAATGGCCTGCTACCACCACCACCCCCACGGAGCCGCTACGAGAAGGTGGAGAGGCGCCATTGGGTTCCTTGTCGACCAGTGGCGATGGCCACCGTGAACTTTGAGGACCATTCTGGCTCCTACAAAAAGAATAAGGGGTGCTGAGGAAAGATATTGATAGTGGTAATTGCAGTACGCCATTCACGTTATTCCCCTATCATGGATTGTGGCTGTAGCATAAGATTCGATTCATTTTGCCTGCAGCTCACGTCTTTAAAGTTTTCGTTTGTGGCAGTGTTAATGATTCGGTCCACTAGAGACATCGCAATCGATTACGATTAACGCGCTTTGATTAGTCTGCTAGAATGCTAGTCGGTAATTTGCTACCCCGCTTGTGTCGCCATTTGAGTTCGATATAAACATACCACATACACATACATCCGGCCTGATAAAAATCTAGATGTTTAGGAACCGGTGCTTCGAATAGAAGTGTTACATAATCATAAGCACAAGCACAGCTCGGGCTAAGTTTTTTTTATTCTACTGGGTATTATTATTAGTACACGCCTGCAGTACGCCCGTGGGTTTTTATTGCCTTTTAATTCATAAGCACCCATTGGACGAGAGGGGTGAGTGGGGCCTGGTATACAGCCGGACTTGAGGACTAAAGGCGAAATTATACCACGTCACGTGCCATGTGCTTGAGTACCACTACAAAAATAACAATTTCGTTGCAAACAAAAATGGGTACGGGCTGATCTCTCAGGAAATGTGCCGCTCAAGGAACGATACAAAGCGACCCGCATAGAGTGCTGGATTGGCGGCAGACACTTCGTCTGGCTTGCCACTGCTGCTCGAAGAAGAAATAACAGGCGAGGCTGACGAGGTTTCAACTTCTGCAGCTGCGATGGACCGTGCGTCGTAGCGCTGCAAAATGTTGACAATGCCAAAAGTGTACCATTCGCGCGAATCGCTGCCTCTGTGGTCAGCGCCCGCGTGGTGCTCATGAGATTCGCGGTCAGGAGGTGGAGCACACACCCCTCCGTGATAATCTTCCCAAAAAGACGCGTTCTCAGTACTGCTGCTGCTGCTGTTCCCACCTGAGCGCTTGTTTCGCGCAAGCAGAGCAAGTTCTTCGGCAATTACTGCCGCTGCACTGCATGTGCCCACCTGAAATCCAACGAGGAAGCAAAAGTCACAACAAGCACAGAAGGAATGTTGTACGCAAAACGCTCTCTTTTAAAATGTTCAGTTCCAAGTAATATGATTCTTTTATGATGCACCATGTCACCGAAAAAAGTAAATGGGTCTCAACAATATGTCCACTCGAAAATATGAACTCCCAAAAGCCATACAATAACTCACCCCTAAGAGGAGGGAATAGTCCACGAGGCCATGCTCTCGTAGCCACGCTACGTCGTTTCGCACGTTCGCCAAAAAGGTCGCTCGGCGGCCCGCGCCCAGCATGATTTTCCGGCAAGGCGGCGTGACTGGTAGCGGCGGTGGCAAAGGCGGCTGAAAGAGTAGCGGCGTTGACGGTTGGGAGACGTTTTGGTTGCGTTGTGCGATGCCTTTGGACAGAGCATCCTCCATTGAGGCCCGTGAATCTGAGGGCTCAACGTCTGATTTTGATGAGCTCAATCGAGACGCGGAGTCACGCATGCGTTGCCTCAAGTGTAGTCCTGTCATTGACTTTCTATTCGTGGTGCCACTCGAAGCACTGCTTCTCATGCCGCTGCTGTTGCTTTCACCAATTGTCCCAAGATCACTCTCATTTTCGTTCTCGACGAAGCTTTGCCTGCGCCCACTCACCGAGCTACGCCTTCCGCTCTGCTGGTTGAAAACTGTAAGCCCTGGGCCGTGAGAGGGGCAAAAGTTCAAGTCGCGAAGGACGCAGCAAGTATTGCTGCTAATGCTGCTAATGCTGCTGCTACGGCTGTTGCTTTCACGGCTGTTGCATTCCGGTGCATGAGCCATCATTACCGCAAGGGGGCTCCTGAAGCTGTACGAAGAAATCAGATTGCCATTTGCTCGTGCTACCAAGAGCGCAAACATTAGGCGATTGCTGACTTCGGTGTCTACATTTCCATTCTGGTCTGTGACGTGTCGATTCCGCGTGCTTCCTTTCAAGTCATATACTGCCTGAAGCTGCACAGGTGGCGGTAACGAGGCAATCTTGCTAGTTAAGGTCTCTGACGCTGCACTTTCTCCAGCGGGTGTTTCGTTGGAAGAAGTGGGGTATACATGTGCCGGCAATTCCTCGGGGCGAAAATTGCCGACCATATGATTTGGCAGCACTACCATCAAATTCGCGGGCCCAGAAGCGGGCGTAATATTGTCGCCTGCTGATGAGGATTGCTGAACGAAGCGGACTTTGAACAAACCGAGAAATTTGGGAAGAAGCGTGTGCGATGCATTCGCAGAGATGTGCCTGACAGGGTAGGGTTCAACAATACAGCCAGGTAACGAACACATCAGCAACTTTTAGTATACCTCAAACTCAACTTATGGCTACTGCTTTCTATAGTAACATCTTTCAGTGCCATACATGTACTACGTCGATACATACATCTGTTGCGATCATGCTTAAAGATGATCACCCTTATGCGCACCTGAAGTAGTCGGGTAAGAGAGCGAGCAATAGAGCAGCTTCACGAGGAGTGATATCTTTGAGCACGAACTTCTGATCGTGAGACATGAGGACATTTGCTGTTGAAGCACTACCGCTGTTATTGTTGTTCACGTCAGGACTGCTGAGCGTAAGCAATGGTCCACCACCCAAGGAGTGAGCAAATGCAGAGAGTTGGATGCCGCAAGCGACGCGCAGAGCTCGAAAGGCAGCCCCCGCAAGCTCCTCTGCTTCTATCACCTCATAGTTCAGTTCTTCACTCTTTTCCCCCGGCGTCGACTCTTCATTCGTACGAACACCATCGTCGCGTGCTGTGTTGTCAGATTCATCAAGATTAAAGTTGGCTGAAAATGTTCGGTCTCGAGTAATCACTTCAGAGAGCTCTTCGGCTGAAATAACACCCTCGCGATGCATGTGCCGCGCTTGAGTAATAGCCACAGAGTCATCTGATTCTGTTCTTTCAACTATTGTACTTCTCAAATCCTCTTCATCATCACTGGGTGTGTCTACAACGTCCACCCCGTGTATGCTTCTTCTTGGCCCGTGCTGAGGGGCATCTAATTCTCCATCGTCGCCTTTGAGATCTGGCGAATAAGGAGGAGGCGGAGACGCCGGTGCAGGGTCCACGTGGTTGTTGTTGGGTTCTACCTGGCTCTCTCCAGCTCGAGCTGAAGTACGAGAAGTGAACGCTTCCGGTGGAAGTGGCGCACCTTCATCGACCTGAATACAAGCATGGATACATGTAAAGGAAAGAATCATAATGCGCAAGGGTAGGAGGAGAGAAGCAGAGCATTAGACGAAACAGGAAAAGCAGGCAAAGGCTATTACCACAGCATGCGCCTGACGCAACTCATCGTTGAGCTGCTCTTGCTTCTCGAGAGACTCTGACGAAGGAGAAGACGCATCACCTAATACAGCTCCCAAAGCAGTTGCCAAAGTGAGTGCCACATTCGAATCTCCATAGTTCACTGACACAATGACATCGCTCTTCGGATGATCAGAGGGGCTAGGATTCGAGGAAGCGGTCTTTGAGAACTCCGTTGCCATCGGTAGTGGAGTGGCGTGCATATCAGCGTTAGTTTTACCCTCCAAGTCAACCACATCTGCGTTTCCGCTCTCCAAAATCGTCTCATAAAAGTAGACGATCGCTCCTGACAAAGGATCTACGGTCGACTGCCGCTGACTTGTGTGCGTTTTGCCACGACTGCCTTTCCTGCTTCTGTGGGCCTCCTCAACTTCATTTGTCAACGATTTCGCCTTACTGCTGTCGCTGCTGCTGCGCCCAAGGACGAGATGCCGCCGGAGATCGGACATTCCAAATTTAAGCGGCATGTAGTTCGCATAGCTAAAGGTGGTAGAGGTAGTGTCTTCATCGTCAGCAATATTAGTACTGGTGGTTCCATCGTCAAGAACATCATATGATATAGTGGGGAGATCACAGACATAGCCGAGGACGCGGCGGTTTCCATTATGGCTGTTACTGTGAACAGCAACCCCCGTTGAGTCATCTTCGTCTTCGTAGTCACTGTCTTCATCGTTCCCATTGTCCAATACTCCAGCTAAAGCAGCTGCTGCTCTCACCTAAATACGGGATCATTTCATACTTTAAAAATGATATCGAAGCGCACACACATGCATTTGCTATCATGTAGGAACAAACACCAGTCTTGATTATAATAAAAGCTAGGACGAAAACAGAATTGCGCATACGAATAGGCTCCATCAATAAAACCTGAGGGTCCGCAGCTTTTCTTTCGCGGGCTTCATGAGTCGCAGCAGCGCCCGCACCCGCCTCCAAGCAAGGCGTGCACACCCTCAAGAGCGTGGAGAAGTCGTACCCTAGGAGTGGCAACGAAGCTTTACCCCGCGAGCAGGCCCCACACACGACGCTTCCGCAGGCCCGGCAATGGTGCCGCCGCACGGCGGTGAGGTTGGAGAAGCGCCGCCGGCACTGCGGATTGCTGCATTGCAACACCTGGCAGTGGCAGGAATATGAAGAAGCATATAGCAACAACGAATAACACAACTAACTCAAAGTGATGGAGCAATTCTAACACTGCTAACATATCAGTAAAAAAAAATTGAGAGTGGCGAGAAAAAACAAAATCAAATCACACACAAGCATCTCAAAGTGCATCAAAAGGCATAGACTGCAAAAGCTTCAAGTAAAAATCTAACCTCATCATCTGGCATCCATCTTGGACGTTTCAGTCGACTCGCTACCCACGCAGCATCTTCAGCAGCTTCCACATTTACACTGCTGCTACTCACAAGGATACTTTCACTATTCTCAGGTCCATTGGTGTCTTGAGACGGGGCTAAAACCACCACACCGTCATCTACACCGCTCATTTCCGTTGAAGCTTCAACTGCGCTAAGCTGCAATGCTTGTGACGATGAAGAATCTTGTGGTCCATTCTCACTCAATCGAGGCACATGGATAGTCAAGGTATCTCCTACCTTGGCACCTACGGGGAACAACTCAGTCGTAGTTCGACCACCGGGCAATACTACTCGGTACGACTGGCCAGCCACTAATTTCCGGACTACCACCACCTGCACTGCTTCGAGATGATCGGAGTTACCAACGCTGCTTTCAGCACTCAACGTGCTCCCCGCGTCAATACCAATACTTCGAACTTGGCTACTGTTGCTGCCGCTGCGAGTCATAGCAGCGGCAGCAATCTGGGTAACCGTCACATCAGGGCGAGTGAAATCCCATAAGCCAGCGTAACTTTCCCGCTGTAAAGCTCGGAGGCTACCGAGCTGCTGCAATGCACCAAGAAGCTCGTCCACCGCAAGGGACTCGAGTTGTTCTAAACGAAGGGAAGAAAGAGAAAGTAGCAGAGTCGTAAGTATCGCAGGCATCAGGACAAGCATAAGTCGGAAGGACTCGCTCAACATTGAAGGCGTTGAACACACGCTTACGCACTTTTCAGCCATGGCACGAGGGTTTCAAAACGCAGCATCAGCAAGTGTTCTTGGTACTTGTACAGGAGGGCAATCCCCAGCTGCACTGTGAACACCATGCCGCCTTCTACCAAGAACAAGCTCAGTGCCGCGCGCGAGGTTTCAAAGTTGAAGTTGTAAACGAAAAGCGTCGTGAACCATTCCACAGCGAAGAGCGCGAAAGGGACTTCTTCCTAAAGAAACACAGCGCAATTTTATCGTACGAAAACATTATCTAGAGGCTTATCACCCAGCACAATTTTGTTCCTTCTCGTTAAATCATCACATTAAACCATTGATACACTGAGTGATGCAAGATAGGATAAATCAAACTATTTTCAGGATGCTCCCTGTCTAAATCTTCCATGATCTAAACAGGATCAAGGATCAAAGATCACCTGGTTCAAGTGTTCGTGTAAAAATGGCAAAAAGCCTTCCACGTGGAACTCCAGCCGCATGAGCAAGCAGTGCAATTGGTCGTCTCGCGCGTCAAACACTCGCCGCAAGCCGGAAGCTTGCATGAGCCGCACGAAGAGCTCAAACGCGGCTCTTTCGTCCTCCATACTTAACGGGCACCCTTGAAACGACGCCGGAGCTGCTGCTGCTGCTGTTGCTGTTGTTGTTATTGTTGTCACTGCTGACGATGAACCTTCTTCTGCTTTTGTTGATGCTAGTGCAGAAGTTGGCGACGATGCGTTTTGTTGCGCGAGCACGGTTGGAGTGACGAGCAGAGCAGCAATGAAATTCATGCCTTGCACGTAACCCGTATGTGGGTCCAAGCACGCGTAAGCGGCCAAAACACGGTATAGTGACCCTCGCTCAGGATCGGGATCAATGGCGGCTTCGAACTCCGGCACCACACGCTGCAATGATGACGCATGGTCACGTTTTGTGGTATTCAATGCATCACATAAGAGAAAGCGAATACATGCACCACACGTAAGCGAACAACGAAGTATACGGTAAGGCATTGGAGTTCAAATCAATGAAATTGAGTATTCAAGGCACTTGGATACAACTTGGAATTCAGCAAAGAAATTTCGAGACGATTACCTTTTAAAAAGGAATGAATCGGAGCAGTATAAAATCCAACGACTATCATGTCCTCTGGTTTCCGCAGTGAAGAAAAATAACCACGAGAAACAAAAATTACATACCGTTCGCTTGAGGTCCTTGCGAATGTGGTGACGCACAGCTCGCGTTACCATCAAGGCCGACTCTTCGTCTGCGTTTCCACCAAAGGTGCCATCGTTGCCAGCAGGCACGCCACCAGGACCGTCGGCAAGTAACAATAGTTCCTCCAAGGACCTGCAAGCAGCACCATCATGAGGGGCATGCACACAAGTCAGCGTTGAAACGTTGCAACAAACGGTACTGACATTTTACTAATGGGGTTGAGGCGCGCAAAGATGTACCGCAAGTAGTGACAATTAAAAAAGTGTCAAAAGATGAACGTACACAAAAGAGCAAAGCATTTCTCATGGCTGCTCAGAAAGTAAACGCAGAAACAAAGGCAAATGACTTTCGTATGACAGTATCCCACAAATTTACGCCTCCTTCGTACCGGCCATGCGTGGCCGCTTTATTGCTGCCTGCAAGTCGAGACCAAACGTCCAAGCTTGCTGCGAGCGGAACCTTCCCTGTAAGTGCTATGTCTGCCAGGGGTGCCCGCCGATGGAGTGCACTTGTCAGTGAAGCATCCCACGCCGAAAGGGCAGCGGTGCAAGCGGAGACATCAGCTGCTGTAATACGAGTTTTTACTTTCTCGGCATCTGCTGGAGTAGGAGAAGCAGGTTGAGCACAATCAAGAGTAGGAGATGGTGCAACTGGAACGACTGAGGCCGCAGCTTCAAAGACCGGCGTATCGTCTGTCTTTTCAATTGCCCCCGGAACTCTAGCATCATCTGGAGTCGTGAGCTGAAGAGCTACTAATGTATCGTTCGCTGAAGTGTCTACGTCGACTTCCTCTACGACGTCACTCCCTGATTCAGCTAATTGAGTCGGTGCAGGTGGTGGCATTGCAGTTTTCGCAAAAGGGTTCGTACTCCGCGCTGATACTGGAGGATTCTCGAAGGGCTTGGCGAAGGGGTTCTTCCCACTGCGGCTATGAGGCGAATCAGCTTTAGCACCAATTCCACGCGAAGGAAGTGGTGGTGGCGAAGCAAAAGGGTTCGTTGGCATCGGTCCTGATTGTGTTTGTTGCAGCAATGGTGAGCTGCCTTGTGCCGCTTCGGCCGTCGATGCCGTCGTTGAGTCTGGAGTGGATTTGTTTTCTGCAACAAACCGCCGTTGCCTTACGCCACCACCGTAGAATGCCATAGTGAAAATAGCACGAGTACCTCAAAGAGATGCACCTAGGTTAGGAAATACTCGTTATCTTGCGACAACATTGCCTCTATTTACTGCACGCTGCAACAAGCTTATGATCATGGCATCAAAGCAATATGATTAGCTGAAGATTGATGAGCTGATGAGCTGACCTTTCCGACGAGCATGCCTTACAAATTGCAGCGGCGCGCGCGCCGCCACGCCACGATCAACGTAGTTGATTTCAGTGACGTGACAAGGTGTCAGAACATGGTTGATGTCAGTGACAACGTGTCAGAACATACGTAACGT
>Ga0307982_1003346_pt1 | contig 12816 bp, 4 predicted proteins | sample OrgLakmetagen989_FD_201847 | JGI IMG/M metagenome (GOLD analysis project Ga0307982, IMG submission 201847) | Saline water microbial communities from Organic Lake, Antarctica - #989 | ecosystem: Environmental > Aquatic > Non-marine Saline and Alkaline > Saline | place: Antarctica: Organic Lake... | reverse complement strand
GCCATCATGCTCTCGGACTTCACTTGCGGCGATCCGCCTGACTTTTCGATTGGTGCTCTGAAGAAAGCGATCATGGATTGCTTGCCATTTGTGAAGGTGCCTGAAATTGAGGCTGACGGCGGAAAGGATGCCGAAAGCAAGGGTGACGATGGTGCGTTCTTTACGCCAGCCCAGCTCGCTAAAATCAATGGCAACGACGAAGACGAAATGAAGCGAACGCGCGAGCGGGTGCGGTCAGAGTCTCAGAAGCGCAAGGAAGAAATTGAATCGAGTGGCAAACATGGTTCAGCAAGCATGGTCACCATTCAAAACGAGTTGGTGAAGTCCAAGAAGGAAGAAGCGCTGCTGATTCGCAACACTCTCGTGGGCAAGTCTCTCGGCATTTTCGACATCGAAAACCCTTTCCGCCGCGGCTGCATGAAGATTTGCCGCCACCCTTGGTTTGAAGCTTACATCTTGTTTGCGATTATCTTTGGCTCCGTGTGCTTGGCTATTGATGGGCCTGAAAATGTTGGAGTGCGCAGCGCAGGCTGGAAGGCTCTTGATCTGATCGATTTCATCTTTGTGGTGTCGTTTACCATTGAAATGTTCCTCAAGATCGTTGCCAACGGCTTCTACTTTTGCCCTGAGGGTTACTTGAAAGATCCATGGAACATTTTGGATTTCGTGGTGGTGCTCGTGGCATGGATCAGCGCTGATTATTGGTTCATGCCCAATCCTCTCGGTAACCTGGGCTCGGGCCTTGGCGCTCTTCGTACGCTGCGGTCGCTGCGCGCGCTGCGGCCTCTACGCACCATTCAGCGCATGCCTGGCATGCGCCTCGTGGTCATGGTGCTCTTCGAATGTTTCCCTGTCTTCGTCAACATTTGCATGGTGGTGCTCTTTTTCTTCCTGGTGTTCGCTATCATGGGTGTGCAGTTTTTCGCGGGTCGCTTCTGGTACTGCAACGACGACTCCGTCAACCGCGTGGACCAGTGCTGGGGCTGCTTCATGGACGAAGAAGAAAGCAACCCTTCGGACGTCTGCGGCGCGGGTTACTCGGAGCGTGAGTGGTCCAACCAATCGATGCATTTCGACAACGTCCTTTCTGCGCTGCTGACCTTGTACGAAGTAGCCGGCCTTGAGATGTGGCTCGATGTGATGTACGCGGGCATGGACACTCGGCCGATGTTCTCACGTAACGTGCACGGCGAAGAGAAGTTCCCTTACGGCGCCAACCCACAGCAAGAAAACAACTGGCCGGCGGCACTTTACTTTGTGATGTTCATTCTCTTTGGCGTGTTCGTGGTGATGAACCTCTTCACCGGTGCCGTGGTTGACAAGTTCAACGAAATCAAGGAGTCCAATGGCGGCAAGAACCCGCTTCAGACCGAAGAACAGTCGCAGTACACCGAGTCGATGGCGCTCATGTCGCGCATGCGCCCTTTCAGGATTCCGTTGCCGCCTCAGAAGATCTCCAAGCGTGCGACGGGCATCTACAAGACTTACGCGGTGCCCATTTACAACTTCCGGATGTGGTGCTACAAGGTGGTGATGTGGGACACTTCAGGCAAAGGCATGGGTACCACCTTCGACATGCTCATCAGTGTGGCCGTGATGGTGAACTGCGTGATCATGGGCATTGGGTACTGGAGGCGCCTTCCTCGGGCTGATTTGGAAGCAGGCGAGTACCCACATGCTTACCGTACGATGGCCAACGGTGGCACCATGATTTCGGACTACCAACGCACCGATTACTACTTGACACTCGATGTCTTCAACAACTTGTTTTCGCTGCTCTTCTTGGTCGAGCTTTTGCTCAAAGTGACGGCTTGGGGCTTCGCGCAGTACATTCAAGACTCCTGGAACCAGCTTGATTTCGTTTTGGTGATGTCCAGCATTGGTGCCTTCATCGTGGAAGTAATTCTGAGCTCTGGCAACTTGGCACTGAACCCTGCGATGTTCCGGATTGTGCGCACGGCGCGCCTGACTCGTGCCCTCAAGTCTCTTCGCATGATGAGTCGCATCAAGGGCATTGCTAAGCTTGTGGACACGCTCGTGCTCGCAATTCCAGCTATGGCCAACGTGGCGTCGCTGTGCTTCCTGGTGATTTTCATTTTTGCAGTGATGGGCATGGACTTTTACGGTTCCGACGACATTTCCCAGTCTTATGTGAACGGTGGCTACAACGAATGGGCGAACTTCCGCAACTTTGGTGATGCGTTCATGCTTCTGTTCCGGGCTACCACGGGTGAATGGTGGAATGGTGTGATGCACGATGTTATGGTGGCTGAGTGCGACCAGTCCTTGAACGTGAACAGCGATGGCGTGCAGTTGGTTGAGGGCATGGATGGCTACGACGAGAACTTTTGCGGCGCGAAGCACACCACTGCTGTGGCCTACTTTGTCGTTTTTACGGTATTAGTTGGCGGCTTGCTCTTTGAACTCATCACCGCGATTGTCCTCGACGAATTCGGTAAAATGAACGACTACGAGAAGCTGCCTGTGAATGCTGACATGATTTCGAACTTCAACGACCACTGGGCCCTCTTGGACCCTAAGGCCACTCAGCTGATCCCGCAGCACAAACTTCTGCCGTTCCTCAAGTCTGTAGAGCCGCCCATTTTTGCTGACCGCAACGAGGCCGCGAAAGAGATCTTCAAAATGAACATTGCCGCGACGGAAGGCAAAGACAAGGTTTTGATGGTGCACTATGTGGACACGCTGGTGGCGGTGGTGCGCTACCAGTACGTGAAGAAGCTTGGTGACGAAGTGGGCGCGGACCTCGATTTGACGATGATTGAGTCGCCCGAGCTCACCACCCGGATTGTGTCGGCTTACCCGCATTTGAAGAAAATCGAAAAGATGGACCCCAAGGACTTCAAGTCAGAGCTGGCGGCGACGAAGTTGCAAAACACGTGGATGCGTAAGGTGGCAGGGAAGAAGATCAAAATGAAGCGGCGTGAGATGGAAGTGGAGCTGGCGGTGCGCAAGGGATCGCAGAAAGGCCGTGTGCCTCCAGAAATCACGGCGCTCGGTGCTTACGAGCTCACCGCGGCGCTGCGCGATTCCGAGCCTGGTGCCCCGTCCGGAACGGTTTAAAGAAGGAACGAAATGAATGGAGATGGTACGCGCAGCGAACAGAAAAAAAGACAGACGAAAAAAAAAGAGCGCAAGTAAAGAGAGAACCCATTATTCATTGGCAATGCTTGTCGTTCGTATTATTGCTATAGCAAGAACTAGAGCAGCATAAGCCACACCCGACTTGCAACATCCGGCAGTGTCTGGAACTCTGGAACTTAGAACTGACGAATTAACCCATTTCGTTCCAGCGCAAGGGTGAGTGCGGGTGCTGGGGCTGGAGTACCGTTTCTGTGTAATGAGTAATAGCCGCGGCGGATGCAAAATCTCATTTTTTAATCGTCTCTTAATTGCAGTGTAATTTCTCGTCGTCCCGACGGTACATGGATCATTCTCCATGGTTTCTGCACCAAATGGCACACAAATTGTTGCGCTTAATTTACCCATATTCACCACATAATAATCTCAGACTGCGACGTGAAGTCGCGTTTACTAGGGCCCACCCTGTCGATTGTCCGGAATGAACGTATCTCCCGCTCTCTTAATCTCGTTAATACGGTAAGTCGAACCTCCCCCACAAAGGGGAAATTCCTCAATAACACAACACCTCCCACATACATCAACATTAATCGTGTTTTTCTTTTTGCAATGGTTTCTTTGTACCACAGAAAGAGAAGAATGTCCCCGGTTTCATTGAAAGCGGACCATATAAGCACCTCAAAGGAGCTACCAAAGATGAAAATTTTCTAGAGCTCTGGTTTTAAAAAGTATTAGCTCTAATATAGTTTTTGTACACTACAAAATAAAAATATATCGTGCCATATCGATGGATAGCTAAGCCTTCGCGTCCGGGAGTAGCGCGATAGCTCGCGATAGAGACGCTCTCAAGTGCTCTCATAATGGCATAATGTGTACTGAGGACCAACTCGGTTGTTGTCAAACTTTACTGCAGCCCAAAATTGCAGTATCGGAGAGCCAGTGGGACTAAGGTCCACTTCGAAACCTGTACAAACGCTTCCACATTGGCGTCCGAATCGTCGTAGCTGCCAAGGGGGGTCGTTATTCCCAGGTGCGAAGCCATAGCTGTGACTTTTGTAGTATGATTAGCTACCTTAGGTGCTAATTATAGAGCTAATTCCTAGTTCCATGCCGTTAATGTGAGGTTTGAGAGGCTGTGGCTGTCGCTGGAACTCGAACTGGATGTTGCGCCTTAGAAGCCTAATGCATAACTAAATAACTGACTGTATAAGCATCCTGGTCATGGCTTCCTCTGATCCACCCCCTAACGACGCATTCTTCATGGCTTTCACACTTTCTTATTGCACCGACACGATATTTACTTCAATCACTCACGCCACTGCAGCGTTTCAAGATTAAAAAGTCCTCGCTGCTCGCTGTACCCAGTTGTAGACTGCTACGGAGGGCACTACGAGTAGTCTCGCTGCAGCTCTCTATTCCTTTTTCTCAGTGGCATTTGTGACGAATTTACTTGGACAAATAGTGTCGCACGACCTGCCCGGCGCTACGGGGCTTGCTACGCTTTTTGGCATTACTTTCTCCTTTACTTAACTAAATCCTAGGCCTGCGAAGTTTGAATGCAGTGGAAGTGGTAGCTGCGATACACAGAGGACACGCGAAGAGCGAAGTGTCTTGCCTTTTGACTTCTTACCCAACTTCCGTGAGCATGGGCAGGAATGAGCCCGAGCTCAGAGACGGGCAAGTGGAGAACCGCTAATCGCTAATGGCAGAGACAGAGACAGCAGAAGTAAGCCTAAGAACTATGAAGTCGCTTTCTCTTTCTGTGTATCTCAAGGCATTCGGTTAGTACTATGCGTGTGTGTGAGTGAGCTTTTCTTTATGTGCATAGATCTCGGTACTTGGTGCATAGGTGTCTTGGGTACCGCACACTTCGCATGTGCGCACTCAGATGGGTGTATGGCCCTAATCAATAGAGCTCACAATTTGCGCTTCATACTTCAATGCCGGCTTTGTAGCATTTCAATTAAACAATGAACTCTAAATTTGCACAATCCTCTCCAGCTTCAGCCCTTTGTATGGCTTTCGTGAGTGCCTCGTTGATTGGCGTATCCACTCTAAGACGCTGGCCTTCACGCGCGACCCAGCCGCCCAAGTAGGCCATCTCCGTGCGCCGCCCCATCGTAACGTCGATCAGCATCGATGACTTATTCTTAGCATTTTCAGCCGCGCACGCTTCGACAAATGCACACAAGGCCTCGGCGCTCAACGGATCGTTCGAAAAAGGGACCAAAGAGTGAGGATCCATTGACGATTGCAATGCAAGAACAGCATCATCACAAGACGTTGTTGTGACCTTTTCTTCCGCACGCGCGCGGGCTACAGCAGCCACCTCACTCGCAATGGCGTTAGCAAGAGCGCGGCCGTCAGAGCGTGCAAGCACGGCACCATTCTCGCAACGCCACAGCGCAGTCAAAGGATTAAGCACGGCGTTAGCACAAAGTTTCTCCCACAAGCGCTGCTCAATGAAAGGGTCTAAGCCAACTGCATCAGCGTCATTCCCCAACAGTCCCGATCTGGCGATCAAATTTACGCTTTGTTCTGCTCTCTTCACCACTGCTACCGCTGCTCGCGCCGCTGTAGCATCTATTCCTCGAGTGGTGGCTCCAGCAGCTCTTTGATTGTTAGGACTCGCTGCTGCAGGAGCCTGAGCCGAAGCATGCGGTGCCATTGCCGGGAGCCCAAACCACACGCGGCCAAAACCAGCATGCACCACGACTTCGCCTCCTTGAGCGCTGGTTTCCTTCGGACAGAAGGCACCGTGGGTAGTGGTGCCCAACACCAGCGTGAACGGCGACTGTTGTTGGTGTGGTGATAGGCGAGCCTCGGAGACATCAAGCATAGGAGCCGCTTCAAGAGGGCTAGTGGAACAGCCGGGAAATCGCTCTTCGAGTTCGTCTGCTAAGGCTAGGCACCCGTTGTTGACCAGGAGCACCACGCTAGGAAAGTGCACATAAGCCAACAAAAACAAATGCTAGCTCAAGTTTTTAAAGTAAAGACTAAGCCACATCAATGACTTCCATAGTAGGAGGCAAATTCAGGTATGATACCATGCACTGAAGAGATGAAGTCAGATTTTTTTGTCTCAAGTCTCGAAGTCAGAGAGTAAGCAAAAACAAACCTAGTACAAGTACCTCTCCGATGAGAGCCTCGGCAGAACCTGAGTGATAGCGTTTGTAGCATCAAAAGCTTTCGTTGAAACAAGAAGAGTTGAGATAGGCTCCGTGGTGCCTTGTGCGCTCTCCACAGCCACGGCATGGGTCTGCTCTTTGGAAGTTTCACTTGCGCTGAAGCTCTGACGAAGAGTGATGTCTAGGCTAGGTTCACTAGGAGGGCGCCGCACAATTAGAGACACTGGAACGCCTCTTGCTCTTAAGCTCACCGCGAACAAACGACCTAAAGCTCCACCACCAAGTACGTGCACAGCCATAAATATTCCCTGCACTTTCAATTACGAATTGCGTAATAGTAGGAAGTACCAACAGACTATTCCAGGCATCTCGATGGTCGTAGATGATGGCTTAGGGCTTAGCTATCTAGACCTAGTGTTTTCAGGAGACCGGAAGTGAAGCATTATGAATAATGTTTCAAAGCCTCAAAAAGGCATGCTAGCCTTCTTTTCGTGCCCTAACCTAAGCCATGCTGCCATGCTGCTGTATCCACTATCCACGGTAGCTGTACTTACGTACTACGTATACAGTACATAATGCTTGCTGTACAGCTGTACAGTACTACTGTAGTAGTATAGTAGTACAGCACACAGCACACCTTTCCCCAAAAAAGCCCGAAAAGTGATGAGCACACGAGCACCGGAGTCCGGTAGCGGTGCACTCTCTAAAAGCTAAGCACACACTGTTATACCTATAGGAGCGCAACAGCTCAAGCTACGGAGTAGTAATCATCACAGGTCACCGTGAAGACGTGTAGAGACGCTACGGCGATACACTCATAGCACCAACACGCAAATGATCAAGGTACAACACCAGCTCGAACATGTTCTACATTTTGCAGTTGTTCACCTGCCGAGTTTAGTCGCAGAAGCCCTATCAAATGGGTATCGTTCATAAGAAATCTCTTTCGCGTGTGTCTGGCCGGCCCTCTCCATGATAGGTGACAGCCCGACGAGCGCAGGAGAAAAAGACGCCGAAGGCTAGCGTGAAGGCAAGGGAAGAAGCTGCAATCAAGATACAGGTAAATTAGGACGATTAAATCAGGCTTGTTTCGTTCGCCCGTGGGAGTGCTACGATGCCACGCTTAACTGTTGAACATTGAAATGAAGCTAGTTCATTGCGTTCGTTTCCTTGATCGTCCTTCTTTTTGTCTTTATAGTCGGTGTCTCGCCAGTATGAAGCCAAAAAACGGGTAGCGGAACTGAAAAAACAGGAAACGGTTCCAAACTTACGAATCACTTCCTCTACTAGAGTCCCTGCTGACGATGCTGGCAGTAGCTTCCGAGGTAAGCATTTTCAGGCGACGGCCCCTAGAATTGGCAAGGGCAGTACAAACATAGGAGCTGCTAAGGTCAGCAGAAGCACACGCAACGATGAAGTCAAGCAAACCTCGCTACCCAACAAAAGCTCACCGCGACGAAAAGGCCCCAACCGTGGCGTCAGCGACAACCCTGTGACCGTGATAAGTCCCGCACTCACTGAAATGCTCCGGCAACTTCACAACCGCTTAGACGAGAATGCTCAACTGGTATGCAACTCTTGAACCTCAACAACTGATCGGCTGTGTCGTGCATCTGCGTACATACCGTCATTTTCTTTTAATTTCTTAACACCGCCCTAGCCCAACCGGAAAGCTCAAGTCGCATGTAATTTTACATGAAGTAGCCTAATGCCCTTTTTTTCGTGGCGGTGCGCAGGTTGAGTATTTGCGCGGGCAAAACGCAGAGCTTGTGAACGAGCTGCAGGAGCTCCGCCAGCAAGGCGCGCAGCCTCCAGGAGCTGCACTCAATGTAGCGTGGGAGCACGAGTGCTATGCGTTAAGAGAAGAGCTAGCCAAAGCCGAGCTGGATCGTGACGCGTACAGCGCTGCCTTAGCTGCGTCCGGGAGTGGGAAAGAAGGCGCAGAGCGCCTCGCAAAATTTGTCACGGACAAGGTAAAGTTGCACGTACTGTTGCTCCTGGAAAGGTGCCCTGTATTCTGCCGCTCTAGTCTTTTTCTTTCAATTTACTTCAATGTATTTCCTATTGCTTACGCCTTCTTTTGATATCTCCATTGTCACAACAGTTGAGCACCGTAGCCGCCGAACGCGACGACGCATTAGCCGAGCTGGCGGACCTTCAAGAGCGCATGGACGAGGCTTTTGAGGAAAGACGGTCGGCGCGCAGCAAAGGAAACGGGGCAGCAACGCCAGCAGCCGCAACGGCAGCAGCTCCAAGCGACCACCGTCAAAGCGGCGAGGAGCAGCGCTATGGCGGCGGTAAGATGCAAGAAGGAGACATGGTGCGACACAGTAGTGAGTCAACAAGAAGCAATACGAGCAACGATGGGTCCCAAGAAGGGGAAGCAACAGGCAGCAGAAAGAACAATGGTCGTAGTACCAGAAAAGTAACCGCAAGTCGTAAAGCAGAGTCGTCAACTCGCTCTGGAAGTGGGGACTACGCTAGTGGTGCTGGTTTATCGACGCGAGGTCCACAGAAACGCCCGGCACGATAGCAACTCGCAGCTGCAAAATTAATGCGATATCGCAGGGTCTCGGGGTTAATTCATCGATACTTATTACTAATGTACTCAGTACTTACAGATCTGCACTCTTGTTACCGGCTACTGGTACCTGCGAATTTCTAACGGGTTTAGAGTTTAGAGTACTTTCATTGAATTTCTAGCTGGGTAGACCTCGTTTGCGCTTGGAAAATGGAGTTCATGACGAAATTAAATCGATAGTCGATAGCCCTTCTGACTGACGCTAACAAAACACGCTAGCATTAGGCACTCTAAAGTTAATCGCTAGTAATAGGCAGCATCCTCTACAAGAGTTATAGTAGTTGGAGCATATGAAGGCTATCACTACAACAGTGATATGAAGTCAAACACTACAACAAAGGCACCTGGTATTGCATAGTATTCGAAGCAAGTACCTTGAGATTTGCTCAGTCATTAATAAGTGATGGCCTCCTCAGTTTCCGACGCATTTGGCCTCTTCGGTGATGGTGGAGACTCTGACGACTCTGACGATGGTGTTATTGCTGCCCCCAAACTTCCATTGAAGCCCACGGCAACCTCGATGATTGAGCGAGCCACCGTGGCCCTTTCGCCTCTGGAACAACAGAGCCAACACTTTGAGCCTGATACTGTCGCCGCTGCAGCAGCTAGCTTGCGCACGCATGGCCTTGTCATTTTGCCAGGCCTCTTTGACGGAGCTGTATTGGAAGGTTTAGGCGACGCTGCTGTTCAGGTCTTCATTCCCCTAAAATTTTTAAGTAGATCACGAGAGCAAAGTTGCTACTACTGCCACATCATTATCAATTAATGTACAACTACACTCTAGTCATCCTCTCTTCTTCACCTTCCTTCCTATTTTCTGAACTTGCCATCTCTTCAGGACCTCAAAGACGCCGAAGCACTAGCTCACGCGCGGTCCGAAAAGCAAATGACGAAGCAGTCCTCCAAGAACTCCCCTAATCAAATCAGAGATGAAGAGGACGACCACTGGCGCTTTCACGAGCTCGCGAGCCGGCAAGCAGGGCGATTTGAAGTGCGGCATGGCCCAAATTTACGTGCTGCTCTGGCTTCGGCCAAAACTGGTGCGGCGGCGCCTTCGAAAGTGCCACTAGTAGATGACCTATCAAATTCGTCGTCTACATCTTCTACTGGTGCAAATGACTCGTCAAACACCACTGCTGCTGCTGCTGCTGCTGCGTCGGGTAACTCTGTTCAAGGGCTTTCTCCCACTTCTTCTTCTTCTTCTTCTTCTTCTTCTTCTTCTGCTTCTCTCGACTTGCAAGCGCACTCGGGTGTGTTAGCCGTGCTCCATGAGGCCTGCGCTGCTCCTGGCATGGCGCTCGATCCTAGCCTACCGGGAGACCGCATAGTGGCCAGAGACGTCGGAGCCTTTGTGTCGAGACCAGGCGCTGCAGACCAACCGTAAGTGTGTGCATGGGTCTTGGCATAGGTCGTTGTGTAATGCAGTGGTCACATGGGCTTTCCTATTCACACTCAGAGAAGACTTTCGTTTCGTTCCAATTCGGTGCCTTCTCTTTTGTTCGAGTTCGTGTGCCCATGTGTTTTTGAGTTTGTGCCTGTGATCACGTATGCGCCGATTGCGTCTGTGTGTGTGCGTGTGCTGTCCTCTTCGAACCTGATATTACTCTCTTCTCCTGGTCATGATGTCGTGCCACTCACCTCTTTCATTCACAATTACAACTCTTTTACGTTAGGTTGCACGCCGACAACGACCACCTATTCTGGCACACTACCCTCCCACCACATGTAGTAACCATGTTTTTGCCGGGCTTGAAGGCGGCCAGTTCTCATGACAGCAGTGAAAGTAGCAGTGGCAAAGGCAATGGCTCCTCCGCAGCTCGCACAGAGGAAGAAAGAGAGCATGACTTGGTAATAGCCTTGTCGAAAAAATCGATTCTTTTTTCATTTGGACTCAATCATCTGCTAGTTCTTTCATTTTACAACGATTTCGTTGCGCCTAACGATTCCACCACACGGTTATTGATTTGACCCTGCTCAGGTGGGGTGGACTACTTTTCTGCCGGGTACTCATCGCATCGAGGCTGCGGAACGCGCGCTGCATAAAGCTTCTACTGGTGATGCGCTAGACATGATTCATCCCCGGCTGAAAGGTGTGATGCTGCAGCAGTTTGACTTCCTTTGGCTTTACTCTTCGCTTCACGTCGCTTCTCGCTCCCTCTCTTCATTTTCATTTTTGCTCTAGCCCCCTACTACATCATGCACTACTTCAGTAGCGATCTCATCCGCTTTATTCTAACTATGCTCTTGTCTATCTGATCTCTCAGCGGGTGACGCACTCCTGTACGACGCCCGTACTCTTCACTACGGAATGGCAAATCAATCAACGCACACGGAACGTCCCCTCTTGTAAGTCCCTTGATGAGAAGAAACAGGAGGCCTTCTGCCGTCTTTCTTTTCGATTATCCACTTGCTCTTTTAACTTACACTTATTGCACCTTTCTTTCGTGTATGATGTTGAAACTACGATCTGTAGGTACGTGTCCTTCATGCGCGGGTGGTTTCGCGATGAGCAAAACTTTGGCACTGAGAGCCTATACAACCCACTGCCATGATATTAAAACTACTTCTAAACCCTGTGCCTTAGCTAGAGATCCGAAGAGGCACGCATAGAAGGAATAATAGAGGGGCATATCTTTTCATCTGCCTCTTGCCTGTCTAGTCTAGTCTAGTTAATACTCTCCCAAAAACAAAGAAAGACAAGGACACAGCAGTCACAGAGGCACATAAAGAATACACTTGAGCTGCAAATGCGCTAGCGAATTCGCTCCAGAAGGCCAATTAAGGCTCCAACTGGCGCCTTTCCTCCGAACAAGTCGGCGGGACTGAGTGCTCGTTCGTGTGTCACGTCCCAGGTCCACGAGGCAATTCTCTGGGCTATTTTTTTGCCCCAGCAGGGCATCTTGCCTGTAACGTAGTGAATTGCCGTGATGTGGTAAATTCGAGGGAACCGGAAATGGCATGGGCAATAAGAAGAAGGGATCCTTCTTCTCTTTGAGTTCTTAAAAAAGAACCAAGAAGACTGTTGAAAACTTAAGACAACTGGGCGCGCATCCCTATCAATAAGGCGCAAAAATATTCGTACGTCCCTCCAGCCTCCCGTTTCATATCAAATCAGACCGAGGAAGAGGCGGAGACACGAAGCAATAAGAAAATAGAGCTCTGCCGAAGACTTTATTCGTGAGTTGTGAGTCGTGAGTCGCGAGTCGTGCTGTTTGCTGTATTAACTTATTAAGTACTATTTTTTTTTTGCGCCGACTGAATCCCCAATCCCCCCGTAAAAGCATCGTGATTGGTGCAGATTTGCTCCCTGCGTAAGGTTGATCGTTGTTGTGTTCCACGCAATGGAGGACACCAGACGTTCTTGACCAATGCAAGTGTATGAACAGACAATGCCTATGATTGTTCTATGCTGATGTTTCCGCTTCGAGATTAGGAGAGCTTTTAATAGTAGCAAGTGTGCATCGAAAGTGTTAGCAAAGTTGTCTTTCGAAGAGATTATTCGCAACGTACCGTAACACAAGAAGGCGAGGCAACCAACTGTATCTCAACCTGCTCTACGCGAGTAATGCCTTCGTTATCCGCATTCTTCGGAGCAATTTTGGCAATCGCCTCAGTATGCAACCTGATTGAAGTATCTGCATCAAGGCCAAGAGGGCCAACTCTATCTCCTGTAACCGTCCCAACTCCGAGACCAACTGACCCTACGCCAGTTCCTATGGGCTATCCTACTCCACGACCGACTGACCCTACGCCAGTTCCTGTCGGCCATCCCACTCCGAGACCGACTGACCCTACGCCAGTTCCTGTCGGCCATCCCACTCCGAGTCCGACTGATTCTACGCCAGTTCCTATGGGCTATCCTACTCCACGACCGACTGATCCTACGCCAGTTCCTATGGGCTATCCTACTCCACGACCGACTGATCCTACGCCAGTTCCTATGGGCTATCCTACTCCACGACCGACTGATCCTACGCCAGTTCCTATGGGCTATCCTACTCCACGACC
>Ga0307982_1003345_pt1 | contig 12818 bp, 19 predicted proteins | sample OrgLakmetagen989_FD_201847 | JGI IMG/M metagenome (GOLD analysis project Ga0307982, IMG submission 201847) | Saline water microbial communities from Organic Lake, Antarctica - #989 | ecosystem: Environmental > Aquatic > Non-marine Saline and Alkaline > Saline | place: Antarctica: Organic Lake... | reverse complement strand
AGTACCTACTTTTACTTTACTGTAAACTGTTGGCAATTCATTGTCTAATGTGATTATAAAATTCAAGATTCAGACTTTTATCTCACCTGCATTTTTGTTCCCTACTCTCTTGCTGATCTCAATTATATTCGTATGATGCCCACGAATAGTGACGTACTTGGCCTTTGATGCACCGGAGCGCCGCAATGAAGCCTACGAGAAAAGGGTGGCGTATGTCGCGCAACTCATACAGCACAAGGTAATTGAATATACTGGGGGAGTACTGTAGCAATTGGCGTAGAATACATATTGCATTTGCATTGAATGGTTCATCGAGTAGCGAATAGGCTAAGGGATAATCTACAAACGCGTCTCTCATTTAGACGAAAACGTTCACGTCATAAAAATGAGAGCAAAGATAAATTCAGGAAGGCTAAATTTGAAACATTGTCATACACACTGATATGGTGCCAGATTACCACACCATGGGCGAAGGCCGTTGACATGCAGCAGTGCGCAGGCCTTGCTCACTTGAGAGCTGAACTAGAGAGCGTAGAAGCCAAAGGCGGTGAAGGCCTCATGCTGCGCCAGCCAAAGAGTTTCTATGCGCACGGCACCAGATCTGGCACCCTCCTCAAGGTGAATATTTACATATACAAATGTATGACCGCTTGTACTCTTGTCTCTCTCACTGGTGAAATTGAGCATTCTTTTCTTTTCATTTCAGGTAAAGTCATTTCATGACGAAGAAGCACTCGTGAGGGCTCGTGAACCTTCGAAAGCACACCCGGACTGCTGTGGTGCTCTTAGCCTCGAGACACCTGACGGCCGCAGGTTCTCGTGCGGTAGCGGCCTCACTGAAAAAGACCGCCGCAATCCTCCTCTGGTGCGTGTCTGTGTCTTCATTTTTCTCTCATTTTCTGATTTCTTTTTAAATCACCTTTCAGGCATATTCTGATCTTGTACATCGATTAGTTCGCGTTCTGTCATTTCTTAATTTCTCTGTATTTATCTCACCAATGTCCGTGGTCCTTGACTCTACAACGCCTGGGTTGTACTTATAGATTGGTGCAGTGGTCACCTACCGCTACACTGAAATCAGTGAAAGTGCTTGTCCGCGTTTCCCTCGATATATCGGCCCGCGGCTCGACCTCAATTGGGTGACTGACTTACTTTATTTGAATGCAATCGCGAACCGTGCAAAAATTGTTTATAAGTGTTTTGTTTCGAATCAGGCCGCGGATGAATTTTATTACAGTTTTTTAATTCCTATTTTATACGTGTGTTAATTTCCTATTTCTCTTCTTACTTGTATATGCGGTCTACATCAATACGCTTTGGTGGAATGCACAGGACAATTACTGCGCTTCTTACGTGGTGCCCTTACCGCCTGCAGCACTCGTTTCACCAGATCTTCAGTGCCAGAATAGTTTACTCTATACTGCGAAAGTTAGCTCAACAGACAAAGCTTCGACGGCCTCAATCCCTTTTCCGCCCTCGTCACTTTTCAAGTCGTTGCCGTCACCTTTATCGTCACCTTCGAAATCCTCTTCTTCAACATCTTCGTCATCGATTCCACAATTTAAATCTGGTTTAGGCACGGCGAGTGCTCATTCGTCGCCAAATAAGAAATCTCCAATGACAACTATGAACAACGCGGAGGCGAGCGATTCTGAAGGAGATGCAGCCACAGTGGAAGTATCTTGGGAGTGGCGCTACGGTAAAGAGTGGGTAGAGTATGAGCACGAAGATGCAGCATTATTGGAGTCAGCATTTGAAAGTGGTCGCGGCAGACATACCCTCCATACTGCTGCATTCACCTTCAACCGTCACGTTGGATCTGAGTACGCTGTCAGATTTCGCACTATGACACAGACTAATCTGGAATCAGGCACTACCAGAAAAATTCGTCGCATCGAAATTCGCATGTAAAATTATACCTGGCGTCTACGTGCTGTGTTTATGTTTCGCGTCTTCAAAGTTCAACTAACCGGTGCAATTCATTGTTATTGAAGTGATAAAACATATTCAGATTGCAATCGGAACAGTTTGAACCCTTTGAGTCAGTTAGCGGTGCTCCAGTTGATCGTTGAAGAAAGCTTGAGATGGACACGGGGCATGTGTTAACAGCAGATTTTTCAGCTTATTCAGAACAATGGTACAAAAATATATTTCTTAAGAACCCGAATCGCATGTATACCAGCAAATTGTGCGCTATGTTATTTTTTGGTATATCTCCCAATGGACCCTAGTTCCCACTGCTGCTTCCTATTAAAAATCCAAAAAGATAGTTGCAATGGGCACTGGCTATTGAACCATTTATGATTTCCTAAAAGCCTCCCAGATACCTACCTCTTCCACCTGCTTAAGAATTCAGCCAGATAATTCTTGCTCGTGTTGGGCCCTTCGGCGCGTCGGTCTTCTGCATCCGACCTCCCCCGCACTTAGCCGCACGAGAGAACAAAGAAGTAGGAGTAGAGGATTGGCGTAAAAACATAAAAATAGTTACCATTGAGTTCGGTATTCCCGCTACGTGGTTGTTGAAGTCTTATTCGCTTTCCCTGGCTTCAGTGCATCGGGATACCTGCCAACTCTTCACATTAAGGCGTTTGAGCCCAAGTGCACTTCCAAGTTTGAATGGACTACCTGTAGGTTTAGTTCTAGGAGTCCCTGATATTTAGTCATCCTTTTTTTTTTATCCTCTTTGCTCAGCACTTTAGTCAACTGTGAGGCTTATGGAAAAACCTGGCCTTCGTTTCCCATCACCAGCTCGACTTCGCCTCTGCTTTGTTCCACACAGATCACGACGTGAGGGGCAATCATTCTCTTTGCTGCCCTCACTGCCCTCAGAGTCGCCTCGTTGTGGTCTTCGCACAGGCGCTTGGGGCTTACTTCTGGTGAATGTGGTGGTGATGAGGGCTGGGACAATAGGGCTTTGGTTTCTGGGGCCTCTGGGTGATCTCCAGGATTATGCTGAAGAAGTGCTGCAGAGCTCATGACTCGTGACTCATGACTCATGACTCATGACTCATGACAGAGCGTGGGATCCCCATTACTATGTAGCTACCCCGTAGGGACGTTCCTGCAAGAAAAAGGAAGGAGTGGAATGAGTGCGTGGAAGTAAGCTACTACTTACTAATCTGTAGTACAGCTGTACTTAAGAAAATGAGAGATGAGGGCCGACATAGCGGAGAGCAGAGTAGTACTTCCTTAGCGAAGGGCTAAACTAAAAGGATTTAGTTGCCTTGATTGCAGTTAGTCTATGGACTATGGATCTATCAGAATCTAAGCACAGACGTCTGAATCCGACCCTTCTATTCCCTTCCCTTGGATCCACGGACCTACGGATTCCAGCTACTGTAGCGGCTCGCGCCTTAAAGGCATCCCTTTCCAAGCTAAATGCAGCCTATCCTCTCGCTTTGACTTTATGCGACGACACGGCCGACACCTCTGCCTCAATTCTTGGCCAATCTGTACTGGCTTTGGATCGTAGGAGTGATTTAAGCGTCCACGCGGTGTCGACGCTAGGCGACCTTGCACGAGTCCTAGCGCCGAAGCCTGCTATTCTAGTAGTCGAATGCAACTGGCGCTTTGCTCCGAACGCCAATCGGCTGAGTGCTGCGCTCCACCGTCTCCTTCTTAACAATTCTTCAGAGGTCCCAACAGCCCAGCATGCTGGTACTCTCGCAGGCGATGCTCAGCTAGGAGCTCAAGTGGGCCGAGCGTATCCCATAGCAGTGCCTTCTACCTGTGTCCTAGCGACTGCATACGGCGTGCGGCACATTATCTACTCTAGGCCCCCTAATTTAAACCCGGCACGACCAGACTGCATTTCAGGTCAGAAATATACATCTTTGTCGTATGATTGTTAGCCTCATCTTTTTTGTTTTGTTTCTACATTTCACTACTGGCACCGCAACACTTACTCTTGTCTCTTCTCACAGACGCTGGCAGCGTCTCTGCCCATACTTTGGCCCAAGCTGAATTGGAGCGCGTTTACGATGCGGTCTTTGCTTGCGCGGCTAGCTTGATTCAAGATATTCCTCGAGTGCACGCTGCTGTTGTTGATAACACTTCACATTCACCTCTTGTGCCACCCCACGCTGCCTCTTCAGCTAATAGCACCATACCCCTAGCTGCTTCGGCGTCGGCATCGGCATCAGCAGCGGCCAACAGTGCTGCTGCAGTTGCAAACGGACCTGGAAATTCCTCGGCATCCTTCGGCGCCTACGTGCATCCAGGCAAAGCAAACGTGAGTCGCTCTTCCCCTGGTTCGTGGCGCTTCGCACTCCACAACTTGCTGGCACGACCCCAAGACTTCAAGCCACAAGTCTACTACGAGGTGCAGAAAAGGAAAATGAGTGGGAAAAAAATGATGTTTTTGCAAGCGGAGGATACAGTTAGCAGGGTTCATCATGGGGCAACACTGCTTGAGATCATTTCATTGATGTCGCTGGGCACACTGCGTTGGTTTTGAAATTTCACTGACGCTCCTCATCCAGTCTTGCGCATAACTAGACCATGCATGTGAAGTGTACGCTTTGACTTGCGTGCACTGCGCAAATGACAGGATGACGAGGTGGTCGTTGTCTACGATGGCTTTCCAAAAGCGCGCGTGCATCTGCTTCTTATGCCCAAGGTAAGACGAGTAAATACTCGATCGAGGGGAAGCACTATCTGATTTTCTCGTTTGTCGCTTGCTTCATTCCTTACAAATTTCCTGCATTCCACCACTCTCACTTTCATATTTTTCTCTTCCTCCTTAAAATTATTCAGAAATGCATATTTGCTCCTTCATTTCGTACCGTATTGTTTTTGACAAACTCTTTTCCTTTCTACATTTGCATTGGTATATAGCCGGCTTTCTTACAAGCTGCCACTCCATCGCACTTGACAGTATCGCACGTGCCGGCCATCAACCGCATGCTTGCTACTGCTCAGCGCATTGCGTCGCACTTGTCGTCATTTGCGAGCCCAGCCCCCATTCGTATGGGCTTTCACGCCATCCCCTCGCTTGAGCCGCTGCATCTTCACATCATTTCCCAGGTACACACTTTTTTTTAAATCTGAGCAAGCATTTGATTCACTAAAAATCCTTTCATTCATTTAGCTTCACAGTTGCAACAAAAAAAAATGAGGCGAGAAGTTTGATGCCACTAGGGAGTGTGCTATCAGTCGAACGGAATCACTGGCTTTCATATATTACTGACAACATCCATTGACACCTTTTCCGTGAACGGATTTACCTCTTCAGGATTTCATTTCTCCATGCTTGAAGCACAAAAAGCATTGGAACAGTTTCATGGCGCCTTTCTTCGTCGATCCAACGTTGCTTGTGGAGCAACTTGATCGAGACAGAAGAAGAAGCGATGGTGCTGCCCTAGCACGGAGCAACATAGGTGGGCAGCAAGTTGGGCCAAATCCACTCGTGCCGGTGCTTGAAGAGCCCGCAGAGCGCTGGCATGCCATGATTGACGCGCCGCTGCGGTGTGTGCCTGGCAGCTGCTTTTGCGGGTGCGGTACAGTGTTTTCAACCATGCCTGCGCTCAAGGCGCACCTCGCAGCAGCTTTCGAGAAGGCGTAATGACATTGGAATAAAAAGGAGTTGCTTCATCGAGCACAAGTCCCGGCTCACTGGGCGCTTTGCCACCTGCCCGCATAATCTTCCTTTGCGTACATGTTTGTTTGCCACAGCTCGAGGTTGAATTAAAATTAATATAAAACCTTCCTTCAAGTATGCCAAGAATATACATTGCCAATTCAATGGATTCACTTTTATAGTGTTGGAAAATTTGCGATTCCGATCGATGCACAATCAATGCGCAATGCGCACCGGGAATTATTTGGGCAGGTGAGATTCGCCTCTCTCGTATTCTCGCGTGCATACTAGGTCAGGAATTACGCTGTGTATGTATCAGGACTGAACTTACTGCAAATCCCGACTCCGCACTCCGCACCTGCCCTGTGGGTTCAACGGTACAGCACTTACCGTTTTTGCGCACTGAAATGCGTATTTAGGCATATTTCTAGAGAATGGGCATGAAAAAAAAATGGTAGCTATATGAACCCCGAACCTGGCTTCCGAGCCGGGCCCGGCGACTCATATGATGCCACCTAAATGGCACCCTTCCCTGTATAGTCACTAATACCAGTCCTCCCCCCGGGGGAGGCGCAAAAAAAATGAATGCAGAGCTATTAGCTACGTAGCTACATAGCCCATCTAATTGCTCAAGCTTCGAGCTATAGCGTGTTAGTGTTCCCAGCTCATACAAGCCTTTGTTCAGCCTTAATTGCAGCTAACTAACTAGGCAAACGCGCCTTTCGCTTTTTTTCCCTCTGATCCATCGAAAGCAGAGGCACTTGAAAGTTGTCAGTTTGAATAGCAAGGAAGAACGTATTAGGATAGGACTGCTGAGAAGGCTTTTGCAGTCACGCTGGGTGCAGTTACTCTCTTTGCCTGATTAGAAATATCACATTACTTGCCAGTAGATTACATGGTTGATAAGTTATCAAAAAAAGACATTGACGCAGCCTTTGCGAAATGGTATGCCAAAGACCTTGAAGACGATGGAATTCCAAAATGGGCGCCACGTATGCTTCGCCTCACGAAAGACCAAGCCAAGCTCAAACCTAACTTTACGATCGCCGACAGCCGCGACATTGAATACTTTGCCCATTACGTGCAAATGGGTTTCTTAATTGTAAGTGTCTTCCTCTTTTGGCACCTGTTATCATCCTAATGCAATACCTAAGGTCATTCGTATTTTATTGTTCGCACGGACAGATTGGGGTTATTTGGGCGCTCTCAATGTGCTGCTACTGGCAAGTTTCGGACTACCGGCGGGAAAGAAAACGAAGAGCAATGATGCAGGAAGCGCTGAAAGGATTATAATTCTTATTGTGTATTACTGTGAAGGTTAGGTCAATTGTACTCCCACGGACATCTCGGGTGGGCCAGAGACAGCAAGCTTCAAATTCAAATTGCATGCTTTGCACCTTCGTCACTGCAAAGGAAAGCTGCTGTAATCAAGTCCACTTCTATACCAATCGATAGCGTGGACTCTTTCTCCATTTTGGCGTTTCCGACATTAGTGTTTATACAGTGAATGAACTCGAACTCGAACTCGAACTAATACAAACCCAAATGACACAGAAGCCAATGCTGCGGGCAGAAGTGGGAATGCGCGTGCGTTGCGCAAACCAAGCAAGTGCGGAGTGTATCATGAGGGGGAGGGGCATTGGCCAAAATTCTCGCAAAAATTGTAAAAAGCGAGGCATTTGTGGGTAGCGCGCACTCCGCAGAAACAATAAAGAGGAAGGCGCGCGAGCGTAGCATGTAGCTCGTGACGTGCGGAACACGAAGTTCCATTGACAGAGGTCAAAATTTGCCTTTCAGCGCGCAGGGCGCCTATTGTTCTGCCCCCGGGCCATGAGAGGCCCTGGCAGGGCAGGAACTCCTTCCTCGACACGTCCGCAGAGTGGCAGTGAATGAAGAAGTCCCCCTCAAAATACAAACAGCAACGTGCTAGCGGGCCCTATCATAGAGCATAAAGCTTAACTCTTATGTGCCCTGGCTGAAGTACCGACGAGCATATATAGTGCGAGATATATGCGTGACAATGCGTTCTTGTCTATGGTTCGAGTAAATGATTTCGCATATATAGCATTTGGAGCTACTGTTTTCGATTTTATAGCTTCCTCGGTTCTGGTTCTTAGTCAGAAACGAAGTTCGAAGTTATAGGATTAACCCAAAGAATTTATTGTTGAGACGTAAGAAGTATGGAATCAAATCACATGACGAAGGGAATTCGGACTTCTTTCGCTATTCCAGCTCATTCTGAATCACACTTGGGCTCATCTCGTGAATTATGGAAAACGGATATAAAGCGAAAAAGAACTCAAGTCTATAGAGCGTGAATTTCTGTAGCGGGGGCAGCGGGCTGCGCTGGTGCTTGCGCCAGTTCCACATTTTGAGCTGCTTCCGGTGCTGCTTTGGCTGGTGTTCCCATAAGCATGTGAATCTCAGCGATGAGCTTGAGATGGACAGCGAAGTAACAGGGAAAGAGAGCGACAGAGAAAGAGAAAGCAACAGGGAAAATTCGCACAGTCAGATCATCGTTTAGCAGAAGCAGGGAAGAGAGTTCCGAGGCACACACATGCAGAAGAAAGGAGTTTCCAGCACCATTAAAAAATCCTGTAAAATGAATTTATATTAATGTGCGGCTTACGAGCCCAAGACGGCACATATATTGCTTCACGAAGTTGCCTGCGCTCTCACCTGCTCCTTTCGGCGCAACAGCAGAGCATGCATGGAAGGGTCCGCTGCCGCGTGGCAGGCCGCCAATTTCTCTGCTGCCTGTTCTAGGCTCACCATCTTCGCATTCACTAATTGGTCTTTCTCTGCTTCAGCCGCGAGTTCCGCGCGGCGGCGGCGAGCTGCCATTTCAGCACGCTCGTCGGCATCCACCGACGCTGACGACGAAGAAGACCCGTTGTGACCGCCGAAGGCGTCGGCGCCGCTCCGCTTCACGCTTTTGCTGCCACTCGCGGAGCCGTGCGACGACGCGTCCTCGCTGGACACGCGCGGGAAGTTGACCGCCGTGCCGTCGTCGTCGTTGGCGGCGAGCCACTCCACGATTTTGGTCACCGGCCAGTTTTTGCACTTGAGACCAGGGAGCCGGCGCTGGGCTTCGGCCACCAGCTGCGCGAACTGCGGCTTGTGCTTGTGAGGGTTCCAGTCTTTCAGGGGGAACGCAGCCCAGCCCGGCCGTATTGTGCGCGCCGCCAGCAAGCGCGGGTCGTTAGGGTCTACTTTGAATGGGTCGTCGTTGTCGTCCTTCGGAGGCTTTGGCTTCGATGTCTCCGCGGGCAAGGCTTCCGCGACGTTCACTGAAACATTGCCATCGACTGCCGTCGGGAGAGGCGCCTGAGTTGAATCCATGAGTCTGGAGAGAGAAGCAGTTGAGTGTAAGCGCGCATTGGGAATGGAGCTTGTGCCAGGGAACATGTCGCGAGTAAGAATAAAAATCAATAATGGAGAGGGGCGCGCATCCGGTAAAAAATCGAACAAGCCAGTGAGAAAAAAAATCTACAACGCATTAGCATGCTCCTAGAAGCCTTGACATGCTCAACACACCATTCTATCCTTTAGGACGACACCAGAACAATCGGATACAGGACAGAGGCCTCAGAAGATTGTTTTGGAAGCCTCCAAAAAGTTTTCTACGAGAAGTCCCATTTTACAAAACCCGGCTTGCCATTTTGGCGGTGCGACATTTTCATTTTAGCCATTTTCAACGTCTACACCCTGACACTCAGTGTAAAACTTTCTGACTATCGTAAAGTATGAGGAGTATGCTTAACGCGTGTACCTCAATGTAGCAACTGGTGCGCTAAACTCGCAAGAGCAGGGCTGCCGCGCGTATGAGCTTGACTGTTCTGCGCAAAAAAGTCGAGCTTTCAACGTAGGCTTTTTATGAAAATACGACGATCGTTTTTTGTTTTTTGGTGTCCCCTAATATCATGGTACGTAGAAATAATCTCAACTGCCAAAGTTTCCAACATGGAGGTTAGACCGCGACGGAGACGACAACCCAATCTCTCGAGAGTTGCAATGATGACGGCCAAAATGAATCAATTGCTGTTTCAATGCTATGTCTTCTGTGTTTCGTTGCTCCAATGAAGTTGTTCATTTGCGAATGTAAGGCTTTTTCTTCTTCTTACATTTACAGCAAGGTTATAGTGACCAAGGCAAGTTCACGCACGCGGACTTCGTGCAGTACTTGCAAAACCTCGACGATGCAGCGTCACCTCAGGTATCCATAAGTTATCACTCAGCACCGCGGCTGTTTTCTTTTTCCCATGTCTGGAGACTTTCGGACTGCTTACCTCCTAGTTGCTCCTTCGCTCCTTCTCTCTTCGAGCTTGCAACTATCCTGAAGGCTCCTTCCTCTCTTTTTTTTGTACTACAGCAACAGCACCCACCTCCAAGCTCAAGCAAAGCTCGCACGCCAACCTCGCCCGAGTACGGCGCCTTCGGAGTCAGCCCGGGCTCGAGCGCCCAGTCCCCGATCGTGCCGATGAGCCACGGAGGCCACGACAAAGCTGCAGGCGTGCAGCGCACCCTCAAGAGCCAGCTAGCGGACCTGCAAATGGAAAACAAAAGCCTCAACGAAGAGTTGCGGTGAGATTATGCTATATCCCAAAAAAGTAATCGACAGGGAGAAAGGCGTACAGCTTTGTTTTCGTGAGTGAAGATCTGGCGAGCTCGCCTTTCACACATTGCCTCCAAGCATCAGCACTAATGCACGATGTCAATTACGCCAACTTTAAAAATAGATTTGTCTACATCTGTAAATGGTCCGGCGTGACAACATTATTCTCATACATCTCTGCTGTATGCTTCAAATCACTTGATCCATCTCGGCCATGCAGCCGCACGAAGAAAGAGCTGGACCGCAAGGGCGGCGGCGCGGGGGAAGGCGTGCAATGGTTTTCGGCGTCGACCATGAAGACCAAGCTGGCACAAATGGTGCGATCCTAAAATCACACGCCACAATTCAGTATCTGCATCAAGAGCAGCATCGATGCTTGCTGGAGGAAGTTGTCATCAGTTATTTAGCTACAGCTAGAGATCGATCATTCTTCATGTTTATGCTCCTTCTTGCAACCATTCTCACCCCATTACTCACACCTAGGAATCGAGCTGGCAGCGCGACATGGAAAGGCGGCTGGCCCAATCAGAGCGCGAAGCAGCCGATTTCTTGGCCAGCCGACTGGCGGAGCAGGTGAACCGATAGCCGACTGACTCATCTTATTCAGCATGTTTTTGCATCACCGATAGCCGCGCGCTGCTCGTATTTTAGCACTGTAGTCTTTCTTGCGACGCAAGCGCGCGCTCATTGAGCCACTTCACCACACATACGCTGACCACTTTGCTAGGCGGCCCAAGCGGACGCGCACTGGGGCAAGGAGGTGGAAGGGGCGTTGCAGCGGCAGGCGGAAGACCTGAGCAACCGGTATGCCAAGGAAGCGGCCGCCACCAAACGCGACTTCGAGCAGCGCTTCGAGCAGGTGAGCACAGAACCGCACGGATGCTGTGGCTCGATTGTGTGAATGCGTATGGTTTGAGAATATTTCAAAGAATAAGATGTTGTCAGGAGTATAGGATAGGTTATTATCACCGTAGGGAGTACTGTCGGGGGCGATATGAGAGAAGGTGGTCTTTGGAAAGTCTCGTTCCGTAACTTTTATGATGCGACTCTGAACTCTCACGGCATCTCCCACTGCTATTTCATTGCATGTAGGTGCTGAGCGACGTGGAGGCGCACAAGCGCACGGTGGGGGAGACGTCGGAAGTGAAGGACATGGAGCACGCGCGGGAAGTGGCCGCACTCGAGAAGAAAGTGCGCGACCTCGAATCCGAACTCCGCGCCAGCCGCGAGGTGACATAGCAACACCTGAATGGTAGTGGGCTGGATCGAAGGCCCGTCGATGAGATGAGCGTGTGAATTTCCTTCGTTGCCCTCTCTCTCATTCTTTCTCTCGTCCTTTTTCTTGTGCTCTTCCTTCGATTTCTATTCTACTCAGGTCGACGCCATCGGTCGCCGCACCGATGCTGAAGCAGCCCAGACCCGCTACGAGAAAGAAATCGCGTCCTTAAAAGCCGAAGCTCAGGCCCAGCTGGAAGCCGCGGTGCACGACGCGGTCTCCGCCAAGCACGCGGCCATGGAGGGCCTGATTGCGGAGCGCGAAGCGGCGATGGACGCGGCGTACGCCAAGCACTTGAACGACACGATCGCCCAACAAACGCAAGCGCAGGTACGGAGAGCGACAGCCACAATGCGTCCCTTAGGAAGGCACTGCTGCAACGCCTCCTAACGATTCGGAAGTCCAGTGCAGTAATCACGCGTATGACTCGTCAGCTATCCTCTGTATGGACATAGCACAGTCGCTACACCCTTTTCCACCATTCTTCTGCCCATCTGGTCCCTCCTCCTCCTCCTCCTCCTCGTCTCTTGTTCTTCACGTGATGCAGGCCGAAAAGCTGGACCAAACCCTGGGCTCGGCCGAAGCTGCCGCCACCGAGCGCATCACCGAGCTGAGCGAGCGGCTCCGATTGGCGGAGGCCCAAGCCGCGCAGGCCGAGCAGCGATTGGTGCGCGAAAACACCGAGCACCAGGCGGCGCTGGCCCGGATTTCGGGGCTCAAGTCCTCGGCAAACGAAGCCCAACAAAGGCGCATGGCGGACGCCCACGCGCACGCTCTGGAGACGGCGCTGGCCGAGGCAGCCAGCCAACACGCGCAGGAGTTAGCGGCTACGAGAGAAGCCGACGCCCAGGCCGCGCACGAAGCCACACAAACCGCGGCAAGGAGAATGGAGAAAGAAGAAGAGGAGACCTTGAACCGATGATGCGCTGCTTTTCCTTCCCCCATCCGCCCCCCCTTTTATCCTCGTGCCTGCTTGGACCTCTTTTCCTTCCTCATCGTGCACCGCCTTGTTGTTCGAACACATGTAGGTTGCCGCTGCTCTGGAAGTGGCGCGGGAGCAAGCCAGCAAGGACCAAGCGTCAGCGGTGAGCCAAGCACAGCGAGCCGTAGAAGCGGAGGCGTCTCGATCGACGGTGGAGTTGCGCGCGGCCCACGGAGAAGCCATGCGCGATCTGGAGGGAAAGTTGGCGGAGGCTCATGAAGAAATCGTCAACTTGCGAGAAGAACTGAAGCAACAAGTAGCAGACACGCTCCAAGAGGTAGGCACGTAGACGAAACAACAGCAGCAGATGCGGCTCTTTTATTTGCAGTTGTTAACATTGAGTGATCTGAGACTCCCTAGACGATTG
>Ga0307982_1003344_pt1 | contig 12818 bp, 7 predicted proteins | sample OrgLakmetagen989_FD_201847 | JGI IMG/M metagenome (GOLD analysis project Ga0307982, IMG submission 201847) | Saline water microbial communities from Organic Lake, Antarctica - #989 | ecosystem: Environmental > Aquatic > Non-marine Saline and Alkaline > Saline | place: Antarctica: Organic Lake... | reverse complement strand
AGCCCACTACTCTTGGTAGGGGCCCATCTGCCCAACAGAATGGGGCTATCTGCACACCAACAAAATCGTGTTGTTTGCCTGCTGCACCTGGAATGGAGGGCGTATCGACGCTTTCGCGGAGCCACCTCTGGGGCCTTCGTTTATCTGGGCACACCACACCTTTAGTGAGCTAGGCCTGGTGGTGGAATTGATGACTGCGGTGAGCTGCTTCTTCATTTGCAAAACAAACACAAGAATCAGGCAAACACGCCCTTTCCGTGCACCCTCGGGCTCAAGCTACAGCCACAGGCGCAGCCGGCAGCTCTTTTTCGTTGCCCCAGTGCACCGCCTCGGCTATCCAGTCAGAGTTCTGCGTCAGCCACGTCTTGGCATGCTCCACTCTGGCGTCCAGCAGCTCCACTGCGTATGTGTGCAGCGCTGTGTCCAGCTCGTTCAAGGACAGCAGGCGGTCCTGCAGCTGCCCCTCCACTTGGAAGTCCAACTCCAGCTTGTCAGTGCGGTCCATCTCTCGGAACTGGTCTGCCATGTGGCTGGACACGCAAACCAGCATGTCCCACGCACTCAATCCAGCCTCAGTCTCAGGCATAGCCCCCCCCCCGTTGGCAGCAGCGCCCCCTGCTGCGAGGGCGGCGGCATCCTCAGCATCGGCAGGTGCAGCCTGTGTGGGCTTCCCTTGCCCCGGCTCCGCAGGCACCCCCCACGCAGCCGGGTCCTCGCCGCCCAAGCGCCGCCCCACAGCAGCAGCAGCAGCACCGCGGGCTTGCGGCTTGCTGGTCCACTTCTGGCCGCTGCTCTGCACGCGTTCAGAGCGCTGGGCGCAATCACTCCAATCCACGTGCACTGTGTAGTCCAGATTCTTGCCGAAGCGCTCCAAACCCAGCGTAAGTACATGCAAGTCCATCCGTTTGAACTCTTTGGGTGTTTCTTCTCGTTTCTTGATCAGCTCCTTCAGCTCATCTGCACTCCTGGGCTCAACAACCTGCCCGCGAGGGGTGTTGGCTGTCTTGTCGCCAAGCAGCGGCACCCACGAGAAGTGCACCATGAGCACAGCCAAGGACTCAGCCAGTCGCTCTGCAACCAGTACACCCTCCATTGTCGCCAGGCGCCACTTGGCCAGGGCCAGGGCGTCAGCAGCCCACTCCTGGTACTCCTTTGAGGGTGCCCCCACGCCCTGATGGTGTTCTGCTTCAATCAGCTTTCGACCAGTGTCGTCACCGGGGTACCCAGCCCAAGAGGCAGCCGGCAGCGCACGTACTGGCTCTGTGGCTAGGCCACTGATCATCTTCACCTGTCTGTTACGCATGCCAAATGCATGCGCGTCTGCTGCCAAGAAGTCTGTTAGGGTCATGGCTCCGAATTTGGCGCTGCGGTAGCCACCCTGCAGCTTCTGGCGCTGTGCCACGTGGCAGTAGTCCCACAGCCCCGGCCCGTGATTAGCTACATGCTTGAATTCAGACTGCACCCGCCGGGAGGGGTGGCGCACCGCCGCCACCAAGCGCACCTTGTCCACCCCCAGCTGCTTGTGCTTGGCCAGATCCCCCTCCACATCGGCAATGTGCATGTGCTGCGCGTGCAAAAACGGGCAGTGTGTTCCACGAACAGCCTTTTCCCCTTCATCAAAGCTGGCGCATGCCCGTGTCTTGCGCCCGGGCAGGGGGGCACCCTTGTACCATCGCTCCGAAAGTGATGCTGGCCATCCGCCGTCCTCCACGGCTGGTGGCTTGAGTTGCGTTGCCTGCGCTGCAAAGGGGTCAGCCAGCAGGTCGCTGCGACCATTCTCATCAGCAGCTTCCAGCGCAGCCTGAACCTCGGTCGCAAGGGGCACATCTGAGGTTGAAAAAAAGCTGGTTGCGCACCGGTTGCGTGTGCTTCGCTTGTCGCCCCGGCTGAAAGCATCAGCTGCCAGCCACATCAAGATACCTTGCAAAGTCTTGCTGGCGGTCTTTTGGATGCGGATCATAGACAGGAATTCTGTTGTTTGTAGAGCTTGGGGTGCAGGTGTTGTTACTGGTGGGACTGCCGGCGCACCATCAGCATGGACCGCAGCCATGGCTTGCAAGAAATCGCTTCGGCCTGCCTCGCCCAGGTCGCGAAGGACGAGGTGAGGTAAGGCTTCGAGAGGAGCTGCATCATGCCCAGACTCTTGGCTTACGACACCATTCGCTTCTTCCAGCCTGGGGTTTCCTACATCCTTACTTGGCTCAGCTGCCTTGCTTTTGCCAGCATCAACAGCCGTCGCAATTTCCGCAGCTGGCTTCAGATTCTGATGGGGTGGAGTCTCAGTCTTGATGGGGATCTGGGATACGCCTTCGAAAACACTCGCTGGTGCCAGTCCGGTAGCAACTTTTTGTATGGGCTCAGGTTCCGCGCTGCTGGGATCCCGGACAACCTCGTGCTGCTTCACTCCACCACTCATCCTATGCACATTTGCTGTCTGCTGCTTGCTTGTCTCCAGCATCGGCATCCACACAGTCACAAGTGCACAAAGCAGAAGCAGTGGCCAAACAATGTGGACACCGCATATTGTGCAGGGTCGGGCAACAGATTGGCCTTTGCGTCCCATGCTTTTCAAACTCTGTGCAGCTCAAGAAAAGTTCGCATTTACAAGCCGCCCTAAGCCGCCCTAAGCCGCCCTGTGCCAGCAATCTACGCTGTAGAGTCTATAGTGCCGTATCAGCAAAGCTTCGTTGAATTTGACTAAAAACAGCTTCTTTGCATGGCAACCCACAGCACATACAGCAACACAGTGCAGGCCACTCCAAGCACGGCTCTCATCATCAGCGTGTTGGGGCCCACACTCAATTCTGTGTGGTTCGTTTAGTGCTGGCTGAGGGTTTGTAAACATCGAATGCACACTCGAGCCTCAAATAATAGAAATGCTTGTGCATAGCAAATTGCAGCCTTCAACTGCATTGCTTTCGCTTTTGGTGCGGACATAACCCGTTTGGAAGTCACTGAGTAGTTTTGTCGAGAAAAGACTGCTCCTCACTGTCAAACGGAAAAGTTCCAATCACAACATTGAACAATAACAATAATTAAAGGTCGGCTCAGAAGATTCAGTGTACTTGTAAAACCTGCCCAGCTGCATTTGAATGGAAGCAAGCGCCTTTGAGGAAGCTGTGACTTGATGCAAACTAGCTTCAAAGAGTAATTGCGCTCAGTAAATGGATGCAGCACTTAGCTTGCGAATTCCCGGAAGTGTTGAAGCTGGAAATTTGGGCCCCATTGCCGATAGTGTCGCTTGGCTGGACGGATCAACGCACACAGTGCCACCTGATGAATTGTCGTCGCCCACCGGCCAACATTTGCGGGCTGGCCCTACCAACCCAGCCAGGCACGGACCATCTATAGCAAAGCCAGTTCTACAGGCTGCATGGACTGGCCATGATTCAGCTCAGTCACTAGTGCGTGAAAGGACAGCAGCAAACTTTCAACGCGTTGTTGAGAATCAGACCTTGCCGCAACGCATTGTCAGCCCTTCTCTTCCCACTGGAGCCCCTCCTGCAAGGGCAAATTTTGCTCGAGTGCATTTGCAATCGTCATATGCAAATGCATCAAAAGCACGGCCAATCCCCCCCCAACCCAGGGAGATGACGGCGTCACCCATCACGCCACCAATATGGTCTCAGCGCTCAAGTCCAGATGAGGAGCCACACACCCCACCTGCAACAACAGAGGGGTGTGCGGTACAGTGGGACAAACAAGTTGTTCGTCCTGTTGCTGACGCTGCAGTGTCTATTCCACACAAGCTTGTCAAGGAGCAGCCCCTGCTGCCACCGGTCCAGGCAGAAAATCACTCCTGGCTGCAGAGCATCATGCATACCATTCAAGGAGGTGATAGAGACGAACTCACATCTTCATCGGGTAGCTCACACGCTGGCTCAGGCGCTCAGTCGCCGTCTCCTGTGTTCAGCAGGGACGACTCGTCGGAGTCTGAGGACTCCTCGGAGCAGGAGCAAGCGCTCTTGCATGCTGCATTAAATGGTCGGACCACCATCAGGGAACCAGTTCCACCACTGTCGCTAGGCGCCCTTGGTGATGCAAAGCGCTCGCACTCCGGGCCAAGCAGAACACGGGAAGGCGGCATCGGGGTCAATCGATCAGCAGCCATGCGATCCACACCACAAAGGCGGCACAAGCGCCACAACCAGGTGTCCAATGCCGCACGGCAAAGCCCAAAGACTGTGGAAAGCGAGGTTTTGGAAAAAACTGCCGTTCCCCGCTCAAGGGGTGGTAAAAGGCGTTCCGATGCATTTGCGGAGGCCTACGCTGCATCACACGTCACTGATGATGATTTGACTAACATGGCCCTGTACTTGGGGATTGAGCCAGACCAGGAACAAAGACTGCTGTGGATTGCAGAAGAGGCATTGCATGCGCCTTTGCCTGAGGGATGGCAGGTACAGGTTATCAGCTTGCACGATCCCTCAGGCACCCAGGCAGAGGGTCGCACCCAGTTCTACTTTCACTCATCAGACCCAAAAAACACTCAATGGGAGCACCCACTGGACGAATTCTACCGATCGCTCGTAAGGGAAACGCGCGGTCAATCACAAACCCTGTACCAATTGGAGGACGAAGAACTGCTCAGCTCAGATGCTTCAGGCACCTCCTCCGCTTCACCGCACGACAAAGACTCACCAAGTTGGGGAGATGGAATGTACAGTTTAGTGGTTGGGTCCGCAAGGTCGATTTTTGATCTGCTGAGCCCTCGCTCTGCAGCTGTACGACCACTGAATTCTGCTGAAGTGCATAGCACATCGGTTGATCAATCACAGCCTTCAACAACAGGGGCACACCTTGCGCAAAAAAGCAGCGTAGACCGTGCCCAATCAGCCCATCTGACACCTGCAGCACCTCACTTTGGCTCCAACAACTTGAAGCTGCAGGAAGTCAAGTCAGCTCTTGATGCCGAGAGTCAAACAACTCGAGAACTGCTTGGCCACGGGCATGTCTTTGACAGCTGCAAGCGACCATGGGGCATTGCCCTTGCTATTCAAGAAAGCTACAAGGCTGGAATTGCAGTCAGCTACGCACAGGAAAAGTACACACTCACAAGCCTGTCCTTTTCGGGTTCCTTAGCAACAATCTCCAAGCCTTACAGTTTTGAGGCCAATGAGCTTAATGCCAAATTGTGTTGCGCTGGAGCTGCTGTACTTCCCCCAAATTGTGGAGACTTGGCCTCAGCAGCAGCCTATCTGGACATTCCTTTGGTGAAAATTGCAGCCTTTGACAGTGCATGGGTTTGCAAAGCCCTTCTCTTTGCTCGTGTTCCCTTTGCATGCACCATTATTGACGAGGACTCCTGCTTTGAGTTGTGGGCTGCTGAGCGCATGAGGCTTGCCCTTCAGGAAAATTTCGCACCAGATCGGGAATGCACCCCTTTTCAGGGCGATGTGTCATTGGTGCACGCTCATAGCCACAAAGTGTCCTCTCGACACCCGCTTGACGCTGTGTGGAGGAGTTTAGCAGTGGTGCCGTGGTGCTCTTGCTCAGTTCAGCTCCAGGACAGCTCCGACAGCGACGGGGAAGCCTCACCCCAGCCGGCACAGACTGCATACTCCCGAGGACAGGGGCACTTGCTTCTGCCGTTTCCGCTGTTCGAAGCAGCAGACGAGCTGTCCATAAAACAGCTGTGCAATTCTGCGAACCAATGCGCACTCGGAGCAGTCGAACTCAGGCATTCCATCGACATGGACAATGCTGGTGGGGTTGCTGAAAGCAAAGGGTCTTCTGCAGGCTTCTCATTTGTTTGTGACCAAACTGTTCACCAGGCAGTTCCAGCCAAGGGCACGGAGGGCGCTGCAATCGCCATCAACGTGGGTGTAAGCGACGCATGCAGGCACTTTACAGACGCCACATGGGCAACAATGCAGGATAGTGCAACTGCACTCTCGGCTAAGCGCAGCGGTATGAAGTCGCATAGTCAAGACAAACATTTGCCAAGGTTTGCGTCAGCTAGTAGCCGCCCACTGCAGCTGTTCAGCCGTGAGGCGCTGCTTACAATGACTGAGAGCGAGCTCATGATCTGCCTCGGGGCGACAGTGGCAATGATTGACAGGCAAGAAAGACACACAGTTAATCTTTTGCAATGCACTGCAGAGCTTGAAGCGGCATTGGACAGGGAAAGTGCTGCAATTGGCAAGAGCATCGCTTCAGGGGCCCCTGAGTAAGCAACACCATTTGCAGCCCGCGGTACAAATTTGGCAAAACTGCAGCAGGTATATTGCACTTGGTGCACCTTCTGGAGTGGCACAAATCTCGTTTTTGTGTGGCATGGTTGCCTGCCAGTCCGAGGGGAGAAAGGGGGGGCATGCTGCAAGCCCATCAGGCGAGTTGCACAATAAGCACTTTCGGGTTAGCCGACATTGCAGCATGGTGAACGCATGTACAAAGTGTTTGTCGTCAATGTTGTATTTCACCCCATTGCCACGGCCACGTTACTCTTTTCTCCATGGCAGTAAATCTGGCTGCGCTGCGACAAGCAGCAGCTCCCGCAAGCGGTCGCTCGCATGTGTCTGCTGCAAGCTCCAGCCAAAAGCCTGTTGGTCTTGCAGCACTAAGAGCTCTATCTAGAGAGCAGCAACCAGGCAGCAACAAGCGCGAGCCAGCATCAAATGGGCCATCCTACGCTGCTGCTCCTGTTGGTGCACTGCAGCAAGGTGGCTTCCACACTGACGAGGCTGGGCGGGCAGTGTCACCCATTCAGCCTCAAGCGGGACATTACCGCAAATCCCACCAGGATAGGGCCACACCGTTAGTTGCTAAACGCTGGTCGCCATCACAGGCAGCAGCAATGGCTGCTGCAGAGCATGAAGCAGCTGCAGCTGCAGAGAGACTGCGCGAAACGGCGGCAGAGGCCAACTCTGCGCTATCACCTGGATCATCGGGCTTCAGCCCAGCCGAACAGAAGCATCAAAAGCAAAACATTCCTAGCAAGCAAAAATCTGCGCGTGTCAAGCTCGGGGAGCCAGCCACTGGGTTTCGTGCAATGAAGTAAGTTCATCGGTGGAGTTTCGCGCAGAAACTGCTGCACTTTTGATTTGTCACCTAGCAGCTACCAACGGACTGGCATGGATGGCTCCACACCGGCTACTGCGGGTGTTACTCGCAAGACTGACGATGCTTACACATCTGGGCGAGAGGCGGCGGAAGAAGAAAACGTGGCTGCTGGCACCGAGGCTGAAGAGCCACCTTCATTGTATTTCAGCCGTCGTTCCAGACCTGTGGACTTCAAGTACGTGCCCCCCGCAACCAGCAATGGCAGCACCTGCACCTTTATTTCACACTCTTCTCAGGCCTAAGACTTTATCTGAGTACAAATCCACCTACGGCGACGGGAAGTACGTCGAGCTCGGCAGGCTTGGTCCAGACACGGATAGCGAAGAGCTTCTGGCCAAACGGGATGCCCGCAACCGCATGCAGGCATATGGAGCAGCACTCACAGCAGAGAACGCTGCGTTGCTGCAAAAGGGGGACAGGGGGGGTAAGTGCAGCAAGGGCAGCGGCAGCAAGGCCTCCCGTAGAAGTGAGGACCCTGCTGCCGCTGCCGCTGCCGCCAAGGAGAAGGAGCACCAGGAGCAGGCTGAGGGGCTGCACAGGGCGCAGGAGTATGCAAAGCAGGTGGCTGAGCGCAACCGAAGGCAGTTGAGGGGGGATGACTTGCACACGGAGGGGGGGTCTCAGGGCCGCTCGCCTCAAGTTGCCCGCAGGCGGGTGGTGTCACCCATCCGCACCGGCACTGTGTTGACATCAGCAGGGGCGTCAGTAGCAAAGTCACACCGCAGATCCTCTGGGGGTAACGCTCAAAACGGGACCTCGGCGGCTCACAACAACGAGCTGCAGCGCTTGCTGGCTGAGCACGACCGGCTGGCCGCAGAAGTGCAGTCATTTAGGGGTCAGATTCCCCGCAGTACGTGAGCTCATCGTGCGGTAGTGTTGTTTACTTTGGTCCAATATAGTCCTGTTATTCACGAGGTGCGTGCTGTCACGCAGCTGCCGCACGGTCTCAAGTGGTCTACAGCTTTCCTGAAAATGTCGGCACGAAGGTACGCGGCAAAACCACTTCCAATGGCAAACCAGCGTCGTGCGATATCGTCGCACCAGCGTCAGGACTGCCTTGCTGGGCTTTTTGTGAGATGGTGCCCTGCAGACGCCCAGACAGTGGAGCGCATTGCTTGAGGCAAAGTTGTCAACATTCACCCTCACCATGAAGTTAAGCTCACTCTGAATTTCAAACACGAAGAATGATGATATCCACTGGAAGATGCTTTCGATTGACCGCTGCATTGTGCCCGAATCCAGCCTCGACAACCGTCCTGCAGAAAATGCTGGAGAGCTTCAGGCCCAACTCTCAGGGCCTGCACACTGCTTCAGACTGAGCTTTGCACTTTTATGCGCGGAAGTAGCCATTATGAGCAGGACCACTGCCCCAAGAACGTTTTACGCTGTGAGAGCTATCCCTCCACACACTGGAAGTTAGCTGCAGCAGGGCAGGGGGCAGCAGCAAAACGATGGAGCAAGCCATGCGAGCAGACCACGACGACAGCGCTAAGGAAACCAAGCTTGTCGCATGCCCCGCAGCCAATACTGCAAGAGCATCCAGCTGACTTTGTTCACTGCATTGGCCTACGTCGAGGTGTGCCGCGGCACACAAACAGTAAAATGAGCGAGCAAAAAAACACCATTGCTGCAGCCCGCTGCCGACACACACACACACACCCACACTTGCTGCACTCGCTCAAATCACTTGCTTCGTGGGCCTGCCCGCTTTGCTGCTCTGCGTGCGCCCGGGCTGCGGTACATGTCCAGAGCGTACGCCCCAGGGCTGTCGGACACGGCGCCACGAAGCACCGCACGCCCGCCCTTGCCGTCAAGCAGGCTAGCACGGCGGGCACCTGTGAGGCCCATCCACACAGCTGTACTGTGCACAGTGTTCTCCGATGGCCCATCAGATGTCTTGGACTCCCCACGGGCCACAGAAGCCCGGCGGCGTGTGGGCGCAAAGGCGTCGGCCCCCCCCTGTGGGCTACGCCGGGAAGTGGGCGGGGGCAGTTCTGAATGCACAGGCACAGGGGCTTCGTGGCTGAACAGCCCAGAAAACGGCAGCAGCATATGCTTCATGGTTTTCGGGTGCGACGGGTCGGTGTGTGGCTGGTACTCCACAGCGGAAGCAGGCCGTGACCCAGCATGCATGGCGGCGCCAGCGTGAGCCCCGCTGCCCCACTCAAAGCCGCCCACAGGTGAGCCTCGGTGTGCAGGGACGCGCACAGTGTATGCCCCGCCGTTGGGAGAGCTGCTTGGGGAACCCGCTCGTGCCCCAAGCACAAGCGCGCTGGATGTGCCGCTGATGTCTGAGCGCATCGTATAACCCCCGCTCGGCCCAGCGAAGCTGGCATACAGGGAGTCATCTCGAAGGCCTCTGCTGCGTGCGCTGGCGGGGGTGCGCGCGGGGGACTGGTGCGTTGAGGGCGAATGGGAGGGCGTGCGTGGGGCGGCCCGTCGAATCTCTGCTTCCTCAGTGGCAGCTTGGCGCTCTGCAGCAGAAGACTTCTGCAGCGCGTCGTTCTTGCGCTGCAGGTCCAGCAGCTGGCTCTGCATGGTGGCCAGCTGTGCCGCTGCCGCGTCGCTCAGGGCAGCCTGCCCCCCCCCAGGGGCAGTCTTGCCCTGGGCGCCGCGGCTACTTGCGTGGGTGACCACAGACGCCGAGTCATCGTCCTGTCTGCGGACACTGCCTGCCAGCGAGCGCACACCCACACCCCGGGTGCCTGCTTCTGCCGCTGCCTGTGCTTCGCGCCGAGCCTCGGCGTCTTGCTCCCGTGCTTCGTCCTCTTGCTGGGCTGTGCGGCTCAGGTCGCGCACAGTCTGCGACTGGATGCGTTTGTGCAGCGCGGCTGTTTCAGCAGACCTGTGCTCACCCACCCGCTGCAGCTCCTCCTCGTCAACCCGCGAGGCGATGGTGGCTGCCCCGTGGGTCTGCAGAGCAGAGTGTGCCTCAGATCGCACTGGCGAGAAGAACGCCCCGCTGCGTCCATGCGTGGCGAAGCTGCGCTGAGCAGCATACTCCTCGTGGGGCAGGGGCAGCACTAGCTTGCGGTGGGCTGCCAAGTCCGCAGCGTGCCGCTTGAACACTTGCAGCAGGTCGTCGCTGAAGGGCGCATTCCACACGGCATCACGCAAGAACGCAGCTTGTGTTTTGGCGGGCACCGCCTTTGACCGCTTAGAGGTCCGCGCGAATTGTGAGGTGCTTAAGCGTCTGCTCCACTCAGCGCGTGTCCAGCTCTTCAGCTGCTCCAGCTGCTGTCGCTGCTCTGGGGAGCTGTGGATCCAAGCGTCGCGTGCTGTGTTCACTGCTTTGGCTTGTTTTGCGTCTTGTGCGTTCATCTCGTCGTCCAGGTCACTGAAGGAAAAAGCCACTCCAGACCCAGGAGGTCGCGCCGATTTGGATTTCCGCGGGAGCATGGCACGCAAGGCCTCAACCTGGTGCGTCACCAGAGCAATGCTGTCGCGCAGGTGGCTGGACTTGGCGGCAGCTGCTGCCCTGCGGCGGTCCATATCGGCCATCACGTCCTCAAACTCAGCGCAGATCTCAGCGCCCGCACGCTCAGCTTCGTCGGCGCGCCGGGACTGCTCGTCCTTGCGTAGCTGCTCCAGGCGACGATCTGTCTCCTGGCGCAGCGCTGTCAGGGCAGCCGTGCCGAAGCGAGCGGCGTCCGCTTCTGCGGCCACCTGGGCTGCGTGCCGCTCAATGGTCAGCATGTGCGTGCGTCGCTCTGTGTCCCCCGCGGCAATGGCCTCTAGGTGCGCCAGCTCCGCTTGAACGGCATCTGTGGCCAGTGCCTCCCCCTCCGCCTGGGTGGCGACTGCGCCCTTGAGCGCCTTGAAGTCAGAAATGAGCGCGTCGCGGGTGCTCGCCACGGTACGAGCCTCAGACTTCTTGGCGGCGACTTGCGCCAGCAGCGACGAAGCAGCGTCGCGAGCAAGAGACACGTCCCCCCTCAGCTTTGTCTCTGTGGCGTCCAGGAGCGCGGTGACATTTCTCACAACCTTGCGGCCTGCAGCAGCCAAGTCATTCACGCTTGCCTGGGTGCCCTGCTCCAAACTGCGCAGGGTGACTGACGCAGAGGCTTGTGCCTCGGCCAGGCATTCCTGCAGAGAAGCTGCATCCAGGCGAGCCTCGTCGCCGGCATGCCTCTGCTCAACTTGGGCGTGGTCGGCGCCAGCCGCCACATCGACGGCGTCCATACGCTGGGACGACACAGATGTGGAGCTGAGGTGCAGCCACGCCTTGAGCGCATCGTTGAGCATGTTGGACATGCTGTTTGCACCTCCACCAATGGAGCTGGACGATGACGCCAGGGCTGTGGCCTCATCTCCCTGCCCTGTTCTGGGGTCTAGTGCGAGCAAAGTGTTCAGGGTTGCAGCGCTGTTGTGCTTCCTGCCCAGCTTGTACATGGTCTCCTCCTCAATGTTGGTGAAGAGCCGATGTAGCGGGGATGCACTCTGCATCAACTGCACGTCGCCGGCTGAGAGGTTTCCGTGCAGCGCGCCCCCCGCCAGGTGCGCAGCCTTGCGCAAATTACCGCCGTGCTGCTTCAGGATCTTCGAGTTCTTTCGGTGCAGCAGTGCCACCAGCCACTGCAGGCGATCGGAGACGCCATTGAGTGCCCCTTCTTGGCTACCAGTCCACAGCATAGCGTCGGCCACATCCACTGCGTGTGCCTTCAAGTCTGAAGCAGCCCCGGCCAAAGACACCCCAGCGATGGCACGAGCGCTCGCTGAGTAAGCCTCCACCTCTGTGGCAGAAGCGGTCAGGGCTCTGACGGTTTGAGGCCCCAAATTGCTGTCCACCGGGTGGTCCTTTGCAAACCTTGCCACTGTGCCAACACGACGAGAGGTGCGTTGCAGGGGCTTGGATCCTAGATCGTGCTTCAGCGCTCGCACCTGCTTGCCAGCTGTGGGCAGGCGCACCACCTCAGCCATGTGGGCATCCCCGGGCGCCCCAGCAGTGTTGCCGGTGGCGCGTGCTGGAGCTACTGCGGTCGCTGGCGATGCACTGGTGGAGCTTGCGGTGGTGGCAGTGCTACTCTTGACCCCAGACAGACTGGTGACAGGCGCATGCCTACTGCTCGAAGCTGGGCTTGACTTGGCTGGGCCGCTGTTTGCACCACCGCTGGTGCTTGTTATGGTAGCTGATACTTTGGGGGAAGACTTGGGAGGGGTGCCAGGTGAGCCGCGGGGGCCCCTAGGGGAACCCCGCGGCGAGCCGCGTGCGGGCCGCGGCCCCTTTGCGGTGGCGTACCCGCCCAGGGATTTGGCCACCTTTGAGCTTGGGGTGTCAGGCTCCTCTTTGTTGTCTCCCCCCTCGCTTGAAGCCGCCTTGGGCGAAGATGGCGCCCCGCGGGCAGGGCGGGGCGCCCCCCTTGCAGCCTTGAGCTGTGGCCGGGCCGAAGCAGTGGCATGCTGTGCGGCCTTGCCCTGGGGCGATACATCGTCTGCAGCCTTGACACCCCCAGATTTCTTCAATTTCACGCCGAAGGAGGCAGCAGCATCCCCGGGCCGTGGTTGTGGCGAAGGAGTAGATGGCCGTGGTTTCATTGCAGGTCGAACGACCAGTGGACGTGGGCCAGGCTTTGCACCTGGCTTTGTACCAGCTGGACGTGGGCCAGGCTTGACACCTGGCTTTAAGCCTGGCTTTGCACCTGGCTTTGTACCAGCTGGACGTGGGCCAGGCTTGACACCTGGCTTTAAGCCTGGCTTTGCACCTGGCTTTGTACCAGCTGGACGTGGGCCAGGCTTGACACCTGGCTTTAAGCCTG
>Ga0307982_1003341_pt1 | contig 12824 bp, 9 predicted proteins | sample OrgLakmetagen989_FD_201847 | JGI IMG/M metagenome (GOLD analysis project Ga0307982, IMG submission 201847) | Saline water microbial communities from Organic Lake, Antarctica - #989 | ecosystem: Environmental > Aquatic > Non-marine Saline and Alkaline > Saline | place: Antarctica: Organic Lake... | reverse complement strand
GGCCAGCCCAACGAAGAAGCCGATTGTGATAGTAGCTGTCGATGTCAAGAAGATTCAAACGACGAAAAGGACTCGAGGTAGTGATATGGTGGTGAAAGGTATGATGAAGGTTCACGCGATATGTTGAGCGAGCACACCGGTTATGGAAACTTCGAAGGCGCTTGAATAAATCTTCCCGCAAGGACCAAGCTTCGCAACCGCAGAGTAAAGTAGGCAAGACAATGGCCTTGTAAACTTCACCCTTTAGTTCCTCAGAGAGGTACTTAGAATTGAAAACATTTTTCAAAGCGCCAAAAACAGCCGTCGCCGAAGCTACCCGCTTGTCTACATCAGCATCAGCACTGGCTCCTAGATGCCACAAGCACTGGCTCCTAGATGCCATCAGCACTGGCTCCAAGATGCCATCTGGTTTGCGTTTGGCCGAGTTCATGTGCCGAGAGGCTTTGCGGGGTTTTGATTGTCGATTATATTTTTTATTTCACGATAGGACAACCCTAGTAATGAAACAACTTAAGGATCAACAAACAGCGCGAAACTCAATCGATATGCCCTGAGGGCCTGCACCAGACCGCAGCCATCACTTTGCATGCGAGGATGACACTAGTAGAGTAGATCACGGCCTACTATATGCGGGCTTTTTAGAATGGATCTCGGCCAACGAGCGTGTGTCGCACGAATCTGCTGCGGTTGGATTAGCGTTGTAATCCGTAGTTTTTGATCGATGCCGCGGTTTCTGCCCACTTTTGAGGCCATTTCATGAGCGGTTGTCCGAGCTCAGTCAAGAGAGCCTGTGGAGGGATAGCATCAAGGAGGGAAAAGAGCAAGCAAAAGTTATTCCATGTACTTTCAATGCATATTTTTTAAATTAGAATTTCGTATGAGTGAGTATACACCACGCGAGGTGAGATGGGCGGTAGCGAGCGCGAGACGTGCTCAACCATTACAATGAGGAGGTCGGCAGAAATCAACCCTCTAACGATACTGTAATACCTGTAAGTCAGCATTAGGTTGCTCGTAAAATTCTCGCAACGTGTAGGCAGCGTCGGGAGTCAGCTGCGAGCTCCACCGGAGGTTCGTCGAAGTTACACTCGATGTTGCCCCTGATGATGCACTTGACGACGACAACGACGACAAGGACAAGGAAGCCTCCGAACTGATGTCCGAGGCTGCGTGCTGCAAGAGTGCATCTTTGGAAATGGCATTGATTGTCCCGCCGACCTTCAAATGGGGAAGAAGAAATACGTACAGGAGTAGGCGTGAGAGAGTTACTTACGTGGAGACAACCGAAGGCAATCTAACGAAGGAAGGAAAGAAAGAAGGGTGGAGGAATAATGTTGGAGGTATACTAGTACGATAACGAAGAAAGCACAGGTGACGCATATATCTCTTTGTACCTACCTACAGAGTAGTAAATTTATTCCAGCTACGTATGCTCCAGCAACAACATTGACACATAACCAACCCCATCACCCTACTGCGACGAATCAAATCTCTCGCCCCATAGATGTTATACCTTCGGCCGGCTCTGCGGCGCATGCACTCCTCGGTTCAGGCGGCTGTTCAGCACTTGTTGCGTGTCAAAGGCGAAGCTAGGGTCGAGGTGGAGATGCGCGCAGAGTTCCTTCAACACGACCTGTGGCTGCTCATCCAAGTCTTGGTAATCCACCACCAGCAAACTGCACGCAGATTTTAATGTTTGCAATTTGTGGAGATTCATTGATTTCATTTTGACTTTTTTTTTTTTTTTCGTTTACACTTGGTCAATGGTGCATTGGCATATAGACCTCGCTATTATTCGTAATACTTCATTTATTGTGTATTCATTTTCAAGCTCTCTCTCTCTTCCTCTCTCTCTTCCTCTCTTTCTCTCTTTAACTCTGGCTCTCCATTGCTTTTGACACTATTTCTACGGTTCTTTTCACCTGGCGCCAGCGCGAGCCCACACCTTCAAATACTTCGCGTAAGCCCCGTGCAACACAAAGGGGTTCACGTAGCACATGTGGCGGCAAAACGAGTCGCCTTTGCTCCTAATATAATAAGACAAAGCAAAAACACAAGGGCGAATTGAATATGTGGAAGGTCAAGCAAAAATAAACGAAGGAAAGAAAATCATCTGCAAGCAAAATTGCGTCTGTTGCAAAAGGAAAGTCTTATAGATAGATATCGAAAGAAGCAACACTAAGCAACACGTTGTTTTCTCGGGGCAGTGAACCACTAATATGATACTATTACATGGCCCGTACTTTCGAATGCGCTCCGCAGCTTCTGGGCTGGTTTGCTGCGGCTGCCATTGGCTGTGCACAAAGAGCGAGAAGGACTCATTGCTCGCAGTGGTAGCACTAGCACTAGCACCACTAGTAGTAGTTCCACTCGTACTTCTCGTACGACTAGTGCTAGGGTTACTGTGTGCTTGGGAGAGGCAAGCGTTGGGATTTGGTCGTCGGTCGTTCATGGTGAAGTGCAGCTGCTGCGGGCAGAACGCCATCGCATCCGCTGTGCGGCGCACCTAGTGTGATATTAGATTAAACATCGTGACATTGTGTCACCGTATTATGTGCATTGAACGAGGCATTACGATGACGACAGGTTGAATGAAATGAGACACGCGCGACAACAGCATGTAGATATATGCGCGCTGTACAAAACTGTATGCACACAAATTGTATGCACTGATCATGCACAATTGGTCTGTAGCAAAACTACAAAACACACATACAAAAAAACACCCACACTCACACACATGTTTTTTTGCATCTCATACCAGCTCGTGGAATGAGGGGGGCTTGTAGTTAGTGAGGTCGAAGTCGAAGCGCTGGTCGACCCTCGTCGCGCCCCACATGATGGGGTTGAGCATCTTGTGCACCGTGCCGTCGGACAGCTTGTTGTGGTAGGCGCTGATGGCGCGCTCGATCGGGTCCCGCAAACTCACCTAGAATGAACATTCGTATGTGTATACAGTAGTAGTGTAGAGTATGGTTAAAAATCCTTTCGTGAGAAGGCACATTGCAGACATACGTACACGCTGCGAGTGGCATGTACTGAGTGGTGCTATTAGTCAAACGCCCTGAAAGAGGGAACCAGAAGCGTGTGCAAAATGGCCTACGTATTTCAAGAGTAGTTATCTTCTTCTTCGCGGTGTGAAACTCTTTTCATTCTTTCTTTTGCTGCTTTCTTTCGCCAAACTCTTGCCCTGCATTGCTTACCACTAATTTCGCGCGCGGCAAAAAGCGCAAGATGTTCACGACGCCGTGCAGTCCACTGACTAGGTAGTCGGGAGAAGCTTCGCCGCTCACCTTGTTAACATCGTAGTATGTACTTCAGGGTTAAGAGGTTGAAAACTTCGGGATAGAGTGTACATATGACGAAAGTAGGACAAGACAAGCATTCGAAGAAAGGCTATAGAAGTCAGGAATAATCAGAAACTGCAGTGTGAAGTGTTGGAGCCAACTGCATCTGAAGGTAGTTAAAGCTCATACCAGCCAAGTTTTCTCAATTGCTCGAGTAGCCTCTATTCTCTCTAGTAACATCGAAGAAGAAGAAGAAGAAGAACCAAAAGGCTGCATAGCCTCCAGATTGCTTTCGTTGCCCAGTTGATAGCGAAAGGCGTTCGGAAATTTGACCAAGTACTTAAAGATGAACGATTCCACGCCCGGATAATACGTAGATTTGGGGAAAGCGTGCCTATTATCACGATATACAAGGGCAGCGCGAAAGCAAGCAAGAGAGCAGGAAGCAGGCGGTTTATGCGTCGACAAGCAGCTCACAAAAGAGACAACGCATCCCACTAGTTCGTTGTCAAAGGGAAGTAGTACAAGCGAATGCAGGCTACTTTTGTTCCTTCTCCACCACAACCGCCCGAGTCCTCTTTTCTTTCTCTTCATTATGTGCAACAACCAATTCTTTTTTCTTCTCTCTCTCTGTTTTTCTCTCCATCTTACTCTCTTTTACGTTTACAAAAATCCTCACCCCAAGAAGTTCAGTTCCTTGTCCCGCGGCAGCGCCACTTGAGGATGCTGCCCCAAATAGCCGAACAAACTGGTGGTGGCTGCCTTCTGGGCCCCTAATATAACGAAACTCGGCGCACACTCGTACATAGAGGCGCCTCTCGGGAGCAACGGAGCACAGGCGGCTCGATTCAACTGCTCCTTCTTGTGGTCGAAGTTGAGACTGTAGACGTTGCCCTTGGTGTTTCTCTTTGTAACTTCCTCATCAGCAGCTGCTCCAGGTGCAGCAGCATTCTCTTTGTCTTGTGAAGGAGGTCCAGATGATGACGGTGGTGGTACTGTAACCAAGGTTGAGTCAGACTTGTCCAGGGAAGCGAAATAAGCGTGCACGCGGCGCAGCGACGAAGTTTGGACCTAGAATAGAACATAGTGCGGTGAAGAACAGAGCATAAAATGGTGCCGAATTTAGAACATATCAGGGTAAGATACGTACGGTGGTGAAAAATAGAAATACAGTTCGTTGAAAAGCTTCAAAGCATTGAAGGAGTAGCAGGAGAGAGGCAGATGAGACAACAATATACACAAAAGATTTTAGAAAGGTACTTCACCAGTGCTACTTCTGATAGGGCATGTGTACGTAGGGATCACCTTGTGGAACGAAAAGATGTGGGGAAGCATGTCTCTCGGGTAGGCTACAGGGGGCAACGATCGAAACCGCCAGTCGTGCATCAGCTTGACTTTAGCCACCGCGCAGCACTGAGTGTGCGTAAGAGAGAGTAGGATGTGAAAGTTGAGAGTGCAAATATTAAGGGGGGGGGGCAGGGTGATTATTGACGAGGAAATTGACAAAAAAAAAGAGAGTGAGGAAGAGAGGGAATTTAAAGCAAAACATTGAAGTTTCGAAGTAACCAAAGCAACACCAACATCAATAGAAAAATATCAAGAGAACAAAGAGAAGTACGAATAAAGCTCTCTACAGAAACACGCCCACTCCCACTACCTCTCAGTCATTCCCATCCATCCATCTATCTCATATACCTGGCCGAGCCAGCCATCGCCTCCAGGCACCGCATCCGACACCACCGGAAAGGTCCTGTTGGTGCATTTGGCCTTTGCCATCGCCGTGAGGGCGCCCCCTGTTCATGTGCATTGATGGATTTGTTACAGCACGGTGTGTTTGTAATATATTAGTACATATGGCAACCCATGCACGAGTTAGGAGATAGGCAAGATAAGAAACGCATAAAGAAGAAATGAAAGTTTAACAAAACGCAACTACCATTGAACGCATACTTACACGTTAGTACAAGCGAACACTTAACACTAAACGCTAAACACTAAGCACTTATGTCAACATTCAGAGTGCCCACACTCACAGGACAGCACAATGCCCGGGCCTCCGCCAATCAGCTTCTCGGGAAAGGTCCCCTTCTTGGAGACCCGCGTGAACTCTCTTCCCATGGCCAGCGGCAAATACGATTGCGAATGCCAGGTGCGCTCCAGCCATTGTGCCACGAGGTGCGGGCGAATGTACCTATAATACAGTTTTGCTTTCGACGTAAATTCAAGTGTTACTTTCAGAATCAACTCAATAGGCTCAGAAAAAGTATCAACAAAAAAAGCAGGACAATATTTTTAAAATGTAAACAAGTAAGAAAGCAAGTCCTCACAAAGACTTCTTCTGTTTCCTAAATAACACACATATGATTGAGACTTACGTGTCATCGTCGACCATGACTACCCACTGCGGCGGTCTCCTCAGCACTGGCCATCCTCCTTGCTCGAAGAAAGAGACAATGGCTGCGACCTGTTTCGAAAGAAAGAGGGGAAATGAACGGAATAATAATGTAAAACACAATTTTATACTACTCCTTTCTCTGCTCTTTTATTGTGCATCTCGATGTGCACAGTCAATATATCCCTAATCAGAGTACATCTTGTCTTCGCCTTTTTTTTCCTTTCATTACTTTCTTGCGAAGCCAATAGTCCCATTGCCGGTCTTTTCGCAAGGTTTTCTTGTAGAACGTCGACGATGAAGAACGAGGCATGGGAGGCAGTTCGAGCCCTACTACTCGCACCTAATGTAGCATATGCATATACACAAAAGTACGTGGAAACCAATCATCTCAACAGCTGTACTACAGCACTTCATACGAGGGAAGTAGGAAGTACCAAAGAATAAACGAAACAGAAATAGGAATAGGAATAGACGTGATTCAGAGGAGAGAGAGAGAGAGAGAGATGCATTGATGAAAAAGAAAGTGGCTTCTACTTGTTTGCTTGCTATAATCTATGTTGAAGTACCGTGCGTCGAAGCACTATTGAAGGTGAAGAATCTTCAGCAGCAGCACTAGCACTAGCTTCTCCGTCATCTCCATCTTGCACTTTGCTTTGTTGCTCTTTCTGTCTCACGCTGACCTCATTTGCCTCTTCTTCTGTCGCATAATAGGGCACAAGGGGCACGGAGAGCTTGAACGCGAATTTCTTGGCAGGTTGAGCAGCCGCCCACTCTAGCAGGCCGGTTGCTTCCTCGTCTCTTGCTGGTTCTCCTTCATCGCTTGTGTTTGTTTCATCTTCTCTTGCTTTTGCATGTGCTTCTTCTTCTTCTGTTGCAGCAGTGATGTCTTCGCTAGATGTAATTGCCATGGCATGGCCAGTAGAAGAAGAAGAGGCAGTAGCGCCCTTCTTCTTAATCTTGCTGGCAATGCTAGTGTCATCGTCACCCCAATCGTTAAACACCGGTATTCCAGCAGGCAGCTGCCTTTGAAGCCGCGATAGCTCCTCTTTCTGTTTTTGCTCTCGAAGATATTTCCCGGTACTGGTAGAAGGACTCAGTCGAGCATCTTTTGCCGGAAAGTCCTTCGACACCGTATTTTTCACCGTATTTTTGTGGGCCTCTTTCTTGGGAGGGCTAATGCCCAAAGCAGCGGCGGCACCTGCAGTCCAAGCCGGGGATACTAGTAGTTTTGCTTTCTTCGATGATGATGATGATGAAGATGAAGAAGGCGGAGAAGAGAAAGACGATGGAGTGGAAGGAGGAGACGGAGGCGGTTTGTTGCTCGGAAATTTCACTCCTGGGCCGGGATATTTGGTGAAAACCTGCCATGCAGCCGACAGAGCTTCGTCCTCTGCATCTTCATGTTCATGTTCGTCTTCACTTTCAGCTTCATTTTTAGCCTCATCTGGGCCTCTTCCTCCTTTATCGGCTATTGTTTCCTTGAATTTATTTAGCGCAGCTGCTCCTCTTGTGGCTGCTGTAGATGCAGCTGCAGCAGCAATGGAGGATGAATGGGATCTCAATTCTCCACTAGCTGCACTCGTGCTCAAGCTAAAATCGCTTCCAGGCGTAGTAGCATTCTCTATTGTCGTTTTTGTGGTGTCTGCTGATGCAGCAGAGTCGGCCGCAGCAGACAGGCAACTTTGAAAAGTCGTAAACGAAACGCCTCTTTTGTCAATGGAAGTGCCCGCTTCGGTACCAGACACTTGCGTGAACCCCATAGCTGCTCCTAACCATCTGGTACAGTATTACGAAGTACTTGGTTCAATTTGTATTCAAAGGACACGAATACCATCATGGCAGGCATTTTACAAATATGTCTGATTGCCTCCTAAAGAGAGCTCCTTACAACTCCTGACCTCTTGACCCTCAACTTTACAACAAACGATACTTAGTGCATATCAATAAGCGTGAAAAACAAGAACTACACTGAATTCGTGCATCGATCCATCTTATGATCTATTACCTGATGAGACCGTTGCTGCTATGAGTAGGAGGGGCATTACTACCGCTGTTGCCAGTAGTGGTGGCACTGTGGAATGTTCCGCGAACTTTCTCTGCAGTTAACCCTTGGCGCCAACATTCCACAGCCATCTGTGCATGTGATTAGTGATGAAGGTGGTTCAGTGAAGTGGGACACAGAAAGGGGGGGAGGAAGACGTACTTATTCTACTCGCTTAAAGTATGGAACAGTCTCTCCAGAATCGATGAACCAGTCAGGTATAAAATAAGCTTCGTATTTATTCTTTGTTTATTTTCGCTCGCTCTATCACAAAGTACAACATTATATTTTACCTTCTCGAGGCCCCGAGGCACGCTGCGATGCAACGCCGAAGGCAGCACTAAATTCACTGCTCCTTCGACTGCTACAGCTGCTGCTGACCCTGCAGGCGAGTCTTCAGGTGTGTCATCATTCATGCTGACGTCATCATTCATGCTGACGTCATCGCGATTGCTGACATCACCCGTTATACTTGTGTCATTACTGTTGGGTACGTCATTGACGCTGAAAGTATCATCATCGTCATTACCATAACTACCATCACCATTCCCACTGATGTTGCCGATGTAGCGAGTGGAGTAGTCACTTTCTGAAAGCAGCTGTTCTGTCAGCTGCCGTTGGCTAGGCGCCAATTTATTCTCATTCGTGCTGCTGCTATCATTCGGATTCGTCGTCTTCTTGAGCTTTGCCTCCGCCTCCTGAAATTTGCTGGTGCTGGCCTTGCTGATGACTTGGTTCTTGCTACGCACAGCACTGGCCAGAGTGCTTTGGCGCTGCATGGTGCGCACTGAATGCCGCGTGTGTTTCAACGCAAATTGTTTGCGCACTGCTTTCACGTCTTTGGCGAGTGCTCCAGGCGGCTTGTTGAAGGATCCTTTTTCCGCGAGGATGGTCAAGTCCTCCTCCAAGTACTCGAAAGTGTACATGTCGACGAAGAAAAGCGCGGAAGATGAATGCGCCCATGTTGACAGAGAGTCCACGATAGTGTTCATGGCGGCAGACTCTCGAACCAGGACTGCAAAGGCAATGCTTTCAGCGCTGCTTTTCCTGCCAGCAGCTGATGATGAAGCAGTAAAGGATGAGGCTCCAGCTGAATTCTGCTCCCCAAGGAGGCGACGATGACTTTTGGAACCGTTGCTGCTGTTGCCTGCGATACTGACCAAACGTCTCCTAGCATCACCATCACTGTCACCGTCACCACTACCAGAATCTGCGGCATTTGCAATCTCATTGGCGGCCATCATGTCATCTGCATCGCTGAAAGGCCCTAATGTAATAAATTGCTGCGCCAGTGCGGGTGACAACGGTTGATGCACTCGATGCCAAGGCGCAAAAGTAGCGTGAAGGTGGGCGACTCTTTGAAAGCTGGCCGAGGGAAACGACAACCGCTGAGTGAAAGCACATGAGCTGATTAAAGCAACGCCGCTGTCAACGCTTCGAAAATCACTCGACTGAGCGCACAAGTCTCCTCCTTTTGGTTTGGTCACGTACTGCATAGGGAAATTTACAGTATGAAGCGAAGAAGTATCGTGAAGAAATGCTTAGGAAAGAATTGAAAGAATCATACATAAAGTTACGATGGGGGCACAAGAAGCAGAAATGAGACGGAGGATAAACAAAATTATTTTTTAACCTTGGCCATGCATGCAAAGACATCTAGTAAATCCAATTGTAAGTGGGTCGCTTATTTACTGGTACACAAGGAAAGACGTGTAAACCTGAAAAGCGGCCCGGCTGAACAGCGTGCCATATTCGTGCGCCGGCCTGGGAAAAGAAGTTGCGAAGATTTTGTCAACAAAATGCAGGTGAACATTTAATTGATGGTTTCAATCACAACAAAGGAATTTGTCTTCGCGATGGAACTTCTCCTCTGTTGATCTTTTCCAACTCCCTTTCTCCACTGTAAAATTGTATATGGTGATGCGCGCAAATACCTTGGAAACAAGCCCACGGAGGAAGGGTCAGAGACGGCATCGTAAATGTGCCCCGCAACATAAGCAGGAGATTGCATGACTGGTCGACTTTGTGGATTGAGCAAAGACGCTTGCAGAAAAGCAGTGAGTCGTTTTGGCCGCAGCAGCGTGAAGGGCTGAATCACGACTAAGAAGGGCCACTTTGTCATCCGTGGTAACTGTGCCCTGGTAGTCGTCGATGCATTCGCACTCACACCAGCAGTAGTACCATTAGCAGCACTTGCTGCCACGCGTTGGTTTCTGTGCTGAAGAAAGCTGCGCACAGTACTCAACGAGTGCACGTAGTTGGACGACAGCGGCACGTGTACAAAGGCAACTCTTTGGCGCACGTTCTCGTCACAGGGCGGTGGATTATCAGAGGTAGACGCTGAATTTACTGCTGATGCATGAAAGGAACTGCTGCTCGTCCTCCCAGAGAAAAGAGCTGAGGGTTCGAAATCCCCCGCCACAATGACATCCTCAGGATTAAGTCCAGAGGCCATCCACCCTTTGGGGTGGCACAACGCACTGCGCAGCATCGGTAAGGTGTTGCCATTGGCTAAGACCAACACGCCAAACAGTGACGCAGGCGTTGATCTGAGTGCAGTGCTTGAAGAAAAGACTTCGTCCTGCGAGGACTCAGTGCGATCGTCGGTTGCATCACTGGACCTCGTAACTGATTCAGGCATTTTATCCACGCCATCACCGTCGGTATAACCTGTATCGCTGGATGTTGCAAAGGCCACATGCGATAAATCTTTCGATTGTCCACCGTTGCTACCACCGTTACTACGTATGCTGCTCGAGCCGGCGCTTGGAATGGTGCTACTGCTACCCTCTTCTTGCACGCTTACGCCTATACTCGTTGACTTCAGTTCACTGATCGAGTGTGGCGACGTCGAAGAGCCAATGACAATACCACAAGTGGCACGCACTGCACCAGCAGCAGCTAGCCTCGTAGTACTTGAGTCAAAGTACTCAGACGGGTGAATCCAAGCATCAAGTGCGACTGCAAAATAGGACCTTGCGTGCTCTTCCTTCCAGAAGTAGTGCTGTGCATACACCCCACCCCAGGTGTTGTAATCGTTCACTTTGGAGGCGCGAACGACCCAGTTCGGGTGATTGGGCGCCTAAAATGGGGGGGGGTGTACAGTATGATGGGAGGAAATGTACCCAAATGATAGAACTTGAGAAATTAAAAAGTCATGATAAGTTAAAAAGTGCGCATGGGTAAATGAATTGAACGCCGATAATTTTCAATCGGAAGACGAGCATTGCCTGCAACCTACAACAATAATACATACAGGCACTGCGAAACAGATAGAGGAATACTTACGAGGTAGTCGTCGAGCACACGCTGTTCGTGAGCCCACGCCGTGCGATAAATGGTGAGAGACTCTCCGAGAGCCCCTTTGCGGCGGTTTTTGACCATTTTTGCGCCTACATTCGAGCCCACTCCAACTTTCGGTGCCTTTATGTGGCAATAAAAAGACAAAAGGGGGGTTCATGGGAAGACAGGAGTGTTGAAGAGAGTTTGAGAACAGAAAAAAGAAGAGAGCGTAGATGAAGTTGTCCGTGAAAGACGCGTGACAGATGAATGACGGCACTTAATAGGTGACGTTGTTATGCAAGTTCAAACGAGAAAGAACTCAATAGCAATGACAAGAGTTTTTATGATTATTCAATGAATCTGCCTGCCTACCGGAACAACATTGTTGACAGACGTCCACCAATCACGTAGCAAATGCGACGTGTATTTGTGCTGAGTTTTCAACACCATGAAACTCGTTGAATGGATCTACAGAAATAAGACAAAAGCTGTTAAGGATCGAATTCACAACGTGTATGTTCTAAAACGATTGTTTTCAGGTCATTGCGCCTAGGTTATCCAAGTTTTATCACGCTTTAATCCAATACGTTTGCGTCCAAGCTGTTCAATCTAGAATCAATGTTCATTCGTATATTCAATGCAAATAATTGAAGTAGTAAGCTACGACTGACCGTGTTGTTAAGGTTGTTGCCGACTTTTCTCGGCACTTTGTGGATTCCTGGCGGAGCAGTTGACGTCAATAAATTCGCCCGTGGGTTCGCCAGAAATGCCGTGAATTCAGGCTGAAGATGAAGGGGCGGCCGAAGGATTGTAGGAGGTGTGTTGAGGTTTGAGGACTCATCCGTCTCGAAGTTCAAGCGTCTCCTGCTGCTACAATCTGAGCTATCTGCGCTTGTGCAGTTTGATAGCCTTGAGGATTTGTCCGTTGCGGCTCCACTATCCGTACTAACCAGCAACCGTCGGCGTTTTTTCATGGTTCGCATCAGCTTCGGGTACTTGTAAGGCTTGCCGTTCGGAGGGAGCAACAGTAAATCCGCGTCGAGAAACACCAGCACCTGCAGGAAGGTTAAATGCACCAACAATTTGAAGTGATTTCGCGGATGCCAACGAAGCTCATACTACATTTGGACTGTGCTAGTAGTTCATGTATGTCAACGTATTTTTAGGTATTCATTTTACCTTGCAGCCAGGGAATCTTTTGCTCATTTCTTCAAGTAGCACTACTTTGCACCTTTTTGATAGAGGATAAGACCCCACAAGGAGATAGTTACGCTACCACATGCGACACATTTATACGCTCAATAGTGAAAGCAACATACAAATTGCTTACTACAGATTTGTAAGTATCTTGAGGCGTAAACACCAGGCAGAAATTCATAACTATTAATAAAGAAGGTTTTTCTTGAGTTAAACATTTTTCACGTCAGCCAACAATACAAAGGTGCCTACTGACCAAGTGTTCGATCGCTGGCCGTCTCTGCGCTGGAAGTCATCTTTTTTGTTCAATACAGCGCCTCGGTCTATGCACGCTTGCGAAATCGCGTTCAATTGTGTGCGTGCATCACTGCCGCTGCTGCTGTGGCTACTGCCGCTGTCGTTGCTGCTGCTGGTGGTGGTGTTGTAACCATGTGTCGATGACTCTTGGCTCATAGCACGGTGCTGCAGGACAGTAAGCCAGGGAGACGAGGGCATGAAGAAGTTGTAGCCCTGCGCGCAGGCGTAGTGGCGATTGAGGCACGGCACGAGGCGGTTGTACAGGGGGGCGCTGTAGTTGGCACCTTCGCTCCCAAAGGCGCGCTGTTGAACGAGTTTTTGCATG
>Ga0307982_1003340_pt1 | contig 12828 bp, 13 predicted proteins | sample OrgLakmetagen989_FD_201847 | JGI IMG/M metagenome (GOLD analysis project Ga0307982, IMG submission 201847) | Saline water microbial communities from Organic Lake, Antarctica - #989 | ecosystem: Environmental > Aquatic > Non-marine Saline and Alkaline > Saline | place: Antarctica: Organic Lake... | reverse complement strand
CGCACGGAGCAGCAGTAGCAGCAACACTGTAAAGGAAAAGAACAACCCAGCTTTACGAGGGCAGTCGAACGGAGGGAAGCAACTTCTGTCGAAATGGGCGTCGGATTGGGCCACCATCGTCGTTACAGGGGGACGAAAAGACAAGCTCCGGCCGGGAGACTTGTTGGGAGCACTCACGGCCGGCGCAGCGGGAGCAGCGAAGGCAAAGAAAAGTAGGGGCAGTGGGAAAGTTAGTGGCACTAGTAACAGTGCGAAGAAAACGGCCAAGGATGGTGCCAGTGCCAGTGGTTCAAAGTCTTCTTCAAATAGCGGTGGTGGCGCCGGGCTAGATGGCAGCGATGTGGGCAAAATTGAGGTATGCAGAATAGTATATTTTCCATCCACTGTAACGATTACAAATCAAGCCTATGTAGTTGCACACACTGTTGATTTAAATATTGATTTTGAACGAGATTGCATTCATGCTATGTTCTTCTTTGCTTTTTTTTTTTCTCGCTCTCTCTCTCTCTCTATTAAATCATTTTCACCATTCTTATTCGAACACTCTTGACTTTGTGAGACCTTCATTACGACCCTTTGTTCTTTTGATGTCATGATAATTACATGTTTTGTATCAGGTGATGGAAACCAAGACCTTTATCGCGGTGCGCCAAAGCACTGCCAAAGAAACCGTAGCTCGCTTGAACGACGTAAAAATCAAAAACCAAAAGTTCCGAGTGCACCTCGTCAAGTGGTGAAGCCCATTGCAGCAGCTCAAAGGAAAGCCTTCTTCCTGCTTCTTGTTCCCCGTTCATTCGGATATTGGCCAAATAAGATCTAATTTCGATTACAGATGCCAAATGTCCCGCAGTAGAGAATGATATGGGTTGGTTTTAATCACACAACAACCAAGAAAGCAAGAAGCAAGAAACACTAACTACAGCTAAGAGTAACACAACACAATCCCATATCTATATCCCTTTTCATCCACCCCTCCTACTTCCGGCGGAATAACTAATACTAAATGGGCCATGGCTACGCGCAAGGCACGCGGAAATAGGTCGTCCGAATCGCCTTTGCGGATGCGGATGCCTCCTCTATATTTGTTTTATCTTTATCTTAAGGCTTTTCTATATTCCGTATTCTGTATTCCGGTCGCAAATACTTTAAACTCCGTCAGAAAAAGAATGAAGAATTTATTTCATGGGCATTCCTTTGGACCTTCCATATATCCCGCGCTTGCTTATCACGATACAATACGAACCATTCAACCCCACATTACCCTCACTTCGTGGCGAGGCCACTCTGCTTCAAAGTCCGAGCCAACTGCCAGCGAAGGAACGGGTTTTTGCCCGCGCGGTGGACCATTTGGTTGAAAGCTTCTGCATCGATACCTTGCGCCTAATGCAGTGGAAAAATGAAATAAACAGGATTTAGGTGAAGAGGTTGAGGTGTGGTGAATGGGTAATCAACTGAAGATGCGCAAGGAACAACAGTAATAGACAAAAGCAACTACAAGACAAAAGTACATGAAAGGACTGCTGACAAATATTCGTAGGTGTGAGCCCATGAAAAAAACAAAAACAGAAAGAGTTGTTGTTGTTTATATCTGCATAGGTAGTAGGTATTCATGTCTCACCTCCACCACTGCTTGTGCTCGCGCAGGGAACGACACACAGAGCGACCTCACTTTGGGCTGGGACAAGAAAGCAAGAAAAGGAACGAAATAGGAGAAATGGGAAGGAAGAATGAGGCAAATTCAAGAAGGGTTAAGAAAAGATGAAAGAGGCACGGTATCGAAAGAAGCAAAGAATACTGCGACTGGACAGGCAACTGTTATATTGAACAAAAGATCATTTGTGCAGAGATTTAGGGGAATGGGGATATTCTGAACGACTAGACTCGTGGCATGTGATGCCTTGTTTTCTAAACAAAATCTACATTAGCAAAAGCACAAACCTGAAGCATGGGCAAAAACGCGGGCGAGCATATTCCTTCTGGTAGGGCGTCAATAGACAGCTCTTTCTTGAGTTCGTTTTCCAACTTGAGCCGCAGCCGCTCCACCGACCTGATGTAATACAAGGAAGTTACTTAGAGAGCGTGAGTAACGAGCAAACAAAAAAAACACGGCAAAGAATTGGGCGCTTTTTACGCGCTCAAATTAAAAAAAAAATCCCATCGTAATGTATCAAACTTCAATTCAAGCGCAAAAGAAAGAAAATTGTAGAAAGGCAGCAACAAACATAATAAACAATGAAGTACCATAGAATAAGAAAAGAAAAAGAAAACACACTCATATAGAAAACGAATTATCACCACAAGCACTCACCGAGACGCCCGGAGGAATTGCGCTTTGGTGAGAGGCTTCTTGGGCGGTGCTTGTTTGGTGGCAGGCCGCTGCGATGCTTGCACTCCGCCCATCGCGGAGCCGAAAACCTTGGTTTGAAGGGGAAAGAAATGGAGAGAAAAGAGGGCGAAAAGGAAAGCGAAAAGAGGGGAAATTGGTTGGGGTGTGGTGTATGAGATATGTGAGGAGAAAAAAAATTATCATGTTCCTTCGATCCCTTTCTTTTAGTGCGAATAAGATAGGTCTGCACGCTCATATCATGACGGCCCCATTATATTAGCGCACACCCACCTTAGCGTCTCCACCGCCCAGCACGCCTCTAGAATATCCGCCAGCAGCTCCCGCTGCCCCCGCAGAGGAGGACTTCAATGCTTTTTCATCCACTTGATCGTGCAGCGCGGAAGATGACAATTCTGCAGCGATCCGGTAGTAGTAGGCCTGCAAGAAGCAGAAGAAAGTTTGTGTCGCGAGAAAAGTAAGAAAATGATGCTGTGAGTTGAGCTCTCCAGCGTTTTTACTAGAAGAGCTCTTCACCAAGTAAGCTCATTTATCTTCTATAATGAAGCAATTGGTGTTTGTCTGAACTTGTATCGTGTGGGCAGATCGAGTGAAAGAATGGACCAAAAGGAGAGAAAAGCGAACGCTCTAATGTCATACTCAACGATGATCCAAGCGCCCTTACTAAAAGGTACCTGCTTCATAACGCGGTCTCTGAGGTCGGGGCATTTCGCCACCGTGCGGCTCAACTCGTTGAACTCTTTCACCTTTACATGTAGGCACACATAGAGTAGCATGTAAAATACAAACGAGGACAAATGCACACGTAACCAAAGACACTACAAGAAAAAGCACGCAACTTTAGGCAAACGATTTGACAAGAAAAAGAGATGCCACCATCGCTAAAGTCGAGCAAATACAGGAAGGAAAGAGGTACCTGCAGACAAAATAAAAACAAGTTTAAATTTCATCCACAAGTATTCTCTCACTGGACACTCCATCTTCTTGTTTTCCCTTTCCTTTATTTCTCCCTCTGCATACTTTTTGTTCGTCTTCTCGGCCTATGCGTTTCTTTCTTTTCCTAATGCTCACCGTCATGCCCATGGCTTTGATCACTGCCGACATGGTGTCCACGTGCTCGGCGCACACCGCGCGCAACTCCAGGTTTTTACCCCTTTTGTGGGGGTGAAGTGGATCATTGGTTGGTTTGCCATCAGCGCAAAAATGGTTCAAAAAGAAGACAAGAAGGCCAACACAGTGTGAGAAAATAAAAGTCAAGAGGGTATCATTCTAAGCACGCAAACTCAGCAGATGTGCTCCATCATAGAATCATGACATGATACAGTCGCAAACAACATTAGATGCAACGCGCGTGTTGAAACGATGAAATGATTGCAGCTTTCCTCTCGAGGTTGAAACGGAAGGCAATCGCCACACATACGTATTCTTATCTGCAAAAAGAGAGCACCATTCGCATATCTTTACCTGGGGTCAATTCCATCCACATCGCAAATGCCTTTCCCACTCTCGAGTCGCCCTTTCTTTTTTAGCAAAAAATACTGTCATTCCACAGACACACATAACACACAGGACGGCGTACGCATGAGAGTTGGGTAAAAAGAAAGGTGTATTAGAGAGCGACCACTGTGAAGAAGGAACACGCGAAGACTAAGACGAAGAAAAGCACGGCCCTCCAGCAGTGATGATGACGCAAAAGCGCAAAAAAACAACAACAAAAATAACACAGAGAAGGCAGCGTGCAGTTGCAAGAGAAGTAGCGGCTTAAAAAGCTGTGGTAAAGCATCCAAGGACATGTGCATGTTCGTACTTCAAAAGGCTTCAAGCTCGCTTTCGCTCTTTCGTCGCGCTTCTTTCGTAACGGGTCTGTAGCTGCCAGCACCGCTGCGTATCTATTCGCCCGCCAAAGATGCGGCACACAGACAGGCGCATACATATAGGGGATGCACATGTAAATTGCAGTCTGGCCGAGTCAGGACGCAATCATCATACTATTATGTTACAGCAAAAGGTGCAGCAAAGCGGCAATAATCATTGAACACTGCTAAGTTTCATTTTTATCACATTCGTGGAGAGCCGACACCATGGAAAGACTCATTCATGCCTAGTCTAGTGCTTGACTATGATTGATGCTACAATCGTCAACGACGGCTAACACAAGCACGCACCGTTCGAACTTCCACGAGTCAGGGGGAAACAACGAAGTCACTGTACCGCTGCCCACTGCAAACACAAACAAAGCATCATCTCAGAGGGACACGCGTCAAGCATTAGGAGCAGTACCTCAGCCGCCCTAGGCCTCCCTCAATTATGAAAATATAGGTTGATGAAAAGGGCTATAGCGCCAATGTACCAATCTCCTCGATTCAAAGCTCGCTAGCATTTCATTCATATGACGGTGGACTTAAGGCTAATGAGCGTGAGGCACGAAATGTTTAGCTCACCTTTTGCCTTTTTCCCGTCCGCAAAAGCCAAGATTTTCGGCTGCACAGCGAGGCGCTTGCGCACTGGTACCACGGGGCGGCTCACAACATTCGAAGGAATGAATAGCAGCAGGCCTCCGAGGCCCGCTGCGAGCGCCTTCCTCATGTTGCGCTGTAAGCTTGAAGCTTTCCTTCCTTCAAAGGTATTCGTTGATAAAAAAAAAGCACAAAATCTTGGCGCGAGATTTACCATTTTGGACTTTTGGCACCCCTGCTTTTGGATCGTTCTTACCCGACCATTGCTCTAAAGTCGCCCTTTTGGGGTTAGTATATTCCAAACTGTCGTCTCGTTGTCGTCGAGCAAATCTTTGCTGCGCGGTGAAGCGGTGAAACTCAAACATGAAGGTGATGCGGTCTGTCCTTCTTTTCGTCTTGACAGCCGCACCGGCGTCGGCATTTGTTCCAAGCTACGCTCGCACAACTATTAACACTCGGGCGAAACCTCTCTCGGTGAGCATTTACATGGGGTGCCTCATATTTGCTGAGGGTTACATAACATGTATTTTGAAGCCCAGAAAAAGTTATGCCATAGGTCGGTTCCTAAAAAGTTGTGTCATAGGTCGGTTCCCTCGCATGCTTACTGCTCTTTTTTGCTTCGACAGGCTCTTGGCGATGGCTTCGCAGCTTGGTTTAACCTGAAGACGTCTACTTTCTATGCAGCCAAATCTCTGCCGCCAACGGTGGTACTCGCCAATGCGAAGGTAATGAAAAATATCTATTGAAAGCCAACTAGTTAACTAGCAGAACGACCTTGAAGAGAAAAAGTTGCCATTGCTTTCAATCGTAGTTTTCGTGAAACCTAAGTTGTGTCTCAACGTTGGTAGCCTATGTATCTACGCTTCTCATCGTATGTTCTTCATGCTGTTTGTGCAATACCTGCATCTTTTTTATCTGCGCTTAAACCCCCGAATATAGTACAACGCTGCAGTGCGCGAGTTCGGCGCCAATTCACAGGCGGCGAAAGCAGCTCTAAGAGAAGCAAAGGCTGCGATGGCGTCAGCACAGCAGGCGAAGGCGGCGGCAGCTGCAGGTTCGATACACGCGAGCCTCGTGTGCTGCCTCCTCCTCTTTTTGCCCTTTGCTTCCCTGCCCCCCTCACCTAGACCATACGTTACTTTATCTGGTTGCACTTGGTGTTCTGGCCTCTTCATGCTTGGACCTCTCTCATTCTCTCGTATCTTTGCCCTTCGCAGGCAACGGCAAACTTGCCTTCGTCGACTCCTCTCAGCACGCCAGCAGCACGACTCAGCCTCTGGTTGCCAAAGCAAAAGCGTCTCTGCATGCCCTTCAACAGCACGCTATTAGCGCATCTACGGCTACCTCCACCTGGTTCATGAGTGGCAGCGGCAGCAGCGGTAGTGCTACTGCTACAGCTGCAGTTGCTGCTAGTAGCGGTGGTTTCAAGAGCTTAGTGGGTTGCACGTTTGCGACCGCCGCTGGTGCGCTAGCTCCCTATTGCATGCTGCCAGCGTTCCTGGGGCTGTGGCGCCGGGAATACGCGGTAAAGAATTGCAGACTTCTGTGTTAGTGCAACAAGAAGTGTCATTCTCAGAAAGACAGTCCCTCGCCGTTGTTCTGGCCACACGCTGCCTTGCGTGTCTTGGACTCGAGTCTTGTGTCCCGTCCCTGTATCTTGCCTCGCGGCATGCGTGCAACTTTGTTTTGAGAAAGTTAACGAAAGCAAAGTTATACCAGGAGTCGTTGTCGATTTCTCTGCTCTTTAGTCCGTTTTTTGTTTCTTCTTGCATGCTTAGTCGTGTGTTCTTTGTCGCTGTTCAGGTCAGCTACGGGTACGCGCTGGCGATGGCGCTAGCAGGAGGGCGGCTTCTAGCCACGGGCGCTGGATTGCATCCTTTGGCAAAAGCCCAAGCGCTGGTTTTGGTGGCGTATGGGGTGCGGCTGGGTGTTTTTTTGCTGCAGCGGGAGCTGACCCTGGAGCGGTTTAAAGTAATGGCGAAACGCATCGATGAAAAGGTGCTTTCTTCCTTCTTCTCGTGCTCTCAATCTCTTCTTCTCTCTTCGCGTGGAGAAATGAGGAACAAATAAGGATGACTTTAACGCTATAGAAGGCACGCTTTAGATAATGAAGGCAGCCCTGTCGCATAAGAAAAAGTTGATTAATGCGATCGAATGAATGCTGGCGAGATCTCTGATGGTTGGTTTCTCTCCTATTCACACTGCATGCCTTCTTTATTCTATCTTGTGTGCGACAGCACGCTGAAAAGAACGGCGAAGCTTCCTCAGCTGTCTCGAATTTCCTCGCCCGCATTCCTTTCATTGTCTCAGTGGGCGCGCTCTACCTCGGTATGTGTGTGCTACTTTTCATAACTTGCGCACCGGTTGAATGCGTGCACACAGCAGAAAGGGTTTACTCCTTTTTAATAGCCTTCAGAGAGAGAATAGAAAGCACGAATTTGTATATACTGTATTTCCCTGGATTTAGAAGTTTACAAGTAGAGTGAAGTTTACTTTTTCCTTTTCTCAGACTTCAACGATTGCATTCAAGAAACCCTCCTAAATCTCATCCTAATCCCACCGCCCCCCCCCCTTAACAGGCATGTCGGCGCCTATGGTCTTGACGGCTCGCTACGCCTCGGCCATTGCGCCGCAGACCGCGGCTGCTGCCCTGGCCACCCAGATACTCCCGAGCTTGATGGTGGTTGGCTTCGCAGTAGCGGCTCTGGGCGACCACCAAAAGTCGAAGCACAAAGCCAAGTGGGCGGCCCTCAAGGTGAAGAGGGTGTTGGTCATGACAAGGCACCAAGGATGTTCATCGTGATATGGTCGTGTAGAGGAATGGTGGCACAAGGCACAGAGGAGGGGGGGGTGGAGAGGGGGGGCTAATTCGAGTTTTTTTTGTATTTTTTTGTTGCATTTCGTGTTCTCATAACTTATTCCATTAGGCAAAGGGCGACCCTGCGGCCACCCCCGCTGCCGAGCTCACTACAGGGGGATTGTACCGGGTGCTGCGGCACCCCAACTACCTTGGCGAGCAGCTGCTGTGGACCTCCAACTTCGCCCTCGGCTTAACGTGTGCGCTGGCGGGCCCGACCTCGATGGGCGCCCTCGTCTGGCTGGCTTGGTAATCAAATTGATTGAAATCCAACAACGTTTCGTCTATTCCTTTCTTGATTTCTGCCATTGCCTTCGTCCTTTGGGTTTTGTCCTTTGCTTTGTGTCTTTCTTGTGCTCTGAAACACACACTTCTCTCAACATCAAGTGTGTTAAGGAGAAACCACGAACCATTATGTTGGCAATTAGTGAGCGTTCGACTGAGCTTAGACTTTTCCAAGTTAAATTCCTTCTTCCTATTTTTTTTAAAATGGATCTCTCGATGGGATGTGCGCCCTTTCATTTTGTCAAAGGTCTGCCCTCGGCGCCGTGGGCATCAACGCGGTTTTAATGAAAGCCGCCACCGGCTTGGAATCCCGGCAAGAAGCCAAGTATGGCCTCACCACCGAGTACAGGGTGTGGCTGCAGCAAGCGTGGGGCGGGTTCCACACTCACACCCCCACTCCCCTTTTCGACGAAGCCAACGAAATGACCGAGGCCGACCGCCGGCGCTGCGCGGAAACCGGGGAGTGCCCCGTGGAATGAGAGGAAGAGAACAGGGAAGGAGGAGGAGTGGCAGGCGACAGATCGCCCGGTAATTCTGAACTACTGGAGAGAAAGAAAGAGGCAGCTAAATCATGGAAGCATGCATACTATTTGCTGTCGGTGGACCTGGATATCAGAGCAAACAAAGCATAATACGAATCCTTTTTCCAATCGCCGTGTGAACCATTAATTCATAAAGAGTAAAAGAAAAGAAAAAGAAAGAAAGAAAGAAAGAAGCGCGCAAAGCGCATTTTTTTATAATTATGCAAATTCGCGCTACGCGAGGTAAAGCAGAGACAAGATGAGGGTACAGTTGCACGGAGCTCCATAAAGTAAAACCCCAAAGCCGAAAGCCCTTAGGCACACCGCGTTGCCGCTGTGTGAGGCGCATGTATCGGTGCTGGTGTTTAATTTAAACGCTGGTTGACGAGACAAGAAACCAGATAGAGCACCCGGAACAAAACCGCAAGCGCACCCTTCAAAGCTATTTGTAACGCTGCCGCGTAGAGAGTTCATTGCGTTCTTTTGCCTGGATATTCTTCACAATAAAATGCATACTTTTGTTCGTGTACTCGATCTCGAGCTTATACAAACCTAAATGATACAAAAGCCAATCCTGCAGGCAGAAGTGTACGCGCGTCCGTATAAAACCCGATAAACCGTATATAGGTTACACAGCAGAACTAATCAGAAAACACTTCGTCATTTTTTATTAAGAGAGCACCTTTACTTTTCGCTTGATGCGCGGCGAAGTGTTACATTTTCCACTATGTTTCAAAGACATTTAAAAGTAGATGCAACCAGAGTGAACACTATCATTGAAATCGTACTATGCGAAGCGAAGTGGAAAAAGTAACACGCCTGCTCAATATTTCTAATTTGCAGCTTTTATTCCAGAGACAACATCGAGTGAGTAAAGCGTGTGGTACAAACGTTGTTCATCTCATCATTGGGTGTAATGTCATAGGATTGATCGTAGGATTATTGCGCCTTCTTCAATTATATTATCGACGTCAAGAACTTCCGTGATCATAATAAAATAAAGATATTGTTTGAAATATTTACAAATTTTATGCTATCCACTCTACTTTAATTCAAGATGCTCCTCAACTACGAAAGATTTCATCTCTAACTGCTATTTGTATATCTTGCAGCGGTTATTGAGAGGAGTGCATACTCGCAAAGAGTGACAGATTCTGACCAGCAAATTAGATGATCACCGTGATTTCGAAGCAAAAGCACTGATTAACTGACAGATTCATTAAAAAAAAACAATGTTCCATGAGGGCGAAGAATTGGCAATATGTGCCGCCCCTATTGTTTGCACAATTCTCCGCTTTGGAATACTTCTTTTATTGATGGATTCCATATTCGATATCCAATATTTATTTACAAGAGATCCAACGAACGTTTACAAATACTATGACACCATCCTTCGACCCTCGCGCTATCCGCCATGGCCTGGGTTCTTTGGAGTAGCATTTGGCATCATGCCCTTGCTAACGTATCACTTGCGCTGGGATACGTACACTGGCATGTAAGTTTATCAATTCATAAGTCTATTCAATAACCACAGTATCATTTCATATACTCCGCCTAAAATATGTCCACATTTCGGCAGGTATATCTTTTATTTCCCGTGCTGTCTTCGATATAAAAGAATCCTAGAGCGGAAAGAGGAGTTTAAAAATTGGGGAAGCATTGTTCTACTTCGAATTGTGCTTCTCGCTCTTGCGCGGAAGGCTGCTACAGAGCAAAATTGTCAGCATACGCAAATTCCTACGGTATTGAAGTGGGTGCTGTTTGCGTTATCTGGCGCCTTCCTCATTGTCACTTCGAATAGCCAACCCAAATTGATTGTGAGGAAAAACGCTCGAGAGAAGAGGCCGGAATCTAAGCCCAAAGAGAAAGCTGAATAGGCATTGCCGTGGAAACCTGAGAGCTGAGAGGCATTTTTTTTGTTTTTTCGTGCCCAATGCCCAATCCAGCTATAAATCAAATATTTCCGGAAATAAAATATGTACGCATTTGCTAATAATTATGGATCTACTTCCCAGAACTATTAGGCCGCCTGGTGCATAAATATAAAAAAGTTGAGCCAGATAGGGGTCCGGGAAGTGCTTGAATGCTGCGGAATCGTGCGCACTTGAATCGCTTACCTATCCACTTATGCGCTCTTAGACTCTTAGCACCTGGCACCTGGTGGCTCAATTCGCAATTCTAGATACAAAGATACAGAGTTTCAGAATAACAGCCATTAATTAATCCGAGATCCGAGGTAGCGATGTGCGTTCCCCAAAGCTTACATACTTCGCTTGTACCTACTTATCTATAATTCAATTAGACCTCAGTTGCATTTGGACTACTGGAGTGCAAATGAAGCTCGCCTAAATTCTGAAATTTATCTCGGGCTAAGCAATCCAAATGGCTGAATCGCAGAGGACACGCGTACATTCTCAAAAGTACTTTCGAAATCGAAATTACTAGGAATAAGCGGCAGTTACGCAGAGTTCCTGCTACGCAAAGCACAAAACAATTAGCCAGCCCTATTTATGTCTCAAGTGCGGGCGCTTTTGACTACGTCGACTACACTCTTGAAGCTCAGCGGCTCCGTCACCGCCAAATCGGCTAGGACCTGTACACATGAGCACATTGAAGACAAAAAGTGAGCCAAATAAGAAGAAATGGAGAGTACTAGTAGTAAATTAGAGTGATGATGCCTACAATTCAAGGGCAAAGTTTTAAGCTGGCACGGGGTCGTATACATACGGGGTAATGCAGCGAAGCACAATCGGAAACAGTAATACCAACACAAGCTACCATCTTCCTCTTGAAATATACATATACTGAAGAAATGCAGATATTATATATATTTGATCACCTTGCGGTTTAGGCCGATGTTGGCATTTTTCATGCCCACGATCATCCGTGAGTAAGTAACCCCTGTTTGCAGCGACGAAGAGGCGTAGTGAGGAAGAATACTCGATATAGCTTAGGGAAGACAAACACAAAGTTCTATGCTCCATAAGTAAAACTTAACATCCTCTAGCACTATTCTACAATGTGTTTACGCGCAAATTCATCAAATAAGTGAACCGTGCATCCCACCGTATTGCCGGGCAGCCGCGTTGGCACGGATGATCCAGTCCCTTCGCACCAGCCGCTTCTTCACCCGCCGGTCGCGGTACGCATACGCCATAGCTTTCTCGACGCGCTGCTTTGCGACAGAGTACACGTTTTTACCGCGGTTCGTGTAGCCTTTGGCCATTTTGATCAGGGCTTTGTGCTTCTTGGATGCAAACGCACGAGACAGCAGCTGCCCCACTAGCGTGGGAGCGGGCGCCACGGGCCGACTAATGCCTACACGCAGCGCAGCGGCAGGAGCCTTGGCCGTGCGAGTGAATAGTGATCTAATAGACGAGAACGCCATGTCTAGTGTAAGGGCGCCACTAGTACTCGCTCCTACGACAAGTCACACTAGTAGGTCGAGCAGTCGAGCAATACACCAAGCACCAAGAAAAAGGAGGAGGGAGAGGAGCGTCCAACGAGCAAACCTTTTTTCGCTAATATGGTAATGGCCCAAGAATATAAGATTCGGCGAAGAAAGCCAGCGCTAAGTAGTGGCAGCGAACGCGAACAAAAAAAGCGAAGACAAAGAAGGCTTATTCGTAGGTCTACAGCCCGTTTTCCAAGGCTAGCGTTGCTAGAGCAAAACAATGCGGATCGGAACGCCGCTAAACCAAAAGCGGCTGACAAATGTGTCTATAGTACGTTTGAATAAGGGAGGCAAGCGTTTTGAAATCGCGTGCTACAACAATAAGGTGATTCTGACCTGGAGTACTCTGTAGCATAGCATCAAGGGTATCTACTTGATAGCATTTAGCACTGCTCTCTTCAGACTTCCTACGGTTCATTTTTTCTGTATAAGGCTAGTCTATGGCTAGAAAAAGAAATTGCATTGCTAGTATCAGGCCTTTGGTTGTTGAATACTTAGATGCGTCGTTTTTTCTTTTTCCCCGATCGAACGCTTGCTTGTTTAACTTCATGCGCTCTGTGTTCATGCTTATTCTCCTTTGTGCACCTCCAATTTATAATTTGTTCTCTTTGCTTTCGGCTGCCTACTTTTGCAAGGTGCAAAACTGGCGCGCTGGAGTGGAGACAGACATTGCAGAAGTGCTTCAGTCTGAGTTTGTTTTTTTCAATGTTGGCAAGGTATGCAATGGTTTACTTGTGATGGGAAAGAAGCAAACCTACTTAGGGTAGGTGCTTTTCGAGATTAGCACAAAGGGGTGGACAGTAATGTTTGCTAAGATCAGCATTTGAGTACGAGGTAGAAGGCTACCATGAAAAAGTTTTAATGTAAAGTACATCTACAAATAATCAACCACCTTTATGGCAGGGTGAATT
>Ga0307982_1003339_pt1 | contig 12832 bp, 13 predicted proteins | sample OrgLakmetagen989_FD_201847 | JGI IMG/M metagenome (GOLD analysis project Ga0307982, IMG submission 201847) | Saline water microbial communities from Organic Lake, Antarctica - #989 | ecosystem: Environmental > Aquatic > Non-marine Saline and Alkaline > Saline | place: Antarctica: Organic Lake... | reverse complement strand
CGGACTACGGTACACAAACATGCATGCATGCGTATGCCTTACGATAAACGCCCTTTTGTTCACCAGTCAATCTGTCATTGTTTCCTCAATTTTTCTGCATCATTTCCGTTTTTCCTTTGGATTTCTCAAAAAAAGAATCATCAATCTTTTTGCCTCTTTGTCTGCTCTTCCAACGACGTACGACGACGTAGGTGGTCCGTAACAATGCGTTTCCAGTGTGGGAAGAGCTCGTCGAAGTGATGGTGCGCTCGCCCGACGACCAAATCACCGTGCAGCTCCTCGCGGAGCCCAATTTTGCTTCCACTGGCACTGCTGCCTCTGCTGCTGCTGCTGCTGCTTCTAATGCCGTTGATGCGAGAAGCGGTAACGACGACGACGACGAGAACAATCCCATCCCGGGGGTGGGCGACGAAACGCGGCGCCTGTCGCAGAAGCTGCGCGTGCCGCACTACGACAAGCGGTTTTGCTGCAACCGGGAAGTGAGCTCGAACCTCGCCCCTTTCGCGCATTCCCCCCTGTTGGCCGCGCAGCTCGAGGCCGCAGGCGCGTCCGCGTCTCGCCCTTTGATGTTGCGCCTGAAAGCCACCTGGGAAGAGAGCGAGCAAGACCGCAAACTCAAGGCGAAAAAAGTCCTCAAGCAGCAGCGACGGCAGTCGGCTGCTGCCCTCAAAACCGGTGGGGGTTTGAATTCCACGGATACCGAAGCCGACCGAGTGACGTCAGCCGGGTTCGCCCACGACGCCATGTTCGTCCGAGTGTGCGGGCTCAGCGGCTTGCCGCCTTTGCTGTGGCAGCAGCCGTCGATCTTGGCGGGGTGCACGCTGCAGCTCCGGAACACGGCCACGGACCAAACGCTAATGACGAGGCCACTGTTAGAAGCTGCCGAAGCGGCCCGGGCGAACGGCATTTTATTAGGGCCGGATCACAGCGATGAAAACGGGGCCACGGCGACTACTGCCGCTGCAGAGGTGTCTACTGAAGACTTGTTAGGCTTAGACCAGAGCTCTCCTGACTCAGAAGAGCAACAACAGAAGGGCGTAGAAAAGCAGTCGTCATCGTCGACTAGCAGTAGTGTCAACTCTCTTGCTGGAGCCAGCTTAGCGTTGGACGAGTTTTTCGTGGTCAACATGCGGGGTGCCAAGGACAAAGTCGAGTTCGTGCTGGTGGCGCAGGGCCTTCGCCTTGCTGCTTCTTCTTCTTCAACTTCTACTTCTACTACTGGTGCTGCCTCTGCTGCCACTTCTATTCCTGCCAATGCCGCTTCTTCCTCGACCGCTGCCAACGTTCACGCAGCAGCAGCAGCCGGAGCAGCAGTTGCTAGTGGCGGAGGCCAAGCCACCGTAGTAGGGTTTGCCACGCTCCCGCACTACGACGACCGCGTCATGTTCGGGACCGAAGTGGGGCTCCGGGTGCGCCTCGTGGACGCCATTGCGTCCAAACTGACCAATTCCCGGGACGCCAAAAACTGCGTCCTGAAAATGTGCGCCACTTGGGCTGACGACCCCACCAGCAGCAGCTTGCTCGTTGGCTCTGGCAGTGTTGGCGGCGACGACGGTGATAATTTAGAGAGTGCTAACGGACCACCGATGACACCGGAGAAAAGCCCGAGGTCAGGTCGGAAAAGCGTTGCCTCTCCGTCGTCGTCGTCCTCGTCTAGTGCCGCCGCTGCCAACGCAGCCAACGCAGCGGTGTACCCCAAGACGTTGATGGTGCAGGTGATCGGGTTCAAAACGGCCGGAGGCCGTGACGGCGATCTGCTCGTGGGAGAGAGCTCAAATTTACACGTGCAAGGTGCGTATTTCGAGGCATACTTGAACCTCTTTTTCATAATAATTTTCCACAAAGATGGAAAGAAAAAAAACAGCGTTTATCCTCAACTGAGTGTGGGTCTTTTATCTTCCCTTTCTTTATTTCTACATTAATCCCTTTCTATTTTGCTGTGTAGCTTCCTATGATCTCTGCTGCCTCTGTAACACATGCACACCTCTCTTCCCTTTCTTTAAACCTCCTTTTCTTTCCTTTTCACACAGTGGTCAATGCCTCCACCGGCCAAGTGAACCGCACCCGCACCGCCCGCAATTCGCCCAATCCTCTCTTCGACGAGGTCTTCCACGTGCGCGTCAAGTCGCCCATGGACCGCCTCGTGCTGCACGTGCTCGACCGCGCGACCGGCCACCAAACTGCCGACCGGCTCGTGGGGAGCGCCGAGTTGCTGCACGCCCAAGCGGCTGCCACCGCACTAGGAATTGGCGGTAGTGGTGGTGGGAGTTATGGTGGTGGCGTCGGTAGGGCCACTTCTTCCAGTGGTGCCGCCAGTGGCAGTGCGAGTGGTGGCAGTGGCAGTGGTGCTACTGGCGGAAGCGGGAGCGCGCGCAACCGGGACCTGAGTTTACCGGTGCGCCTGCTGGATGTGCGAAGCGGCCAGTGGCGCACAGTGGGCGCACTCCAAGCAGCAGCCATGTGGGAGAGCCAGGCCGTTTGAGCAGCTTGAATGAGCTACAAAATTCAAGTGAAGGAGGTGTGTGGGAACGCGCTGGGTGCTTTTTAAAGCACACACCAGCAACGATTGAACTATTTATCTTACACTTGCTTCTTCTTAAATCATATATCAAGCCAATTGATGGAATACTGAAAGCTGTGCCCACCATAAGGCATTAGGCACTATAAAAATTACCAATTACCAAATAACAAATATAAAAAAAAGAACATAAAACAGATCTCGCGCTGCATATAAATTAAGAGTTCCTAATAGCCAGTATTAAATATCCAGGTGAATTCTAGTCTCAATTCGCCAATCAGATAATGAAGATATCTGAAAATTCATAAGCTATGATGCCGATATGAGATATGAGTGCCGTATTGGGCAGTGGGGTTTGTGTTTTGTGTTTGTAAGTTATGAAAGTTATAATAAGTTGTGATGCCGATAGGAGATATGAGTGCCGTATTGGACAGTGGGGTTTGTGCTTTGTGTTTGTAAGCCCCTTTTGGAACTGCAGAGCCACATAGGGCATAGGGAGGGTTCCTGTTGCGGGTAGTGATTCTTTCTTCTTCGTTAGCGATTCCTTGGCCGGTAGCAGTAGTAAGTAGTAAACTCACACAAGTCTCAAGTCAAGTCAGAAGTTATTCTGGCTTAGTACTAGCATGGATTCGTTATGGAAATAGAGGCAAACAGCGGAGCCAAAGCCGCAACTCTCACGTGCATATGCATTTCAAATATAAAATGTTCCTGGTTTCTACTTCATTAGTCTTTAGATTTTGGTCACCAGTCGTCGCCTTTTTTTCATCGAACTACTCAGACGCAGATGCCTCACCATCTTCGTCTGATAAAGCCATCTCCCGGCCCATGGCCACGGTACTCCTTTGCAATTCCCCGAATGTGCATTCACTTCGTTCGAACGGCAACGCGACTGTTTGTGGCGACCCAGCGCGGCTGCAACAACGGCTCTGCTGTGGCTCGCGCAAGCCATTGATCCAGTTTGACGTGGAGGCAACGGTGCCGTCCGGAAGAAGCATAGAGCCCTCACCGTGACGCTGGCCAGCCTGTAAACACACACACATCAAAGACAGAGTAAGAAATAAGCCCTAGGCACCTAGCGGGGTGCACGAATGAAAAGGAAGGCGCACGTGCACACTGCGAAGACAGAAGGCGTATATACGCAACTTACCATCCAAAAGCCTGAGTAGGCATACCCTGAAGGCCTTGTGAATTTCCCTAAGCCCTCCATTGTGCCATGTAGGAAATCTCCCTCATATCTAACACATGCAGAAAGACTTTGATTAGTGTAAGAGAGTGGTGCACGACATCCGTTGGTTGAGAGGGGAGAAAATGGAGGAGCAATTCAGCGGTTCAATGCGAACTCACGTGGAGGCGTCAGCGAATCGCATGATGCCGAGGCCATGCTTCAAGCCGCGGCGAAACAAGCCTACATAAACAGAGCCATCTCCGTAGGAAAGTATACCATTTCCATGCTTTTTGCCACGAACGAATTCGCCCGCGTATTCCCCGCCGTTTTTGAAGACGAACCTGCCGCGGCCGTGTGGCACGCCCCTAACGAGAGACCCTACGTAGTGAGATCCGTCGGAGTGAACTACTTTCCCGAAGACCATGGCGCAATCCGATTGGCCGCTCATTCCTTTCCACTCGACCTTTTTCTGAAGCGAAGCAAGACAAGATTGAGCGCAGGCGATATGCTTTGCATGTTAACGTTGTGCGGAGGTTCATTCTGATTCAACCCTTAAATAAAAAGTTTGGAGACATGGAATTCAAAAAAAAGAAGTCACACACCTTACAGATTGACGGGCTTATACGCTTCGTGTGATGCTCGAGACTGTGTGGAGATGCAGTCTGCTCTCGTTCCGCAATGATGCTCATTATGGCAATGGAATCTCTTTCTTTCTTTGATGATGTTGATTGATGTTATTTCGAAGCTGGAGATTCTTCGCCAGCGATGACGAGAGGAGTGACGAAATGGATGACGACGAAGATTCGTTCATGGATGCGGTTGGTGATTGGTGCAGCCTCATCTCAAACTCATGTCAACGATTCAACACAACAACATCATGCCATGTCATAAGCTCAGCCTTCTTATACATTTGCTTCTGTACAAATTAGCAGTTAGCAACCGTAGCGCAGTGCAATGTGGTCGCTGAATTCGCAGTAGTCACCGTAGTAACAGTCACCTCTAGCTCTTCTCATGCAACGGCGAACTTTGCAGCACGGATGGCTTGGAGGAATCCCCCTTCTATTCGTGCTATACTTCCTGCAGGTTTCACTATCCTTTCACTTCAACAACCATTGTGCTAGCTTTTTATTCGCTAGAACTAATATTGGCTTTGTTTATCTCGAACTAGGGCCTTCCATTTGGGCTCGTTACTGGGAGCTTACCGCTGTTGCTCTCGGGCTCGAATACTGCGGACACGAATATAAACTCGGGTGAACTCGGTAGTGTTAGTAGCAGCAGCAGCAGCGACGGCAATTACCGTGGTGCTGCCTACTTGTCTGTTGCTGCGCTGCCTTATGGTCTGAAGTTGTTGTGGGCACCTTATGTAGACACGGTGTACATTCGCTGTATTGGTCGCCGCCTGAGCTGGATTTACCCTTGCAACTTTTTAGCGTGCCTCCTCTGGCTTGAGCTCTCCACATGTATCGATGGTCTCGTAGAGCAGAGCATGCCTCGAGATCAGTCGAAGTTTGGGTCAAATTCAGGGCTGGAGTGGAGGTTGGAGCCAGGCAGTTCGTTGGTAGACCAATCGATCAACAACCCACTCATGCAGCTGGCTGGCCGCCTTTTAATCATAGTTTGGGTCATGGCGATAAGCGACGTAGCAGTTGACGGTTGGGCTCTCACCGTGCGTCGTAACCATCTGGTATACTTATTGTGTCAAACACTGGGCATTTATTTCTCATGACCTGAGATGTTCATATTGTTCAGCCTATTAACCTATCAAGATGCATGACGCGTATCGCTAATCTATGTGACTGTTGTTATGTCCAGGCTCGTGCTGCACTGGCACAAACATTGGGTATGACCTCAGGAAACTTCGTCACAAATGTAGGGTTGCTTTGTGGCCGCACCCCAAGCTGCTATAGCGCCAAACTACCGTGGTCCATCATCAACCCTAGTGAGACGGCACGAACGGAGCCTGTGTCGTATGGCTCTTTCGCTCTCCTCGCGGCAGTCCTTCATTGTGCTGTAAGCGTCGTAATTGTTATCACAACGGTGGAAAGCAGCAAGGAGGCCGCATCTGATGATGACGATAATGATGAAGAAAGTGACTGCAGAGGCAAGGATCGCTTTGGCAATGTTAGTGGTAGAAAACGTCACCAGGAGTACCATAGCTGCAGTATAGCTGTCGATAATGAATCCGGCGATCGAGAAATGCATGATGCTGAGCTAAGCTTCAACAAATCTAGCCAGAGTGTTCATATAGCCGCGAGTAGCAGCATTAGCAGCAGTAGTTCTATTAGTCGCCGCACTTTGGGTGGAAAGGACCCTACAGCAGCACAATTGCTCACTGCTCTAAGAGCTCTAGGTTCAACGCGCCACGCTTGCACCCTTGGCTTTCTTCTCATGTTTGGCCGAATAGCATTTGCCTTAGTGGAATCCGGCACGTTACCGGCGGTGGAATTTGTGCGTGCTGGTGGACAACTCTCTAGCTTGGCCTGTGTAACAGCGTTACAATTGCCGATGCAAGCCCTTTTGTCTTTAGTGGTGGTACGACGGTTGACGCCGTCGTCGTCATCATCGTTGCCAACAACTACCAGCTCTCAGCATAGCAGTGGGGGCGTTACCTCTTTTGCTTCTGCTTCGAATACGCCTTCGAGTAGCGAATTCAATGCATCGCTCGTTGTATGGCGGCAAGCGCATGTAGTGCTCTTAGGCCTGGCGATGCTGACCCCCTTGGTAACGGCACTGGTGGCAACTTTAGTCGCGCCATCTTGCTCCAATTTTTCTCGATGGGCTGGCACGGTACTTGCTATGTGATCTTGCCTTGCATATTATCTTCTAAGAGTTCAAACATGGCGAACTTCTGCTCGTGAGAATCAACACATCCCTTCAGTGCCTTATCCCATTTCTCCCCTTTTATTACCATCCTCGTTTGCGTTTACGCTCTCTTGTACAACTCCCACATGTAGGTAGTCCTGGGTGCCCTCCTCTGCGTGACCAGTACATTCAACAAGTGCTTTTTCGTCGCTCAAGGGGCGTATTTCAACGGTCTCGCGGAAGCAGCAGGCATTGGTGGTGGTACAACCATCACCTTACTCAACAGCCTCAGCAACTGTGGGCGGTTCTTTCCGAGGCCCTTGGCGTTTTGGCTGACCGAACAAATCGGCGTGAAGTATGCGTGTTCCTTCCTAGCGCTCTTAGGCTGCTTGCAATGGCCGACAGTGAAAAAGTGGTTGCAGGTGCTGCAACACGTGGAGGCAGCACAGTGGCAATTGTCACTGGCAACAGCGGGCAGCAGCAGCAGTAGTAGTAGCGGTGGTAGGAGTGACAGCAAGGACGCTATAATACTGCCCTTTACAACAACTCTAGTCAAAGAATCGTGTGCTGCTGACTTCCCAGTGGCTGCTAAGAACCGATGAGTTGACGTGTTGCGAATCGCTGCGCCGTTTCAAACCATTTCTAGTGCTATTTCCTGAATATGATTTGAGCCCGGACCCCAGTTGGCTGTTACTCGTGAACTCTAGAGCAGCTACGAAGAGAAATTCGATTTTGGACGAGAAGAAATTTACTAATTGATACCACGGTAATCATATATTGCATTCAAAATTATGCGGCTGGGCTTGAAATGAGCTGAGGGCTGGGGTACGCCAGGTAATATTTAGTAGAACTTGCTGATTTCGGGTCACCTTGGGTCCTTTGGTCCTTTATAAGACACCCCAGGCAAGCTTAAATCCATCTAGCGCCATTGTATTATTTGCGTTAAAATTTGCGTCAGCACTATACTAGCACTTATAATTAAGGACACTAAGCTATAGACCTGAATCCTACCACCCAGAAGATTTACTCTCAAATTCCATTGCCCAGACAAGTCAATGCTTAATTCAACGCGAAATTTTAGTCACTGATTTTGAATTGAACTAGCACTTAAATTACGACACTAAACAAGACCCAATTTCTACCGCCTAGACAAGTTCATACTTAATTAAACGCTAAATTTTAGGCACTAAATTGGCACTTAATAGGCACTAATGTGGCACTAAAATTTAGTCAGTAGATAAGCACTAAATTGGCACTAGTTTGGCACTAAAATGAAGTTAAAACACTAAACCAGACCTAAATTCCATCTCAAAGACAAGTCAGATTTGCACTAAAATGGCACTAAAATCACGACACTAAACTAGACCTAAATTCCATTGCCCAGACAAGTCAATGCTTAATTCAACGCGAAATTTTAGTCACTAAATTAGAAATGAACTAGCACTTAAATTACGACACTAAGACCTAATTTCTACAGCCTAGACAATCAATGCTTAATTAAACGCTAAATTTTAGTCACTAAATTGGCAATAAATTAGAAATAAACTAGCTCTTAAATTACGACGCTGAACAAGACCTATTTTCTACCGTCTAGATAAGTCAATGCTTTCAAGGCGAAATTTTAGTCAATAAAGTAGAAATGAACTAGCACTTAATACGACACTAAACTCGACATAATTTCCACAGAGAAGTCAATGTCTAATTCAACGCTAAATTTTAGTCACTAAATTGGCACTTAACTGGCACTAAATATGCACTAAATAAGCACTTATGTGGCACTAAAATTAAGACAGTAAATTAGCACTTAATTGGCAAAATGACACTAAAGTTAAGACACTAAACTAGCACTAAATCTAAATTTAACGTTTTAAATTCAAGCACTTTTCTTTTCTGGCGCAGCCGTGTTTGTGCGGTGGAATTTATTGCCAATTTTATGCTTAAATTTGAATTGGCCTTAGAAACGTAAAATTGATGAATTAGTATTAAAATCAAGCGGCTGGTTCTTTGAGTAACAGCCATCATGACTGAGTGGTGGAATTTAGCACCAATTGAGTAGGTTTTAGAGCCGAGCATAGCGGCCAACTCAAACCAGCTGAAACGAAGCTCTGGCATATTAAACTATAAGGCGGGCCACATCTGTGTATACATAAAGGATTACAGAAAACTTGTGGAAAAGCAGAAAAATGAGCAACGAATAAATCAAGAAATGAGCTTGCTGTCGTAGAAGAAACGAAACCCGTTTTTGGTTGTGTCGAGATCACTTACGGCAAGTACCGTAAGTACCTTTTAAAAATCACTGTTTCCTCATGAGCTGAGCCGAATTGAATAGAGATGAAATTTTGTTATCAAGAAGAGGCAATGGTGAGGTAGCTGCCGGTCGGATGTCCAGAGATGGAATTTTCTGTAACGAATGAGCTCGAAATGATCTCTAGAATCGCTGAATACGACGACCAGCTCGATAGGAATAAGCCAAATTCACACGTAAATGGCGATGAAATACATAAGGCGGATCTGTAAAAGATTCAAGAGAACGCAGAAGTACTTTAAGATGTCCTGAAATGCATTCAATTTCTTCATTTTTATTTATAAACGTCATGGAAATCGTTATCCTTTTGTGTTCGCGGGATGTCCCGCTCCCTACCCCCCCTTCGCTATTCCGCTTCAAATAAGCGATGTTGCCGGTGCAACGCCTGCCCTCTTTCCTCTTTCTCCTCATCTCGAGAAAATATCGAATGTCCGTCCTTATGGACCAAGTCATGTGCATTTGCACGATTTGCCATCCTCCAAATTCTCAGCTTGAGGAGTCCTACTTCATGCGGGTCTTGCAACCTCATGATGGCCTCGTTGAGCTTCAAGTCCTATCTCACACTCTGGCCCATCAAGCTTGTGGCCGTCTTGTTGAGAGCACCAAATCCTTGCACGCTCAAGCTGCAATCAGTAGCTATCGTGGTACCACTAGTGGTACTGCCAGTGGCAGTGTTCCACGTGGGAGCGCGCGCAACCGGGACCTGAGTTTACCGGTGCGCTTGCTGGATGTGCGAAGCGGCCAGTGGCGCACAGCGGGCTCGCTTCAAGCAGCAGCCATGTAAAAGTGGCAATTGGCAGCCACGATGATTGCTAGAGTCTCTTTGCCACCTTCCTGACTGGTATATTCGCTGCGAAATTAGCTTCTTCGGGACATAACTCCTTTTCGATCGAGTTTGACTTGCTCGCATCACGTTCTGAACTTCTACTAGGCTGATCCTTGAATAGCAAATCGATATTCTCGATTGGTAGCACAACTGTCTGCGGCGAGGCAGGGCTGCAGCATCGGCTCTGTGGCTCGCGAAGGCCATTGTTCCAATTTGAAGTTGAAGCAACGGTTCCATCTGGTAGGAGCGTCGAGCCAGTTCCATGGCGCTGGCCAGCCTGTAAACGCACAAAGCATAGCCAATAAACAATTCGGTATAGTGCTCTGACGGAGCACACGAGCTGCAAGAAAATGTACGCATGTAAGTTAAGAAGGCACATGTATATAAATACCTTCCAAAAACCTGCATGGGCAAATCCCGAAGGACATGTAAATGTGCCTAAGCCTTCCATCTCGCCGTGGGAAAATTCGCCTTCGTATCTATAACACAAGAAATCTCAGGAATTTAATTTTGGGTGAGACGCATATTATTCATTGATCGAGTAAAGAAAAAGTGAGGGGCAGTTCAGCGATTTAATGCAACTCACGTGGAGGCATCGGCGGACCGCATAATGCCAAGGCCGTGCTTTAAACCCCGTCGAAAGAGGCCTGCATAAAGAGACCCATCCCCATAGTAGAGTACACCTTGTCCGTGCTTTTTACCGTCAACGAAATCGCCCACGTACTCTCCACCGTTTTCGAAAACGAACCGACCGCGACCATGTGGAACGCGTCCTAAAAGAGACCCAATATAGTGCGACCCATCAGCATGGACTAGTTTACCAGATGTTATGTTGCAGTCTGACCGGCTGCTCATTCCTTTCCACGTTACCTTTTTCTAACGAAAGATGACGCGTAATTGTGAACGATGGACGAACCGTTCAGTATTTGAACAATGACATAAGTACATTCTGGTTCGTTACCAATGAGAGCTCGATTTCACGGCTCTATTGCATACGAACAGCGAAGTGACATCTCTCATTCTCGCACCTTCATAGCTGCTGGGCTTGAATGATTCGATTGATATCGAAATCATGTGAAGACGCTTCTTGATCTCGTCCAGGGTCAAAGTTCATCGCAGCCATCCAATAGGTTTATCTCTAAACAAGGTTTAATTGACGTTAAACAAAATTTTACTTCGGTTGATCCAGGGTTGATCAAGTAATAATAAAAGTAAGAAAAGTTGCCGGCGAGCCGGCGATGACAACAGGAATTTCAGGAATGATGAGGACAAAATCAAAGCAAGTGAAGATTCGTTGAGAGTCGAGGGAGTGATTGGTGAATTGGCAATTTCCGAAATCCCCCACTGCAGCGGCGCGGGGAGCGCCGCGCCACGATCAACGAAAAGTTGTGTGGGGTGTCTACGATGAGACGAGGAGTAAACACCTAAGTACCCCGCCTGTATACGTATACATGTACTACTGTACAGTACTACAGTACAGTAAACGAAAAAGCGCTCGAGCACAGAGTCTCAGAACAGAACCTCTGCACACCCAGAGCATTAGCCAATCAGAGCACACACACACAGACAGACGGACAGATTTTCTTGCAAGAGACATTTGAGATGCCGGTAGAAACATCAACTTTTCGTTGATCTATTGGTCACCCAGTCCTTTTCGAGATACAGCTTCAGTCGAGTGGCCATGTAACTGATGATATCGGGCTGAATTGGTCCGCTCTTCCACGCAACAAGGATGTTCTTCAGAGGAGAAGATCCCACCCACGGTGATGCTCTACTTTTTCCATAAACGCGATCTTAGGTGTTGAAAGCTTTTTATGCAGGCCCCGAGAGGCCAGAATTAGAAGGCTAACAAACCTTACCGAGTTTTTGAAGTAACTCATCCCAGAAAAAGATTCTTATCAGGCATACAGGCCAGAGTGGCCATTCAAAATTAATTGCTTTTGATGTCGTTAATATTTCATCTTTACAGAAAGATCCTCTGTTAAAATTATGACGACGAAGGAAGGCCCCGAGGGGACGGAATCAGAAGGATAACAGGCAGACAGAAAATTCGAAGCGGCTTATACTTGAAGGAAAGCCTCATAATTTTGGAAATGGCTGGGTGTTCGCCACTCTGAGAGAGATCTGATTCGGTATTCACAGGAAAAGGTGTAATCCAATTGGCGTATAAAGAGTGAGGCGGACTGTAACCGAACTCCTTTGCCTACTACATATCGAGTCAAACTCCTTAGCCAATAGTATTTGTTACATTACCGTGCTCTGCGAGAGGCCAATTACTTGATATCATAAGCGCCTTCTTTGTCGTAGCCGCTGGAAGCTCAGAGGTAATTAATCTGAGACTCCCGAGGGGGTTTGGATTTATGAACTAATAGACAGGGTGCCATCGGTAGTAGGCATAGCCTTGCGATTTTGATCTGTGCGCACTGCATGCACGTATATTTCTACAAAGAGCTCTCCGCTTTGGCTTGGGTGTTATTTGGTGGTTTCCTTCTATTCGAGCTCTCGTAAGCTCAGCTTAGCCACTCCAAGAAAAGACTAAATCCAGAACCCCTCCCGGGGGGGGCTCAGACAAGACTGGACTTAGTAACTAACAGGAACGATGCCATCTATTTGGCATCTCCAGAACCCCCCGGGCCGGACTGGAAGCTAGGCTCGGGGCTCATACACCGGATTTTGCGAAATTGGGTACTCGATACTAAAACTCTGGCCAATGCGCCTGATATTTTTTTCCATTTAAAATTAGTCGCTGCGTGTTGCTTTGTATGCCATGTCTGCCTATTAGCCCTCTAATTCCGGCCTCCCGGTGCAATTGTCTAAATGAGTGTTGTAATGTTAACATGAGGAGCTTTCGTCATCTTCGAAGAGCAAAGGCACTTATATACGTACCATTAGCAGCACATATAAGTATTAAGTAGAAGACCTCCAGCTATTCGGATGTGGTATCGGCGGAGTCGCATGGCTAGATTAAGGACGACACTCACCCCCAGTGGCGCCCGGAGCAAGTTTTCTTTAAACCTGGCTTTTAAGTTGGCCGACCTTGTCTAGCTCATCCAGTAAAAATTCTCCAAATGAAATAAAAACGCCCATATGCAGAGTGCACAATGCAGTAGCGGAGGAAATATAACCGTCGGAACAAGCCTGTCCGACTGACTGGGCCGGGCGTCTTTTCCTGAGCCCCCCCACCCCCCCGAGAGGTATTGGATTTAGTTATTAACA
>Ga0307982_1003333_pt1 | contig 12842 bp, 10 predicted proteins | sample OrgLakmetagen989_FD_201847 | JGI IMG/M metagenome (GOLD analysis project Ga0307982, IMG submission 201847) | Saline water microbial communities from Organic Lake, Antarctica - #989 | ecosystem: Environmental > Aquatic > Non-marine Saline and Alkaline > Saline | place: Antarctica: Organic Lake... | reverse complement strand
CGGCGGTGCCAAGCAGGAAGGCCGCGCCCCAGGAGGGGGATTTTGCGGGAAACGCTCGGCCCAATCAACGGGCAATTTGCCGTCGCTCGCGCTGCCCTCCATCAACTCACCCAGCGGAAGCAACGGTCGCGGAGGAAGTGGCGGTCGAGCTAGCCCACTGCATGACAACGCGCGAATGAGCCCTGCGCTAGCGCCGTCGCCGACGGGTAGCAGCAGCAGCAGCAGCAGTGGCGGTGGTGGTGGTGGCAACAGCTGGGGCATGGCGCCGATTCGGCACATTTTAGGTGTCAAACCCAAGGCCCTCATGGGTGGGAGCAGCTCCACCAACAACTTGTCGGCGCTCAACGACTCCACCAACAATGGTGGAGGAAGCAATGCGAGTGGCAGCGGAAGCCTAGCGCGAGGCGGGTCGCAAGTGTTCGGGTCTATTTTGGGCGGTACTAAATCCGGGCGGCAAGGGTTGCGCACGTCCAACCATGGGGTGCTGTCGAGCATGGCCGCAAAGCTACCGGGAGGCAATGGAGGAGGCATGACTTCGCCAACAGGATCTCAAGATCCGAACTCGTTTGATGCGTCGGCGCTTGATGGCGGGCGGTTTGGGACGGTTTTGAGCGGTGGGGCTGCTAGCCTAGTGGTGAAAAGCGGCTTGGGCCAGGGCGGTTACGCAGTGGTGGTCAAGGTAAGACATTGGGAGGGTTGTATAAGGAAGAATTTAGGACTTGAAATACTAGCGTAGCCAATGGTGTTTTTCAATGCCAAAGACCACTCGTTGAAAGGTGCTTCTGCGGTCTGATTTCCCCTTGATTTCATGATAAAACAGGTGCAGCACCAGCCGTCAGGCCAAGACTTTGCGATGAAAGTTGTCGCCAAAGAAAAGGTTGATTTAAGGAATAAAATGATGAGCGACACTCATTCAATAGGCAATTGCTACAATCTTGAGGTAGCATGATAATTCAATTTTCTCTCTTATACTCGAATTAATCATCAGGTATCGAGGCGCCGTGACCGGCAACGGCTGAAGCTGGAAATTCGGGTCATGACGGAGTTGCCGCCTTCCCCCTTCTTGCAGCGCTGTTACATGGCCTTTGAGTCCGACTCGCAGCTCTTTTTTGTGTTGGATTTGGTCGGAGGCGGGGACTTGTTTTACCACTTGGTGCAAAAGATCTCGGAAAACGGGTGGGGGTTCCCAGAAGACCAAGCGCGGGTGCTCCTCGCTGAGGTAAGGGCACCGCGAATCATACGCATACTCAGCTACGTACAGCACTGCTATAGCGTAGTGGTACATTGAAGAAGCTAAAGCCGTTGCTACATGCATCGCCTAACTAAGTACTCTTTGTGTGCATTTGGCTCGTTTTGGTTTATGTTACAAATGCAAAAGGTGGTGGCCGGACTGGAGCACATGCACGCACACGGGTTGATTCATCGAGACATCAAGGTACAAAAATGGAAAGATTTTATGAGGCACCAAATGCATCGTTTTAAAAAAACTCCGCGACGAGACTTATTTGATCATATTTATGATTAATTACTCCTTGCTGTGTACTCTGTAGGTTGAGAACATCATGCTGGACGCCCGAGGCCACGTCAAGTTAATTGACTTCGGGTTAGCGGTGGAGATTCACAGCGACGAAGAGCCCGTCAGCCCTACGGGTTCTTTGATTTACATGGCCCCCGAAATGATCCGAGACCATTCCGGCGGGCGCCACACCGACTGGTGATGGAACATAAATGCACCTGAATTCTCTGGCTTCTTCTTCTCCTTTTCCTTCTTCTTAAGACCACCTAAATTTCCAGTACCTAGTGTTGTATCAGCCGTGAGTCTCTTTGGATTCTTCCACTTTTGACTCATGTGAATATTTTTCTTCTTTCTTTCTTTTCTCATTTTCATCGACGCAGGTGGGCGCTAGGAGTGCTGTCCTATGAATTACTCACCGGCCGAACCCCGTGGTCGTCGCTCACCGATAAGAAAGTGATTCGCAAAGAAATTCAAAACATGATTGTCACGCCACCTCGAAAACTGAGCCCACCAGCGGGCATGTTCGTCTGCTCGCTTCTGAAGCAGGTGTGAACTAGACACTTCTCTATTTCTTGTTTGGCATCTTTCGACGAACTTACTTCGTTTGGCGTAATTGTACATTATGCTTACTATTTCTTCACATCTCCTTTTGACAACTTTTCCTTTCTCTTCGCTGTTCTAGGATTATAAAACACGTCTCGGCACCAAAGCCGACAAAGAAGTGCGTGGCGCGCGGTTCTTCAATGCTATTGACTGGAGTGCGCTCGAGCTTCAAACCAGCGCTCCCGCGTTCAAACTCCCCTCGGAATGCGTCACGGAGCGCGACGCCAGGGCAGCCCTCGAGGCTTACCTTTCGCGGCGGGTGGGTGCGCGCGGCAGCAGTGGCGGCAGCGGAGAAGCAAAAGGGGGTGACGGCAAAGAAAGCGAAGACAAGGGGCCGTGGTACTTAGGGCTGGACCAAGTGGATGCTCATCCACTGTACTCCCAGTGATAGAACAAGCACTCAAAGCAGTGAATTAGAGAGAGACCAAGAAAGTTTTCACTGGCGCAGTTCTGTGCTCCATTGCAGCCACATTGGACCTCGTCGCCGCCTTACCACGAACAGAAATTCCAGTGAAGAACCACCGCAATACATTTACATGCAGATGCACTTCCAAATATAACATCAATTACGATTTATGAAATTAAAGATTAAAGCTCCATGTCAGAGAGGTGGCTTGCGATATAGATATAAAAGAATTAATACCAGGTGCCAGTTATTTGCTTTCTCGTTGTATTTTTGGTGCCTATTCGGTGGTTTGCGAGTACATTCTGCACTAACGACAAGCAATGGAGACTACCCTACAACCTACAGCGCATGCTTACTACACCCCCCTGCCTGCTCAGTATTATGCTTAAGTATAAGCGATGTGCCGACGAGGCCTCGCCTCTAGTCGCACACACACACATCCGCAAGCCGCAATCCATAGCGCATCATCATGCACCGCATAGTGCCGCAAAATGTCCAGTGCGCCAGTCCGGAAACAAGGCACAGTGCTTTATGACTTTATGAGTTGGTGCACATATAATTATGCATAATTCGTTGCCTGGCCACCACTTCACCCACATTCATCCGGTCCTGCAAGGTCTGTGTTTAAATGAAAAATTGCCGGCGTAATTATTTCCTATATACTGTTCATAATGAAATGCAACGACAAAAAGCTCCAATTTTTTACTTCATGTGTTAAGTACCTCAAGACTTAGTTGTTGAACATCATAAGCATCTGCTCCATCATGCCTGCTTTCTTTGGATTCTTAGATTCCTGTAAATAAAATTGGATTGTGAGGTAATAACAAGGCACTTTTTTATCAAGAAACTCGTTGATTGTTCACCTCAATCTGTTGAATTTTATCTGCCATAACGTCGATTCCATCGCTTACATACTGCGTGATCATTTCACGACCTTGTTCTCCTTCTTCAGAGAAAGACTTGTGCAGATCATTAATCTTCTTCTTCATTTCGGTCAATTTTGCGATGGACTGTGGAATCAAGAAGCATTTGTGAGGCATTGCGTGTGAGAGAATCCGGAAATACATCACCTGCCTCATCGGCGCTTGCCTCTCCCCACAAAAAGCATAATTTATTATACTATTAATCAATACAATATAACCTAAATTTACCTTCACAATCTCAGAAATCTTTTGCTCATGCTCCGCCGCCCAAGCATCAGCAACAGGTTTCCAGGCTGCTTCCGCAGCTGCGTGCTCTTCAGCTATGCTTGTCAAACTCTTCTGTGTTTCCTCAAAGACTGAACGGCGACGCTTTTTTAGAGCGGCTAGGTCTGAAGCTGTGCTCTTCTTGAAGCTTGCACAGGCCTCCTTTGACTTAGCGGCAATACTTTTTTGCTCTTTTCGTTTCTCTGAAATGAGGATTCAGCAATAAATAAGGCTCGGCATGGTCATCGATTGCAATTCAGAATATTTCCCGGAGTGCTTCAAGGGTTCACACACAAAAGATCTACTTACCCGTCTTTTTGTGATGCTCGCGGATTTGGTTCATGATCATTAGCATCTAATTAAGAAAAAAAGAAAAGTATTGATAAAGATTGAGAGCGTAATAATTTGAACATCAAGAAGTTCCACCAAACCTGCGCCTCTTCGTTGCCGTCATCGTCGTCTTCGTCGATCTGCGGAAACGAAGGCGTGTCGCTCTTGAGACTCGGAAGTTGGAAGCCACCGAAGACTGACATCTTGAATCCTAGCTAAGATCTGCTCAACATTGAGCAGATAAGTATATGACCATCGGCGAATATGCATTGTGCACATTTCAACCTACACCTTACCTTCACTTTTTGAAAATATTATTAACGGAGGTGCACTACTGACGACTGGAAAAAGACGGCTCGAAGAAGCTGATTTTGAAAATAAGATTCAGAACATTCTCTAATATAATAAAACGTACAAGTACAACAACAACAGGATTTGAACATTTTGTGACATTATGTGAAGTTTAATAATGCGTGGATAAGGGAACATACACAGACATACAGCTGCATACCCAGCGGCCCTCCCCCCCTGAAAATTACAGGGGTTACCCTATGCTCCAACATCCTCCCACCCATCAAGCGCGCTGAAAATTCGCAAGCATGATGAACAGGGTGATCCAGTTCCTTGGCCAACCACGCGCACCACGCAGAGTGGCCCCCGCCGCTAAAAGGTGCAAAGCTTGCAGCGCTCAAGGATGGCTAGACGTGACGTCCGAAACCGGGAGCTTAATGCGCTATAAAAGGACCGCGAGTTGAATGCGATGAGCGCTGAGCTTGCCCAGCTGCGCTCTCAGGTAGCACAAGCTGGCCTCAGCGATCCAACCCAAGCGAGTGCTGCAGCTGCTGCACTAGGCGATCAAGGCAATGCTGCTTCACCAGGAGCAACCAAGAAGAACCCTGTCGCTAAGAAAGGCGTGAGGGTCGCCGCGCAAGGCCCATATACCTGTGAAGTTTTGGAGCTAATGCGTGGATAAGGGAACACACACAGACATACAGCTGCATACCCAGCGGGCACCCCCCTACCCCCTTGTAAGTAAATTACAGGGGTTACCCTATGCTCCAACACATTAGTCAGTCAATCAAAATTTTCAAGTTTCAACGCAAACGCATTGCCTCGTGGGCATACAGCAGAAGCAGAAACAGAATCGATTAAGTGTCAAAACGCAAAACGGTGGTTTCGATTTATGTCATGCAGTCGGTCACTGAAGTACAACATCGATAGGCGATTTTTGTCTATATAGTAAACATAATATAGAGTATAGTATCATAGTCGTAGCTGTAGCTGTAGCCCAGGTAATTGGATTATCGTTAAGTTTTCTGTCTTCTCTTTCCAGCCTCACTGTTTCCGCAGTCTCCTCGCTAGGCGCTAGGACCTGGCCCTGCAAGGAGAATATAAGAGCAATAAATGTTTCGACATTTAGTGAGAAATTGAAAACGAGGTGGAACTGTTGGAATGAACTCGGTCATACGTTTATGGTTATTGTAAGTCGAGGGCGCGGCAGTTGAACTATGCTTGCTTAGTTATCGAGTTCTTCTACGTCAGAGAACTCGTTATGCTCTGAGGCGGCGTCCGACACAGACGTATCTTCGCTGGGCTCTTCATAGTCCTCGTCATTGTCAAAGCCGTCATCAAGGTAGTTGGCCACAAGCTCCGAAGAAGGCGAAGGCTCAGCTTTGCTAATTTTGTGGCTGCCATGTCCTTGGCAGCGACTGCCACTGCTGCTACTGCCCTCACCGGGCTCGTTATCGTGTATACTGCCCACCAAGACGGAGCCACCATCTTCGCTGCCAGCACCCCAGCCGCCCGGAGCATTGTCAGTTCCGCCGTCCTCTCCATCATCATTGTTGCGATTGGTGAGAGGTGATGCAGCTGGCATTTGAAACCTGACGCTGCGGTTGCTTGCCTTGGTGCCGCGGCTCGACTCGTCGTCTTCGAATTCTTGCCCGTAGCCTTCGTCGTCTTCGTTGGAAGCCTTTGCAGCATTTACGTCTTCATCTTTTCCAATGCCGCTAGACGCTTTGTCGTCCTCCTCCTCGTCCTCCTCGTCGTCGTCGTCATACTCTTCGTCACCATAGCCATCGTCGTCATCGTCGCCGCTGCCGGGCTGGTCAAGACTTTGAGCAGTTGGCGTTTTTGCCCTAGGTGCACTGTTGAGTTTTCTCGGCTTTGGCTCAGGAGGCGCAGCGTCTGCTGGTAATTGAGAAGGGTTGCGAGGCAAGCCATTTGTGCTATTCCTGCGGCTCGACGAGCCGGCTCTCGGTGCTTGTCTTGAGCTTGCATTCGACGCAAACGAGGCCACTGAGGCTGCCCCACTACTGCCGGCGCACGATTCAGACTGAATGCTGCTGTTGCTGCTCGCTGCCGTGCCACTGCGGTGTGTTTCATGACTACGACTACTACCGGGCACAAAAGAAGGCGACTGCACGTCGATAACTTCCTCGGGGATTCTGCCTGGAGTCGCGGCACGGTTTCGGCGGTGGGCACTGTCGCGCCGGGCTGACCCGACGGCAGACTCCGAAGGAGTGCTCGGTAAACTGTAACCGCCGGAACTACTGCCCCTGCTCCCCAACCTGAAGTCTTCCTCTAGCCCGAGGCCATTGCTAATACTTTCACCCTCGCCTCGACGACCGCTTTCGCCGTCATTGTCGTCCCCACTCTGGCCTCGGCTGCTGCCCTGACTGCTGCTCTCGCCGCCGCCCCAGCCCCAGCCGGAAGGCCCAATCTCATGCATGGTGGCGTGGTCACTTTCTTTGGTCCATAGCTCAGTGCCTTCCACGACAGACGAGTCCGCTGACGGCATGTGCAGGTCATGCGGCATCGCCTCTTCGGCATCGTCGTCTGCAAAAGTGACGCCTCCTCTCCGCGCATCCTGCTTCCCCGAAGACGGCCGAGCAAACACATCGTCGTCAGCTTCATCTGATGCGTGGCCTCCGCGAGAGGAGCTCGCACGCGAGCCTATACGAGAGCCTGCAGCAGAGCCATTACCCGAGAGGTTGGATCCGAGAGAGGACCCCCCAGAGCCTTGCGACCACGCGTCGTCGTCATTGTGGTCGTCGTCGTCGCCACGGTTTCGAGCTGACCCAATTGACGTGCTCTTGCGGTTGTTGCGAGGGGTGCCTTTGGCTCGAGGCGTGCCTTTGGCGGGTGGCGGTGTGCCCTTCATGCGCGGAGTTCCACCTGCGCGTGCACTTCCAACCCCGTCGCCGTCGTCATTGTCGCTGCCATAATCGTTGTTGTCTGAGCCGTACTCGTCCTCGCTGTCGTCGCGCCAATTATCGTTTGGTTCCTCTGCGAACTGCACGGAAGGTTTAGGAGCTCTGCCTTCGTCATTATCGTCGTCGTTGTAGTCGTCATCAGAGGCAAACCGCACGCCTTTCTTAGCGACAGGCTCCTTCTCGACTACCCCTGTTGGTGCAGCATTGCTTTGATCGCCTAGTGCAGGAGCAACAGCAACATTCGCTTGGGTTGGGTCAGTGAGGCCAGCTTGAGCCACTTGAGCGCGCAGCTGGGCAAGCTCTGCGCTCATCGCATTCAACTCGCGGTCCTTTTGTTGCGCATTAAGCTTCCGGTTTTGGACGTCACGCCTAGCCATTCTTGAGCGTTGCAAGCTTTGCACCTTCGTCGCAGCCGTTCGTTCGTTACGCAAATCATTCACCTTCTCTTTTGCGGCTTTCCTTCGCATTGTGCTTTGTAAAGTAGTAGCGGCCTGTTTCACTTCCTTCATCGCACTGACTCTTTGCTGCGCTTCCCGTCGCCGCATTGTGCTCTGCAAAGTTATAGCGGCCTGTTTCTCTTCCTTCATCGCATTGACTCTTTGCTGCGCTTCCCGTCGTCGCATTGTACTCTGCAAAGTTATAGCGGCCTGTTTCTCTTCCTTCATCGCACTGACTCTTTGCTGCGCTTCCCGTCGTCGCATTGTACTCTGCAGAGTTATAGCGGCCTGTTTCTCTTCCTTCATTGCATTGACTTTTTGCTGCGCTTCCCGTCGTCGCATTGTACTCTGCAGAGTTATAGCGGCCTGTTTCTCTTCCTTCATCGCATTGACTCTTTGCTGCGCTTCCCGTCGTCGCATTGTGCTCTGTAAAGTAGTAGCGGCCTGTTTCTCTTCCTTCATCGCACTGACTCTTTGCTGCGCTTCCCGTCGTCGCATTGTACTCTGCAAAGTTATAGCGGCCTGTTTATCTTCCTGCTTATTATCCTTTATGGAAGCGTATTTTGTGTAACTAGCTTTGCTCGCTTGTTTGTCTCTTTCTAAGCTGCTATCGCTTGCGACACTATCATCAGCTTCTTTATCAGCCAAAGGCCACACCAGCTCCAACACAACTTCAACCTCATTGTTGGCTCGTGCCTCTGCAAGGATGTCTTTGAGCGCGCCGAGCGATGTTACTGGCTGGCCTGCCGCTCCCACCACCACACAGCCTGGCCGCATGCCCAGGAGATCAGCTTGACCGCCGCTCACGATCTCACTCACGGACCCATCGACATTAATCACTGCGTTTAGGCCCTCTGAGAGTCGAATTACCACTCTTGACGGGCGCGTTGGTGTCTGGGTTGACGGTAATGTGGGTGACGTAGAGGTGGCAAGATATATTGACCCGCGGGCGCGGATCTGGGACCGCGGTGTTGGGGGGTTCTTCTGGTGCTGCGGGCTCGAACTGGCGACAGTGCTACTGGTGTTGCTGTTGCTATTGCTTTCTGGTTCATGGCCATGGCTGCCTCTCGGGCGCTCCCCATTGCGCGAATGGACTCGAATGAACTGTTGCTGCGCCTCAGTTTTGCGGTCGGCTATGGCCAGGGCACCGCCAATGCGCCAAAACCAGTCCACGAAGTCCGCCCAGTCCACGCGTCGGTCGCCGCGCGCGCTGAAGACGCGCAAGAGGCCATCGATTCGGGACAAGGTCAACTTCAAGCCAAGGCAGGCTTCTAGTTCGGCCTGAAACGCGTAGAGGTCTAGGGAGGCATCACTGCCGCCAACGCCACCAATATCGGAGCGCTGAGAGCCTCGGCTGTGGCCGTTGTTGCCGTTGCCACTCTGGCCAGCGTGCCCACGGTCGGGCCGGAGGCTGGGCGGCGCGCGGTGCGGGTCCATGCGGCTCGCTACTTTTGCGATTTTGGCGATGAGCGCGTCTCGCTTGGCTTGCGCCGCCGCCGCCGAGGCTGCAGTGTCGTGGCTCCCGTGCGACTGCTTGGAGTCGGTCGACTGGTTGTCGCTGTCGTCTCGACGCGAGGGGTTCTTCTTCAACTTCGCAGCCACCTCAACGTCAATTTTCGTTTCGTCTTCTGCATCACTGTGACTGCCCTCATCATCGTCCTCATTATCATCATCAACCTCGTCATCTTCTTCTTCTTCTTCATAATCGACGAGCTTCACGGGCCCATGCCTGCGCTCCAAACTCGGCAAGACCCAGTCGCACATGAGCGCCCAATAGTTGAACCCCCCACCGCCACCTTGCGGAGTAGACGAGCCATTCGGGTCCAACAAAGCACTCACCTAAGGACATCAAAAATCAGAGATTGATTTGATTTGAGAAGACTGGGCTATAGATGGCACGGATATACGCTGTTACGTAGAGAAATGCTATGTGCTTTCTGGTTAAATAACACGCACCAGTAAAGCATCTGCAGATGAGAGCCTCAAGCCGCCGCAGTCGGCGTGCACGCGCGCTAGCAGCCGCTTCTCGCTCAACAACAAGAGTGGCCGCTTGGGCCCCTTGGCAGCTTCGGTGGCTATGCGCGCTAGCGCTCCACTCAACACGCGCAGGCCTCTGCCACCACCACCGACTGTAGCTCCTCTGCCAACACCACCGCTACTGGCGGAGGACGCAGCGGCAAGCGCATCGGCGATTCGCTCCAGGAGCTTCTTCGTGCCGTTGGGTTTTGCGACTTTGGCGACCCGGCCGCCTGCGCCCACGACTTCCACTTTGGTGGTTGCTGCAGCCACGCCGGACACGTTCTTCCCACCGCCAACACCGCCGCCCTTGGGCTTGCCTCCCATTTTATTCTTGCTCTTCGTGGGCTGCCGTGGCACTGCTCCAGCATGAGCGCGCGCCTCCGTTGAGGCTTGTGCATTAGCAGCGGAGCTTGCACCGCCACCACCACTGGCATCGTCGCCAAGCCCAGCAAGCTGTCGCAAATGGCCAGCAGGAAGCTCCAAACTGTCGCCCAGCAGCTTCTTCTCGATGCCTTCCAGTGCTGCTAGCAAGTCCGGCCTTTTTCCTGCAGGCACTTCCGCGAGCGCTGCTAGAAGCTCCGCCTGTTGTCGCAGTCGCTGCTGCTCACTGCCACCGCTATTTTCGCTACCTCCACTCAGCTTGCTAACCACACCATTACTGTGACCACCACTACTCAAACTGCTGCTGCTACTTGGCAACGTACCAGGGCTGTGAGCAGGATAATTGCTGGCACCTGCACCCGCTGCGCCGTAAGATGGATTCACTGGCGGATAACCAGGGTAAACATTGCTGTGCTGTGCCTGCGGAGAATAGTTTGCGTAAGGGTGCTGCTGCGGGTGGGGTTGCGAAGGCTGAATTTGTTGCCCGTAGTACGGTGGCTGCTGCTGAAATTGCAGAGGTGGACCAGGGTACATATGCTGTTGCTGCTGCTGCTGCTGCTGCCATTGTTGCTGTTGCTGGTACTGCAGCTGTTGCTGCTGGTTCGGCGGCAATTGCAGTGGTTGTTGGAACGGGTAAGGCCCGGGAGCAGCACCCCCGTGAGCTCCCGGAGCAGGCGCTGCGTAGCGAGTAGGCTTCGCAGCTGCCTTGGAGCGCACCGACTTGTCAATGACTTTGCCCCCGTACGCTGCCGAGGCCCCGTACAGCCCCATCGCCGCTTGCCTTGCTGCTTTGCTGCGGCGTTTTCGAGCCTCGGCTTCGCGCAAAACTCCCCCTTTAGGACCTCCACCACCACCACCGCCTACTCCATAACCGCCGCCGCCACCTTCATAAGAACCATGACCGTAGCCTCCGCCTCCGTGAGCTGCCCCATAATTCCCCTGTAACACCCCGTGCACCTCAACGTAGCGCTGCTCAGGCCGAGTCGGGTCTGGACGAGGCCCGTTACCCCAAGGCTGCGGCTGCTGCTGCGGCGGCTGCTGCTGCTGCCGAGACTGTTGCGGCGGCTGTGGCACCGATGCAGCAGGTTGCAATAGCTGCTGCTGCTGCTGCTGCTTTGTTGTGGTACTTCTTTGGTTCAGCTCCTGCCATTGCCGCAGCATGGTAGCACGGTCTTCGTCCCCAACTGTTGAAGCTTTGCCTTTAGGGCCGGCTCCGTTACCGCGGCCACCGTGGCTCGCACCTTGTTCCATGCCACCGAAGAGCAAACTGCCAGCTGCGCCTTCCGTAGCTTCGTCGTTATCGCCATCGTTATCACCAACGCCGACGCCGTTGCCTCCTCCGCCACTGTTCACATCACCGCCTGGGCTGACGCCTGAATGCCGGTGCGCTGCATGCCCAAAAGGCCCGCTCGCTTGGCTCTTGCTGCTCTTTACGCTAGGCCCGCTGTACTCGCTGCGCCCGCTCGGCTGGGCTTGCTGCATAGGCGACGGCTGCTGAGGCTGGGCATGAGCTTTCGCGGCTGCCAAGCCCCGTTGCCCGCGCAGCGCCTCGTACTCTTCCGCTGGGTGCCGCCCCTTCAGACCTGCGGCAGGATGAGAAGGAGCAGCAGCGGTGGAAGCAACCTTCTTGGCAGCAGCGGGCAGTGGCGGCTTGGCAGCTGGCTTGCTTCCGACACCACCCCCGCCGCCGCCACGTGCCACGGGCCACTGCCGGTTGTCACGGCCTCGAGAATGTTCAGCCGCAGCGTTAGCGCGCTTTCGCCGCACCGCCGCTGCCTTTGGGCCCTCGTGCGCTTCACCGCCGCCGCCACCAATTCCTCTGCCACCATTAATGACAGCGGGCTTGGCTGCATTCCTAACCGCGGCTTCAAGCCCAGTGCCGTCGGGCTTCCCGGGCGCTGCCGCAGCAGCCGCCTCCGAAATCAAGCCTTCAGCAACCGCCGTGCTCGCATGCGCAGCAGCAGTCGCCTGGGTAGCCATGTCTGAGTGCCAGGCACCCCATTGGCTCATCCATGTCTCTGAACTGGTTTCAGTGCGTGCGTCTTTGGCGGCCTCGTCCGGTGTTTGATTTGTGTCCACCGCCTGCGGTGCATCAAGCAAGCCTGCACGCTCCATCATGAACAGCGCAGCATCTGGGGGTGGCTCAGATGAGGCCACAGATTGTGCATTGGAGCTATTGGGCGCTTTGGCATTACTACTTTTGCCCTCGGCTGCGTGTTGCTTGTTGAGTACTGCGGCAACCGCTGCGGCAGCAGCTTCAGCCGCTTCAGGTGGTGCACCGGCAGCCAGCGCAGCTGCACGTGCCGCGCGCGCTTCAGCAGCTGTTGGTGGCCTACCCTCAGCTGCTGCTGATTCTGTTGATGGTTTGCTGCCAGCTTGTGTTGCTTTCTTAGCACCGGCTCGCCGTAGGGCGCTCAAGTCGTTTCGACCAAGCTCGTGAGAATTATTCCCTAGAGTAGGTCGTTTACCGTAAAGAGCCATAGCGCCTTCCCGGAGAAACTTAAACGGCACACAGCTGGACCAGGTGCGTGCAGCAGTTGAGGTTCAGCGCTTCCTTCTCCAATCCCAGAAACCGGGCAGGCAGTCAACCGCCGTGCATTTTTTGTTCAAAGTGCTATGCTGATAGGCCTTACAAAAATACGTCAAATATTTGACCCAAATACGTCAATCAATACGTCAGTACCGTAAATTGCGTTATATTAGGGCATATTCCCACTACATGCATGGCAAACGCCGTATAAAGGCGTA
>Ga0307982_1003331_pt1 | contig 12849 bp, 18 predicted proteins | sample OrgLakmetagen989_FD_201847 | JGI IMG/M metagenome (GOLD analysis project Ga0307982, IMG submission 201847) | Saline water microbial communities from Organic Lake, Antarctica - #989 | ecosystem: Environmental > Aquatic > Non-marine Saline and Alkaline > Saline | place: Antarctica: Organic Lake... | reverse complement strand
CCCCCGTATCGGCCAATGACTGGGGCAAGAACACGACCCATGTGGCCAAACTCATTGAGTTCGCTCTCTATTGGGCCTCTCTGATCTTGCTGCGTGCCATGCAGCTCAAGTTCGAGCTTCTTAGTGCGATCGTGGTGCTCTTTGTTGACAGCTTTTTGCCTTTTCTCCAGAGTGGCCCCGGGAATAGTAGGGGTGTTGTCATAGTACGAAAGGCCTTATAGAGTCTTGAGGTCCACAATGTGGTCTGCACCGTCTAAGTCACAACCGACAAAATTGCTACCTGATGAATGTGGGGCTCTTATCACAATATCTGGTATGATTTTGTTTATAATTTATCGAGTGAAGAGCCGCTCGGATTTTCAGGAAGTTTTCGCCGGAAGGTGTTCTTGGTGCCTTGTCCATTAGTAGATCCGGTGGACTTGAAAGGAACACCGGCGTCGTGTAAGGTTGGCTGGTAAATTACTAATAACCTAAGAAGTGCAAAGTGGACCTCGATTTTTTTAGCTCTATCAACGAATTGCTAGACGAAACTACGAACGCCATCGAGAAACTAGAAAACCCTCATTCCCCCCTACTTCGCGCCATAGCAGCTAGCTCGGCGGTCTTTGAGTCCATAAGCAATATATTTTGGCGGGGCAATATATTTCGCTAATATTTCAGCACCGGTGGGTAGTTAAACCTGGCCCCTGTACAGATCCGTAGTACATGAAAAACTTCTGCCCGCGAAGAATCTTCATGGCGACATCAGGCGTAGGAACAGGGCGTGCAATGGTTTCTCTAGATAGAGGCAGCATCCAAAGAATCCTTCTACTCAGTAACTCGACGAATTTAACGTACTCCAGAATAGCTTGAAGAAAGATATCAAAAGCGTTTGAATGCGTTGTTTTGAGTGAGTGTTCCTGTGCTGTTGCCTCCCGATTCAATGTCGACATCGGGCACTCCACCACTGCGAGTGTCCGCGGCAGCTCCTCGTGTACAAACGGCGTTCTCGCTAGCTGAGATCAATTGACGGCTACCCGAAGCACCACCTCTGACTTGTCCGTGGCCCTTGTTCTGTGAAGAGACGCCATCACCGCCAAGCAAGTCCGGAACATGAGCGGCAACGAGCAAGAGGGCCTTCAAGTAGCCGTACACCTTGATATATGCAACAAGACAATCACAAGTAAAAGGAAGTGGATTCGAGGCCCATTGGTTTAAGCATTTAAAGTGCGTACAGTTTGATTGATTTCATCTGCCAAGCCAGATAAACCAACCAAGATTCGTTTCGAAGACACACCTGGTGGCTGGCCATTGATCTCGCCCAGTGAAGATATGCCACCCGCTCCACTCCGGATGGGTTTATAAGCAGGTCACCTCGGGCAGCATTTTTGCGTCCCAAGAATGCGGGAATGCCCAAGTGTTTGTATTCCCGTAGACCGCAGAACAAGTTGCCACAACAGAGCCGAGGCGAACATGCTTCACAAAAAGTTAAGGGCCCGCAGTGCACTCGCGGCAAAGCAGTTACCAAATCTCCTTCGCAGACCACCTCGCAGAAATCAGACGAAAAAGGAGAAAGGGCAAAGAAAGAGAGCACAAGAATTAGATACAAAGCTCCGCATGCTTGGAATTTGCGTGGTTTTAATGAAAACCACGTAGAACAAGACCAATATTTGCGAGCACGAGAAGACAACTTTTATTGCCTCCAATAGACATGTCTTATTTAGAGACGGTTCATAATTATGATCATTCTACCCGCCAGCAGAGGGGCAAAAAGCGCCGACTGAGCAACACCAAAGGCAAATCGCCAGCTCGAGGAGACCCAAATGTGAAGCACTCTACACAAGCTAGCCGTTTACGCAACGCCTTCAGCGAAGGTATCGTAGGAAGTGTTGAAGCTGTATCTGCAATTACACCAGATTCTGGCAGAAGTGGAGCTGCATCAGAGGAAGGAGAAGAAGCAGGAGTTGGAGCTGCTGAGTCTGCAGTGGCGTTGGTGGTAGCTGTAGCGGAGGCAATTCCTCCTTCTTGAAGGGGCGATTGCGCTTCTCCCTGGGACTTGGCAAGGGCTGCAGTAGCAGCAGCCGCATCTTCTGGGTGCAGAGGTTCGAGCACCACTCCTGAATTGAGTGCACAATCGCAGATGATAGTGTACTCAAATAATATGATGTATAGTATGAAGATAAAAGAGAGCTGCCGTGCAATATGATATTATCTTTAGCCCAGCCCACTCGTCAGTGAATTAAGAGGCCGTAAGATTGTCGTGTACCTTCACTCTAATGACCCCTCCGTCAAGTAGCACAAATCAAGCAATTCCATAAACTTACCTTGTTTCATCGCAAGGTTGAAATCAAGGGCCGCAATTGACGCAAGCGCGCCGCCCAAGCTATGCCCACAGAAAACAACGGCACTTAAAGGTGTTGGTGACGAGGACAACTGCTCTGATCGACGGTTATGACTGGCTGCATTGGTTACTGGTTTCGAGGGCGATGAAAGTATGATATCAGAAAGTACCGCGAAGAGACGAATGCGGACCTGCAAAGCATGGACCGTTTGAGCAACAAATTTGAGTTACATTTCATTGAAGTGGTGTAGTTTCAACAAACATTTGATAAAATAGTTCTTTGTCTCAAATCTTTCCCATGTATCGTATAAGCCCTACTGTAGTGACTACCGCGGCATAAGCGACCCAGAATCCCCTATGCGCATGCGCTACTGTATTTTTGTCATCAAGTCGCAGCGGACAGCATACAGCACAGCAGCATGCAGCCATGCCACAAAAAATCAGACCACTAGTGCAGAGCATACAGCCCGCACAACAGCGGCAGCAACGCTGGCTGGCACGACGATCGATGCTGCTACCACCTATGCCAAAGTTACTACCATCATTCTCCGTGGTAGTGTCATTGTCTTCTTGAGAATCAACGGATTGCAAGGTCAATGGCATCTGTTTCGTATCGAGATCTTTGTAGTAAAGCTCAGCCGCTGAACTGGTGCCTCGAAATGATACCCACACAGTGCGTGTGCGCTTTGGCAATTTACCAAGTGATGTGTCGGAAGTCTCGCTATCATGGTCCTGTAGATAGAATGTCACTTGTGAAAGGTTTGGGGAAACATAATGATGCGTGAAGTGCATTGCACTTTTCGAATATGAAGAAAACAAAATGAAAGTGAAGAGAAAGGAATTCAGTTCTATACTTCCTAGATATCACACCTGAACATAGACGTGCACATGCGTGCCCGTGCCGTAGTCATGAATGGCGGCCGCCAAGTAGATAGAGTGCCGAGCCAGGCCGCACAAGTCGCTCTCATTGAGCTTTCCACACCCATTGGCCGACGGTACTGGTAAGTCCAAATGCTTCCGAGGTGTCTCATTGACATCATCAGGATTTGTAACATCGCATGAGTTACTGAATTTGTCAGCATTATCTTCGAGAAAGGAAGGCACAGGCCCAGTAGGGTCCCAATAAGCCAAGTTGGAAAGCTGTGCGGCCCAAAGGGCTGTCTCAAGGCACAGTGCTGGCTTGCGAGGAAGCCTCTGACGTGAATATTTACCGTTACCAAGCCTGACGTCTTCATCTTCGTCGACGTCTTCATCTTCGCTGGCGCTACTACTATTACCTTTACTGTCAGTGTGGTTTTCGATCTCATCATCACTACAAATAGTACTGCACTTATTGATGCCGTTGCAATTACTGTTACTTCTGTCATTCTCATGCTGTTGCGCTGAAGTAGTATCCCCTCGTAGACTGTCGCTCCCCATGTCATCGAAGTCCTCTATATCGTGGTCTTGAAAAGGCGCCTGCGCTCCCATGCCCAAATCAATACCCACTAAGTTGCCTAAAGCTCCAACACCGCGCTCAAAGCCTGCTACCAAACTATACTCAGCCTGCGCAGCAACCTCGCTAGCAGCAGTAGCCACCGCTGCAGCCATGACCGCAGGGTTGCGGAGCCGTTCTCTTCCGCCCGTGTTACTGCCATGTGCAGCCGACACAGCCTGTCGAACGCGAGAACGGTGCTTTCTGTTCAGTGCGGCGCGGCGACGAGCAAATAAAAGGGCCAGAAATTTGTGGCGGCTTCGAATAACCGGGTGAAGTTGAGCGGAGCCCGGAGGAAGGTGCGCGTAAGCCAAAAAGAGCGGCAAAATCTAGGGAAAGACACGCGTGCATAGAAAGAACATAAGAGAGAATTCGTGACAGGCATGATGAAAGTGAAGCTTCGATGATGAAATATACACCGATTTCACGATGTCAAAAGACTGTCGCAAAATTTGGTGATTTATCAAGCTCACATCTGAATATAATTCACAATGATAGTCGTGCACGCAAATCATAACCCTGTGCATAAAATGAATAAAGGACTAAATCACAAATCACAAACCAGAGTCGTGATGTAAAGAACGGCGAAAGTGTAGGCGAAGATCGTAACAAGCGCAAGAGTAATGAAAGCAGGTGGTAAGACGAGCCGCAGCAGCAAATTCTCATAACTATATTGATTCACACAGTCAAGCATTCATGTAAGAATAGGGTTGAGTGAGCATTCACACAGAGGAGATGGAAACGCAAGAGGGCATTATCGTTCCAGTGAGAATATTGCCATCCATAAAGAACATGTAAAATCCAGTGATACGTTAAGTCTTCTTTCGCACCGATGGCTCATATATGGCGCAGCCCGGACAGCAAGGTAAGCATTCAACATCCAACGCATCGAGGCTCCCAAGCTCAAAGAACAAAAAACGACTCGAATTATGTGCTTGTTTTCGGCACTCAATGAAGTCGTTCCATCCTGAAACAAAGCGTCGCGACTACCGATGACATGGCCGTAAAAAAATAATGGCCTGGTTGTCGGTACGTTTCAGAAAAGCGAATAGAGATAAGAGAACCAATAAATCATTACTCAGAACTCAAAAGCTACCTAGCCAAAGGATAAAACAAAGCGAAAAAAGTAAAGCGGCAACGAAATTATTCAGTCGTAGGATATACGGCGATGTACAAGTTTAGCTCAGATCCATTCTTAGTCGCAATTCTATTGGTTCTAAAACCATATCACTTTTGTTCAAGATAGTCTTCACAACAATCTGGCGAATGAAATCACCAGCAACTCGCGAGAGCCATGGCCAGAAATTTGCCAGGGCCAGGATTGACCCCATGTTTCACGGATGCTTTCACATGCGATTCGATTCTTGATGTTTCACCAATCATTGCCCCTGAAGGCAGCGGACTTTTCGATGCCTCCGTGGAAGCACCAGCAGCACGGTGACAGTGATCAACGAGCAATAGAACCGCAAAGGTCATGCAAGCACAACCCACAGTTTGCCATTTCCTCAGTGCACCACCAAATACAAACTGGTCGATTTGCCCGCTTGCATGATAGGCAAAGGCCGCAGAAGGGTCTTCGAGCATAATTTGACCGGCCAAAAAGAGCAACACTGCGCAATGCGGCCATGCCATCGTGAAGCGGTTCTGCTTGTGACTTGGTAATTCGGTTTCTGCTTCTTCTTCTCCATTATCACTCAACAGAGTGCTGTTGTTTGACTTACTAAGAGACGAAAGACCCAACCATGAGGCACATTTCTTAACGCAATAATCGCAGTAGCAATAGCCCCAATGAACGGCGACGCGAATAGCCCACATGATCGTAAAGGCACCCAGAAAAGCTGCTAGCCGCAGGCGCACGACTGCTTCCGTATCGCAAGCATCATCCAACTGACGGTCATTATTTTATAGATAAAGCGTACAGGCCAGAACAAATAGATAAGGGTGGAATCAGCAGAATAATTGAGTGTGTTTTGCGACAATGATGGCCTACCTCCCTACCTCCTCGTCGGCAGCATTCATCATATCATCCACTGCTGATGCGTTGTAGGCTAATTGACAGCTACCACGGGCGTAAATGTTATCGTCGTCGTCGACGGTTCTTAGAGTTGCTTGAATTACTGCCCACGGCACTAGAACACCGAGTAGCAATGCTACGAAGACCATGGCTAGGCCCGTATCGGATAAAGTTTCGAGGCGGACCTGGGTCCGTTCGGTCAAAATAAATCCACACAAGAAAGCGTGATAATGGGCTGAGAACAGGAAATGCTGAAAGAAAAGAGTGTCAGAGTATTGCTGAATCGCGACAAGCGGAATAAATGCAATTAAAACTACCTAGGCACATTGGCCAAGATGTTTACGAAGTCTGACAACTTGAGATGGTCACCTGAGTTGCCCGTCGCACTACTCGTCCTACCATCGGCTTGGCCATTTCTTCCCCGATCTCGACCCACATTTCATTTGGAACCATAAGACGTTCGCCAGACAACTCTTCAGAAGCACCAGTATCCTTCTTCGAAGCCGTATTTGAAGCTTTTGATCCTCTGATTGAGTGGCTACCAGAAGCACATGAGCCAGAACCATTGGCACCGACCTCGCTTTCGAGCAGCGGTGATGAAAGACTTGCAGAAGCCTGAGATTCCATGAGTGCGCGCGGTTCGTAACTCAACTCCAGAATGCACTCTCTTTTCCTTTTTTTTAAACAATCAAAACCTAACTTATGTAACCTCTAAATCAGTCGAATAAATATAGCAGCTTTTTGTGAAAACAAGTAGCATGCTTAGAAGCTAAGCCAGAGCTAAGACAGGACTAACTACTACTCGACGATCATTCAGACAAATTATCTACAAAATGAAATACGCAGCCAGAGCGTAGAGTCACGCACTTTCGCCAGGGCTACAAAGGCTACGAAGCTGTAAGGCGAAGCAGCAATTACAAATATGCAGCTTTAGGCTATAGTACAGGCTCCTGTACAAGCTATCAATGCTATGGTATCAAATAGATGCTACTACTAAGTAGTATGAAGCATTTTTTTTTCTTTTTGTTGGCGCCCAAAACTCGAATTCTCAGAATCAATTTATTGTGCTACGTAAACCGACGAAATATTATTCATGGTGTTGGCCCAGCATCACGCTGCTGTCTTTCCAGGCTGCTGCTCTCGTCCGCCCAAAGGTATGTGACCGCCGTTGCGTGTCAAGGCATCGTATTCTTGCACTTGTGTTAGCATATATCGGTAACACCTGACGCTTTTTGACTTACATATGGGTTGTCAGACTATGTTCGCTCGTTTCGTCCGCCCCGTCCTCACTGCGCCCGTGCGGTCCTTCCGGACTTCGGCCCCGCTCCGAGGCGCCCAAGAGGTGAGCTGCGTTTCTCAATGGCGCGCCAGTTTTTACATTGTCCCAATATATATTGGAAGACGCTGTATTCCCGTTATTATGTGATAGTCCTTGCGTCTGCGATTATCTCATCCAACCTCACCCTTGTCTGATCTTTCGCGTCGTTTCCCTCTCCGTTGCAGCACGTGTTCGACGGCAAGCCTTTTGGCGCACCTCTCATCTGTAAGTGCTCGCACGGAAATTTTATTGTAGTTATCACTGTTGTGTAGATCTGCTCGTCATCTTGCTTATAACAGAGCTCGCACATGCCTCCTCTGTGCCTACGATGCGGGCTTCGCTCTCATTCGCTTTCTCTCTCCCCGTCTCTCCCCTTCCTCTCCACTTCTCACCCACACTTTCATTGCTGTTGCACAGTCGGTGGCTTAGTTGCGGTTGTTGGCGGCGGCACTGGCGCCATCTGCGGCTCGTGCTACTTCCAGAACAAGAAGCACGGTTTTGTGAAATAAGCGTGAGATCCAACTGAATGTGGTTCGATTGGTGCGATTCTTTGCACCTTTTGTAGACCCTTAATGTCGAGTTAGAGAACTCTACGCCACTCGTGTGCGTTGCGTATTGCGATTTGAACCCGGTTTGCTTTTCTAGTTTTCTGGATAATCTCTAGTCTCAGTAATTTGAGTCAAGCGAATATCGTTCTAGCTAGAAGTCCTACTAGGTCCGTAGATCCCAGATTCCGGTGCTTGAGGTCTGGGGCGGTGGTAGTTAATTTTATATAAATGCATGCCGTAGTATTCTGCTTCCGAGTGCTGGGTTTGTCGCCCGTCTCGCTAAGAAAGTGGAAGCTCCAAAAGCCAAGAGCTCCTGTGGGTTGTGGGTGTGGGGTGTGAGTAAATTTCGGGTTTCGCTTTCGGTTTCGGGTTAATTGGGTGTATGTTGTGTTGCGGTTGCGTGTTGTGTGTCAATTACGCCAAGACTTGAAGGCAGCAAAACTCTTTCGTGTTTCTTATCGTGGCGGTTCAGTGTACTGCTGATGGGGCTGCCTGTGTGTTTTTGTTGAGTATGGCTTTCAGTGTCAATGTCACTTGGCAAAGCCGCTGTCTTCTGCCTTCGGTGCGTTCAAATTTGACGTGACACGGCTTCGTATGTCCGCTTTCTTGAGCATATTCGGAATTTCCTTGATGCGCTCCCGAATTTCTCGTTCCTTCTCGTCCTGGAGAAAAATAAAAATAGAAGAGTTGTAGAAGGAGGAAGTGAGCTTAAATTGTGAGAACAGCAAGGAGAAATCAAAAACATACAAGGGAAGTACACATTTCGAGTGCTGAAGCACGAAATAGAACTCGAGAAAAGGCAATACTGCTCGCGGAAGAAGGAGAAAAGAAAGAAAGAAGTATATTAGTGGGCTCTTGCGTGGCGTTACAAATCAAGGCCATGAAGCAAGCGCAACAGCGCACACTCGTTTCTTTCTCTGACCTCGAAGTTGCTCTTTTTCCCCGCGAGCCACTCGGCTTCACTCCAGTCGTTGGCTGCGGCTTCGCGCCGCAAGTCCGAAGCCGACAAGCCTTTCGAAGCCATGAACTCGCGGACCTGGATTGGCCAGAAAGAGAAAGAAGAGGAGTAAGAAAATGGGTATCGAAATCGGTGAGTCTGGGACAGAAAGACGACGAGGTTTCACAAGCATGATGGGAAGGCAATAAGAACTACAATTGGCGCCATTTTTCATATTCATGCAACTTTTGTGGCCTCACCAGTCTCCTTTCCGACTCGTGGATTTTTCCATCGGCCAAAATCGCGCGCACCAGCACCGCAAACTCGCTCAGGTCCACTGCACGGTTGTCGTTGTTGCTGTCGCCTCGCGCCATCTGCAATTGGCGGTAATACATATAGATTTATAAAAAAAAAGATAGGCAAGTGAAACAGAGCATGTGAAGTGCTGTTGAAGAATGCCTTCATGGTTCGACCTGAACTTCAGTTGTTGTACCTGTCAGTTTACTGACGCATTCCAAAAAAATAGATTCATCTTCCTCTCACCTCGCTCTCTTTCATGCTGGAGTGCCCTTCGAGAAGGTCCAAGTACAGGGTGGAAAACACCGCGGCTTCGACGTTTTTGTTGCGTTTCATTTGGTCCCGCAGCTCATTGATGTCCCACTATAGTAGAGAGCAAAATCATTACCACCAAAATGAATAAAAGACAAGAGCACAAGGTCAAATTCACAAACCATACAAATCCAAGACATGGTGTGCGTGAACAACAGAACAACGAAAGAAGGCACCGGGTGCAAAACAAACGAAAAAAAAGCAAATTTAAGAAATCAACTTTAAATGCATAGTCCCGATTGCTTTGGCGCATGATTTTTTCTAGAATGCTCGCGCACACTGAGAAATATGCATGTGCATCAACCATGAATGCATGTGCCGCGCCCACACCACACCTGCACGTATTGCACTTTGGAGGTGGCCACCACTTCATTGGGGTAAGGCACGCCAAGCACCCGCAAGTCCACCAGGGCCGACCCGCCGATGACGCTGCCCCGCACCACTTCCCCCGTGTTGTTGCGAGCTAACGTGGCAGCCGCTGCCGCCGCCGCCGCGGCTTCCTTGCTCGCCGCAGCACTGGTAGCTGCAACGGTAGTCGAAGAGCCAGCGGTGCTCATGGCTGACGCGCTGGCAGTAACCGGAGTTGAGTGTCTGCTGCTGTCGCCGCCGCCGCCGAGGCCCAAGTTGCTGACGCTGTTGCTCATGGTGCTGATGCTGCGCTTCAAGCTGCTGGTAGGGCTGTTGCTGCCGGCAGCGTTCGAGTTTGGAGGCGTCACTGCACCCCCGCGGCCGCGGTAGTTGTAGAGTTTGTCGCGACCGGTGAGGTTCACCTGAAGAAGAAGAAGAAGTTTTGGAAAGGAGTAAGAGAAGGAAAAACGAAGGAAGGGAACGAGCGTGCAGGCAAGAGAAAGCGAATGAATGTGAGCATGAAAGAGAGAGCCAATAGCAACGAGCACGAGAGTATAATTCGATGCATGATGTTAAAAATTAAACCACATTCAGTCAGGACTCGAATCCACCGCATTTAATAATATGCTCTTTTCATTCTTACTTTGTCGCCAGGAGAAGCCGTGCCCCCAACGTACGCGCTCGCAGTGCCTTGGTGGAGCAAAATGACAGCTTCAAAAGGCTTGCCCGCGGCCACCATCACTGCTGAGGGGTCGGCCACGCACCACTTGCCGTGGGTCATGAGCTCGAAAAAGTCCTGTTGGGGGGAGAGAGAATGGCGGTTGCGCAGGTCAAAAAAGAAAACCCAAGGGAAACATTTCACAGCCCCCCCTCCCCCGTGGTGGTCTATGATGTGCCATTTCTTGAGAAAAGTAGCAGGTTACCACACAGCACACGGCCACAACAACAACCGCGGCGCACTGTGCATGCCCCATGCACTTCTCCCTTGTTTACCTTGGGCTCTACTCCAAACGGCTGAAAGCAAGTCTCGTACAAGCTCAGCTCTTTGTCGTCGAAATACATGGCTTTCCGGTCGGTCATGAACAGTAATGGCAGCATGCCAATCAAGCACCCCAATGACAAGCCCAGCACGGAGGCTGCTGACTTCAAGCGCCGTACCTGAGAGAGCAGTAGTAGTACACCGATCGTTTGTCCAATCAGCGTGCATTAAGGGGGAAGACAACGACAAAAGGCCAAAGAGACAAAAACTAGAATATAAGGAGAGCGGCATGCAACGGGTTCAGAAGCAGTCATGGATAATTCTTCAGGAAACCAAAGAAAGAATAACCAGGTTTTTATGATAACTCACCTGAGGCAAGGCCAGTTGGGCCGCCGAGAGAGGAGGGTCTCGAAACCCTAATTTGAAGCACCACCGCTCAATCACGTCCCCCGCGGACAGGCCCACCTTTCATTCACAAGAAATAGAAGAAGAAAGAGGCAAAAGCATGTTGTAATAGGAGCACTTTGCGAGTATCCTACAGGCGCCTAACATGCATTCGCGTATCATGAGAAAAAGTAGGTTTGGAGCTCTGCTGTTCGGAGCGTTTCAAGGCTTCGATTCATTGGAGATTTTTGGATCTCACCACGTCGCTCAGCAAGTTGCCCAGCCCCGCTGCAGCCAGCGTGGAAATGCCGAGCGTCACGCCAAAAGCCTGGTCGATGGAATCGCCGGCCACAATCTGTTATCGAATTCATTTGCAATGGGCCCAGTGAGGGTGGATCAGTGTGGAGAAAAAAGAAAAAAGAAGAAAAAAAAGAGGTAAGGTAGTCGGCAAACAAAAAGAGCTAGCCAATTATAGTCAATCAATTTCATCTTTCTAACAAATCTGCCCGCCTATTCCTGAGTATCGGAAATTTGTTCGCTGCCATTTGAACGTTTGCTGTCAGGAGTCCCGTGCTTGTCTCTCCCACTCCCACATAAATTTCAGTCCCCCCACCCTCCTCAAAGAGAACTCTCAAGCGTCCTATGAGCATTCTCTTCATCTCGCCATATTCCAAACTTTGGATGCTCGCGCACACGTATACTTGTGGTGCATGTGTCATGCAAGGCCAGGCATCCTCTTCCCCTCAACCTTTTTTCCCTGAGCTCGGGCGACCACGCACCATGATGAAATTGTCCATCACGCCAAACCCCACGAAGGGCAACGCCGCCACCGTAAAGAGCCGAGTGGCTTGGTCTCGCGTCAAAGGCGTGGCCGAAGCGCTCGAGCTTTCCGCAGACGTCCACGCTGCGTCGCCGGCCGCAGCTTCGCTGCCAGCTGCGCCCTCGGCCGTTGCTTCTGTATTCCGAATAACTCCTATCAACGATCGATGCCAAAAAAAAAAAAAAAAAAAACGGCGTAGATCAGCGCCCCGCCTTATAATTCATCTGGATATATTTTTTGATGTGCTTATCCTATTTTTCTGAGGGCCTTGTATACTGAGAGAAGGAATCATACCTTCGGCACCCTTCTCAGGGCCATGGAGGTTACTTCCCCCGTTCTTCCGTGCTGGCTGCGGCCGAACCCCAGCCGGTGGTCTAGGTGCTCGAGTTAAGCTTAGGGATGAATATGCCACCTTCTGAAGTCTTATTAAATGTCTCATGGTCTCAAGGGCACAGTGCTGGCAGCCTAAGGGAGGTGTCAGCCTATGCCTACGAAGTACGAAGTGATGATGTGATGATTCGATGTGACATCATCGGTAAAATTATTGTTGTTGAAGCCAGAAGCTCGAAAACTTGTTGCCATACGAGATACTTCGAACTTGGCTAACAGCCAGTTTCAACCCAGCAAAAGTGTTGAGATTCGTCTATTTTGTATCATATTAGACCAAAACCCCATCAAAATTGAACATGAGATGACGAATCTCAACATGTTCATTTTTGACGGCGTGTTGAGATTTGAGATCTGATGTTCAATTTCGACGACACCTGTGTAGATTTGAAAATAGCGCACCATGGCCCCTTTGTGAGCGCTTGAGACATGAAGACTCCACGGAAGCCACTAACTGAACTTCACTAAGCTTTGGCATCGGCTGGAGCTTACTTTGAGCTCACTTGTTCGTCCTACTACTTTCTCTTCATTGGCCACGGCTTGCTGACGGGTGAGGGCGCATGCGCTTTTGTGCAACTTACTGTCTTAGAAACACTCTACCCGTAATATTTTAGCATTGCTCTTTCCGATTCCCTTTTCTTTAATCTTTGAACCTTGCTGTGATGCTGTCTTCCATCAGGGTTTGGCATGTGGCTAGATCTAGCTGCAATA
>Ga0307982_1003330_pt1 | contig 12850 bp, 14 predicted proteins | sample OrgLakmetagen989_FD_201847 | JGI IMG/M metagenome (GOLD analysis project Ga0307982, IMG submission 201847) | Saline water microbial communities from Organic Lake, Antarctica - #989 | ecosystem: Environmental > Aquatic > Non-marine Saline and Alkaline > Saline | place: Antarctica: Organic Lake... | reverse complement strand
GTAGAAAGCGAAGAAAGAGTGGCCCGGCGTCGCGAAGCCAGCGAAATGGAGGAAGCTCTCGCTCGCCGGGCCGCGGACAACGCCGGCGCGCTCGCTGCCAAGCAGCAAATGGCCGCGGCCGCGTCGACGCGGGCCGCAGAGGCCATGGCGATGGTGCGGGCCATGGCCAGGCGCCGAGCTCGATCCACGTCGTCGTCTTCCTTTGGGGTGAACGATGAAAGCGATGGCAATGGCGGTGGCGGTGGCGGCGAGGGGGGGGGTGAGAGCGGCGGGGGTGAGACTAAGGAGGCACCTGAAGGACAGAATGGGGCAACTGCTCAAGCAGACGCAGCAGCTGGAGGTCGTTCTAGGAGTGCCAGCAACAGCACTTTCGAAGCAGGACCATTATCGTCGTCATCGCCGTCGTTTGATCCAGCGCAAGGGCGGCACAAGCATTTGCACCACCCTCGAGGCGCCGTTGCTTTGCCAGGGATCGGAGGCAATTTGACCCCGTTTCCGATGCACGCCACCACCACTACCACTGATGCAGCGGCGGCGAAAATTTCTCCAATTGAAAGGGACTTAGAACCTTCACGTGCAAACCACAACTCTCCTAATTTGTACGCTAGCCACGCAATCGACAACCATGGACATGGAGCTTCCGTGAAAGATGATGCAGAGGAGGACAATCATAAGCTCATTCGGGAGCTGCACAATGATTTGGCAACAGCGGTGGACTGGCACGGCGGCAGTGATCTGGGCCCAGGAATGGGCGCAGCAGGAGCGGCAGGAGCTCAAAAAGGAGGTGAAGTAGCACAAGTCAAGCGTGCGACAGCAGCGCTCAAGCAACTGTGGGAATTGGGCGCCAGAGAAGAATGGCTCGCTCTAGTGGAAGACTGCGGTTTAAATCGGTTGCTCAAAGTGAGATTGACATCTGTATTTCCTTAATGCCGTTCCCTCAAATTCTACTCTGTCGTTCTATTTGATGGTAAACTATTCCATTTATAATCTTAAACTTTTTCACTTAACAGTCATCTCGATTGACACTCATATAAGTATTTCTTCATTTTTTTCGTTTCCAGGCGGTGAAACGGTTTCACCACGACAACCGCGTGCGCGCTCAGGCTCAGGCCGTCTTTGAAGAGTGGTCGATCGTAGCGAGGCAGGCGACTAGTGCTAGTGCCGACGCTGATGCTTCGGTCGCTGCTGCTAATGAGCCTGCTCCTTCTCCTTCACTCGCTTCTTCTTCTTCTTCTGCTGCTGCTGCTGCTACGCCGACCCGCCGCGGCAGTGGCCACAGCAGCTACAAGCAAGGCGCTGTGTCAGTCTCAGCTGCTGCTGAGGCGCCACAGTCGCCTCCGTTGGTCCAACGATCGACAGGTGGTGTAGAAACGGGAGGCGCTACACCGCTGTTTGTGCAGCTGCAGCAATACGAAGACGACTTGATGAAAAGCGTGGGGTGGAATGGGCACTCGTTGGATGCTGCATTGGTAACTTCTCAAGAGGAACAGAATGGTTCATCAGCCCTTGCGCGCACTCAAAAGGTAGGTAATGCGAGATTGATTCACCTTGCCTTCTTTATTTCAGTGCTATTTTCTATTCTATCTATATTGATGACGACCATAGACAGTCACTATATTAGAATTCAGCTTCAAATGGAATCGTTCCTCTTTGCTACAATTGCAGGCTCTAAAAGGCCTATGGCGGTTAGACGTCACTTCATCGCTACTCGCTTTCACCGATGGCCAGCGCTGTCTGGTCCTGCTCCGTGCTTTAGAGCGAAATCACCCTGTAGAAAAAGTCCGCTTGCAGGTGGGTTCGCATGCACTTGTTAGTATTTTGCTTTGAATTTTTTTAACATGCACTTATTTATCTATTTCTTCTTGTGGCTTCTTGCTTTGACAGGCAGCAGCGCTGTGTGAGAAATGGGACGGTATTTTACGTTCTTCTTCAAACCAAGAAGGCCCTCCATCTTCTCCTTCAATGCCTTCACCGCCTTCGCCAAACTCATCGGGCTGGTCGTCGATTAACAGTGGCGACGCGGATGCTGCTGCTGCTTCTGCTGCTGGAGGAGCTATGGCAGCCGTGCCCTTCGTGCAGCCAGAAGTGGTTGCCGCAAGAGCTGCTGGCTCCAGTGGCCCACACGCACAGTACCTTTGCCCTCTGACCCAGGTAGACGCGAGAATAGTGAGGGAATAAAATTTAAGAGATGACTACTGTTGAGATCTGGAGAATATGTGTGCTTGTCCATCTGCCGTATCTTCTGTCTCCACCTTCTCAAGCCCACTTTTTTTATTTTTAAATGAATTCCATGCTACACAGGAGCTGATGGTCGACCCAGTGCTGGCTGAAGACGAGTTGACCTACGAGCGCTCGGCCATTGAGGCTTGGCTGACCAATCACCGCACGTCCCCGGCAGACCCTCTGCGAGCCCTGAGGTGAGTGCAGGCAGACTCATTCAGAACTTCTTTGTACTCGATTTGTTTGTTGGAAGGGAGCGTGGGAGGGATGAGGCAGACTTCTTGCGCTGAATGTAGATCGAGTTAAGTTGTGTGCATTTCATGCTTTCTCTTATTAGTTCGGTGTTGTTTCGAGTTTGCGGCATCAAGAATAGGAAGGTTGAGATTTGTGGTGGGGATTTCCTCGTTCATTTCTTCCCTTTTCAATGCGCCCGTTGCATTGAAAACTAGGTCCGACTGTTTGATTGCCAATCGCGCAGTCCGCGACGCCATCGAAAAGCTCGTGTTGTCGACGCCCGACAGCGGCGGTTTAGATATCAAATTAGTGCGGCGCTGGAAGTGGCGCAAGCAACCGCCGACCGACCAAGCGAAGCTGCTGCTCGCCAAAGGCCGAGTGGTGAGAAAGTGATGACGAGAATGGAAGCTTGAACAATGTCATGTTACGTCTATCAGGCATAACGAGAGTCAAAAATACGCAGAGTTCACGCATATTGCTTGTAGTAGTAGCGCTGCGACGAGAAAAGTGCTGGTCTTGTTTTATCTCTTTACACGTTTCATTTTTTGCAGCCGTATAACTCCCTTCATTGATTTGCTCGATGCTCTCATGAGTTATGCATGGATTGACAGCATCGGCCTTGATAGTCGCCTCACGCGTATCCGCTTGCACGTGCCCTCATTTTCGTGCTTCCATGCACAGGTGGAAGCCGCTCTGCTCGGCCTGCCAGCGGCCATGGGCCAGTTAGCTTCCCTGTACTTTTACGGCCAAGGCGGGCTAGAACAAGACCCCCTTAAGGCTTTTGCGTGGGCGCAGAAAGCCGCGTCGAGTGGAGATGGACCGGGGATGTTTCGCCTGGCGTATTGCTACCATGTGGGCATGGGGACGCCGAACGGCAGTAACTTCGCGTCTGCGCTCCGCTGGTAACGACTGCAAGCAGGAATGAAGAGGGGCGATAAAGCAATATATTTGACAGTATTGACGGATCTTTGTCAGATAGACTAGGAGTATAAAAAAACGGTCTACGATAGAAATGTATTTGCGTATAGCATTTCGTATCAAATAGCATGCTACTCCCTTGCTTTATTCATTGACATTATTATGATTTGTTTCAGGTACGAGGCTGCCTTGCAACAAGGAGAAGCCACGGCTTGCCACAGCATTGCGACCCTGTACTTCACGGGAGGGCCCGGCCTCGGCCGGGACCAAGAGCGAGCGGTGTCATGGTACTGCAAAGCCGCCGACGACCATCACTCGTGCCACGCGCAGTGCGCACTGGGGTGGCGCTATGCGCGGGGCGAGGGCGTCGAGAAGGTCGACTTGTTGCAAGCGGCGAAGTGGTTTGAGCTAGCCGCACTGCAGGGGCATTGCGAAGCGATGAGCGCACTGGGCTGCCTTTTGCTGTCAGCCCCCGACCTCCTTCACTTGGGAGCAATCGCGTTACCGCCGGCACAACAACAGGAGCAGCAGAATCAGCCACTTTCGTCCGCTGCAGAGAAGGGTGTAGATTCTACAACGGCTGCGACACTTCCTTCAGCCAAAGTCGATGCAAGCGTCTCGCGCACGAGTTGTGGGTTAGCTTGGTTAGAACATGGGGCTTCTCTGGGAGACGAAAGCTCGGGGATGGCGCTGCAACACGCGCGCAGTGCTCTTGCGTCCCTGAGCTTGCTGGACAAGATGGCCCGAGGCCCGCACAGGGAATACATCCCAGACAACCGATAGCCGGCAGAAATCACGCCTCGGCAGGGATTGTCTTCGAATTTCGTTATTCACGGACGTGGGGCAATTGGCACTCCCCCGTCTTGTACTTTCGATTTAGTTGTAGGTCCGAACGAATTGAGTGGTTCTTTGTATATGGGTCCACGTCATTCATGTACATGGATTCATGCATAGATGTAGATATGCAAAGTTAAAATATTAAAATATTTAATATTTTCGTGTGGAACTTAGAACTTGCGCTGCATTTTAAGTACGGAATTCCCAATACAATTAGCGAGAGGCAAGAATGCATATGGCACTGACACCTGGCCTTTGGCTATATTCGGAAGGTTCTCTTTCCCGTCAGTCCGCTGTAGTCTCCTTGATTTTAATTTAAAAGCAAGAACAACTGAGCAATATTTTAGCAAAAAAAAAAATCCACGAGAATAAAAAGCAATAGCAGTGCCGCTCCTTTTGCTTAGGTGCCGAAGCGCTGCCGGAAGAGGGGGTCAGGCAAGCGCTGCATGATTTTCAACCATGGCTCCTCCACCACCAGAAGCTCCCCAGGCCCCAAATAGTCGGCAAAGAGCACCGGCCGGTACTTGAGGGTGATCGCAAAATTACGGTTCAGATCGTTGTTCAAGTCGTCTTCTTCTTCTTCGTCGTCGTCGTCGTCGCCGCCCTTGCCGTTCGCATAGCCGGCGGCACCGATGCGCCCCAACACGGGGGTGTTGCCTCCTAGGTGGTCGGAGCCTGCCGAGGTGACCGAGTCGCTCCGCAAGCGCCGCGCGGGGGTGCTGCCGCTGCCGCTGGTGATGAACTCTGAGGCCGAAGTGTTGGAAGTGATGGAGCTCGTGGAGTTCGACCGCTGCCGCTTGAGGGCCGAAAACGTGTGCGACAGGGCTGCCGCGCTCAGGCTTAAGCCGTTATCATTCGCAGCACCAACGCCGTCACCAGTAGATGCTGCCCCCGCAGCAGCAGCAGCAGCCTCTTGGTTTGCCGGCATTCGCGCCAGGTACTTCAGATGGTTGGCGCGCTGCTGCTTCACGCGCGTGCGCCGCGCGAGGTCGTTGCGCGCCGCCAAGTGGGTCTGCGGGTGGATGCGGGCGTGAGTGGGCAGAGGCGCCGCCAAATCGACGAGGCACAAGAACCCGTGCGAGCGCAACAGCAGTTGCCCGCCTGCCGCACCGCTGCTGCTGCTGCTGCTGTCGCCTGCTGCGTCGCCGTTGAGGTGGTTGCCCTCTGGTGGAGGGCTGAAAGCGGCGCCAATGACAGCGTCCGCCCGGTGCCGCAGCTGAGAAGGGAACTTCTCCGTGTTGTCCACCGACCTGTTGTGAAGGAGAACAAGAAGAAAAAGAAAAGACAGACAGGAATAAAATATGTCATATTATTGTGTTAGTGACGGTGATGTCATACAACAAAAAGTGCTTTCCTCTGATTCAAATGGCACCCTGCCATCGTACCCCCTCTCCCTGGAGGCGTAAAAAGGGGACAGGCGGCATAGCGAGACAGGGAACGCTTTCGTGGTTATCCCGACAGTTGGCCAACGCGGGGGCTTTAATCCCGGTAGCCCGCAGTTGTTCTAGCTTCACGCCGCATTTCAAGACACTCGCACATGTTTTGAGTGTGCAAGAGAGGAAACCACGCACCCATGGGAGAAGGGCATTGCGCAGTCACCTCAAGCGGAAGCACTGATAATTGACGCACACGCCTTATTCAAGAACCCTCTTAACGATCATACACTTGCTCCCATACTCTGAACACGCCACAATAAATACAGCCTCATCTCACTATCGTTCGCTTACCAGTCCGCAAGCCGTCTCGCTTCCACTTCAAATAAATGGAACCGGTTGTCGACGCACGCAGCGGCCAGCAGACCGCTCCCGCCGCAGCTGGGGTGAAAGGCTAGGCTGGAGATGCGCGCAGGGGGGCGCGGGGGCAGCCAAAAGAGGCCGTTCCGGTCGAGGGAGTACACCGCCAACGCGTTGCGGCAGCCTGCAGCGGCTAACCACTGCCCATCGGGGCTCACCGCAAGGGCCGAAAACGGCAAACTGCTTTGGCCACTGGCGCCAAACACTTTCCATGCTTCTTCGCTGACTGAGGTGCTTTTACCGTTGGAGTCACCACTACCAACATTGTCGTCGTCGTCGTCGTCACTGTCGTCGTCGCCTGCACCATTCCTGCCAGACGGCACAGTGTCTTCGTTGAACCGAAAGCAGTGTTCAAGCTCCGCATGCGCAGTGGTCGTCTTCACAGCGCCACCACCGCTGGCTGGTGCACTGGCGACCGGTGGCGACGTAGCCGTTAACGCAAGCACTTGTAAAAGGCCGCTCTGCGTGCCGCACACTAGCCGTGCACCTCCACCGCTGCCAACGCTGCCTCCACTTCCGCCGCTGCCTAGGGACGCAAAGCACAGCTTCTGGCAGGGAGCTGCACAACTGGCCGGTAATTTCAGTTGTTCTAAGCGCACATCCCCACTCGACAGCCACTCCTCTGCGACCGACGCCTTCCCACTGCTACCATTGGCTGATGCCTTCGCCGCTGCTGCCGCTGCTGCCTTTCCAGAGGACCCGTGAATGCGAAACACGCGCAGCCTGGCGGTGTCCGAGACGGCCAACCAATGACCGTCGGGCGCAATTGCCGAGCACACCAGCGCTGAGGCTGCTTTGAGCGTCACTTCCAGCAGCAGCCGATGAGTCTCATTCTTAGTTCCCCCTGCACCATTACCTGCACCCACCGCTGCTGCTGCGACTGCTTTGGCCGAGTCGATTTCTGGCGTGGAGTCTGGTTGAGTCGCTGCAGTCGCTGCAGCTGTGGAAGACGGCAACTTCCAGAGGCACAGTTTGTCCCGGTGTTGCGCCAGGACCAGGCGAGGCGCTGCCGCGAGCGCCACCACTGAATGGTACGGAAACGGCCAAATGCGCTTGGGGCGGTGCTCCGTGAAGTGGCGCACGTGGTAGGTGCACAGCTTGGTGTCGAGGCCCCCACTGACCAGAATCTCACGAGTAACCCGCCCCGTTCGGGCAACGCTCGCAGCAATGGCCGCGGCGGGCACCGAATTGTGCTCGGGCGCGGTGGTTTTCGAGAGCTGCACGATCGCCAGCGCGCGTACGTCGAGCTGGTGAGCGCGGTAAGCGTGCACCAAGGACCACACGCCGTTGCTGGCGCCCTTCCCAGACCCGCGGTTGCCGTTGCTGCTGTTGCTGCTGCCGCCGAGAGTGTTATCATCGCCGAAAGCCCCACCATTGCTAACGCTCCTGCTGCTGCTCCCGAGCCGGCGCAAGCAGACCACCTTGTGGTCGATTCCGCTCGCGAACAAGCTCAGCTGGTCGGCCGACGCCGCCAGGCACAGCACGTCCGCCGCATGGGTCTCTTGGCGGGCCACGTGGGCGCACTGCACCCCGTCCCAAAACTGCACGCAGCCCGAGGAGTCGCCGCTCACGATAGTGCCGTCGCGCAAGGCCAGGAGCGCCCACACCACCGACCACTGCGCGTCGCCGTCGTCGCCGTAGGGGTGCCCAGTGGTGGCCGCGCCGCTGCCCGTGGCAGTCCCGCGCCGCTCCAGCGTCATCCGTGCGGTGCCTCGCCCTGCGGCTACGTCGAAGCGATGAATGGTGCCGTCGGCCGTGCCAGCGAACAGCGGGCCCATCAAGCGTTGGCTCCTACTTCCGTCTTCAGAATCGAACGGAGGAGCCCAAGCCAGCGACGTGACCCGCGCCCCCACAGAGCCCAAAGTCTTCACGTACTCGAAGGAGCGCTGCCCATTGCCACCACCACCGCCACTTCCGCCGAGGAAATCGTCGTCGTCATGTACCACACGGAAGATGCGCACCGTGCCGTCTTCACAACCCGCTGCCACAAGCTCATGCCTGTCCTTCTCAAACGCTGACGCTCCATTCGCGCTCCTGCCATTGCCGTCGGAGGTAGAAGGATCTTCAACTGGTGGCGGCGTCGCGAGAGCCCACACCGCACCGCCGAGTGCGTCAGTCTGGCGCGTGCGTACCCCCTGCGCAAAGTCCGCAGCAAACAGCAAGCCGCCTAGCGTGCCTCCAACCAAAGCCCCGTTCACCCAGCACAGCGCGCGCACGTCGCCACTGTTGGCGGTGCCCTCCACAGACAACGCACCACCACTACCAGCACTGTCACCTCCCGTGCCCTCTGCTGCCAGCTTGTCACTGGTTTGGCGGGGCATCGGCGGGCCTGCCACTCGCGCTTCCACCGCCCACCGCTCGTCCACGTGCACCAACTCCAGGTCGCCGCCACTGCGCGCCACTGCTACGCGGTTGGCGCCCCACGCCGCCGGCGTCGCCGCCAAGCAGTGGATGGGGTCCGGCATCCACCCCGCGAAACGGCAGCGGTGCACCTTCAAGTGCCACCGCGACGGGTCGGCTTGGGCGAGCGCGCCTGCGGGGTTGGCAGCCCGGGCTTCGGCTAAGACTTTGCGCGCTTTCGCCGCCCGCTTCCGCAACTTCTTCTTCTCTGCTTTGGTCAACTCCACTTCAGGTCTTTCAGCAACAGTATCCACGTCCACTTCCATGGCTGCGATGGAGGGTTTCTCAGCTTTTTTGGAGGATTTTTTAGCACTCTTTGCTGCAGTGGTCGCCGTTGCTTCATCCTCCCGTCCTGCTTCACCTGACGATGGCGCCGCTGCTGCTGCTGCTTCTTCTACGCGTTTGCCCTTAGGTGTCGCCCCACTTGCTTTGGCCTCCTTTTTGGCGCTTTTCTTGGCACTTTTGGTCTCTTGCTTTGGGTTCTCAGCACTCGCGGTAGGCTCAACTTCACCCTCAGCATCTACTACAGTGGAGGCTTTTTCTTTTTTGGCCGATTTCTTAGCTGATTCTTTCTTGGCGCTCTTCGTAACCGCCGCAGGCTCCTCTTCTTGCTCGCCCATTGCAACATTAGAAGTTTTCTCTTTTTTAGCTGACTTCTTAGCCGACGCCTCGCCGTTTCCGTTGGCTACAGGTGTTTCCGTTGTGTTCCTGTCGTCGTCTTCGTCAACCTCATTCTCTGACCCACGCTTTGACCGCCGCGTTGAAGTTGCTCGCGCCGTAGCTTTCGACGACGCCGCTGGTGTTGATGCTACAGTGTTGTCAAACTGCACGCCGCTCTTCTTGGACTTCCCGCCGTTGTTGTCGACGGTAGCTGGCGTAAACATGAGCTTCTTGGCCGGCTGGGGTTCAGGGCTGTCAACTACCGTCTCCAGCTTGGCTGCACTCGCTTTCGCGCGCTTAGACACTGGAGGCTTGCCTGACAGCATAGAAGGTGTTTCGCTGTCGCTCACATCCGATCCGGAAAAAGACGAAGAGCGTATGCGCGTCGAACGCCGCGTGCCCTCCATAGGTGTAGCACAGCGGTCTCGCCGAAATAAAATGGTGAGCGGTGAGCGTCGGCGACATATTTTGAAATCAAAAGTATATTAGAGCAAAACTCGCTGGTTTGATATATCTGTACCGTGGTGGTAGTCCAAGAAAAACTCGGCAACTCGGCCACGCCAACATGTCAACACCTCGTTGCGTTTGGTATTCGTAAGCCTAGCCAAGAAGCCCACCCGAGCAGGCAGCTAGCAATCTACCGCGCTAATTTTGCAGGAAAATATCAGTAGGAAAGCTTCTTGCTGAGCGCTTAGGCTGCCACTAGGTCTAGCTAGGTTTACTTATAGCGCCATGAATGTATTTGCGAAGACTCGGCGAGCGTTCACCACTCATGTATCCAAAGACCTCGGATCAGACTTGCTTTCACCTGGAAGTATTGAGGCTGCCATGATGCGCCCAAATGGAGAAGCCTTGCCTAGCCGCTTGAAACCTAGGCCTGAGGGCAGTGGCAATCGACCTAAAGTTCGAGAACGAGGTGGGCCCAGGGAGGAGCCCGAGGTCTTTTCTTCAGGTAGCACGCTGGTAGCACCGGTTCTGGAACAGTGCCTTCGATTGCAGTGGCGGCATGGTTTCGGCGCGAACAATGTTGAAAGAGGTGCCCCACGCTACACGCATGGCGTTCACAAGTACCTTGCTGGCATGAACCCAGGTAAGCGAGTGCATTGCCATCCATACGCTCTCGTAGTTTTCACCCTGGGTACTATCGTGTGACTAATGCTCATCCTCAACGAGAAAGCCTTTCGCTCTTGCATTGTCTTCATCTTTGTCTCATTTTTGTCTTGCTTCAAATTAGTTCTAGCCCGAGAATTGCTCCCCGTCTTGGGCCTTGGTGGCGCGGACCACAAACCGGTGTTGGACCCTTTCTGTGGCGCGGGGACCGTGCTCGTGGAGAGTGCTGCGCTCGGCAAGAGCTCCATTGGCGTTGATGTGAGCCCCCTAGCATGCTTTGTGAGTCAGCATCATGTGTGGACGCCAGAAGACCCAGGAGAGTCCTGGGGCCGCCTTACGGCCCATGCGGAGGTGACATGACTTGTGCAACTGCTCCTACTCTTGAGTGTGTGTACCCATTTGTATTCCTTTACGACGTTCGCTTTGGATTGTTTGCCCATCTCGTATCGGCTTGGATCTTCTTCTGTTTATATATATATATATATTCAATTCTTGTCTCTCTTTCTTAATTCTATGGAAATCCAAAAATTAAACTCTCTTATGGTGGCGGCACTGATGAATACTATCAACCCATACCAACTGCCATCAAACTCTCAGGTGGTGGGCTCGGTCACCATCACCGAGCAAGCGCTCGCGGGCCACGCTGGCCGCAAAGCCCAGGGACTGAAAGCGTGGGGTTGGCTCGCGCGCGGGCTTTACAGGGTCACCGGTGGCCCCGGGCTCATTCCCGTGCACAACCCCGTGGGACCCTGCAGCTCCGAAGACGCGGCGAGGCTGTGGTTCTGCTTGAGCGCAGCGCTGGCGCACCACGCAAAGCGCGACCGCAATGGGAGCCACCCGGCGTCGTGCGAGGCCGCCATCCGCATCTTCCTGGAAACGGTATACTGATATACACTCACGCTTCGAATAGAATAGGAGTGCGCATTGGTGCCTGAGTTTGGAGAAGAGAAGAAAGTGGAGAAGAGACGATGATACATTATGTGCTGTCTTCGTGCGTTTGGAGTAGTGGCGCATTTTAGCCAGGTGTCTTCAACACGCTTCATGTATTCGTTTGGTCTTGTTTTCATGTGAGAGCAGGTGGCCGACTACGGGACTCGATCTGCCCAATTGAAGGACTCATCGATGGCTGCGCAAGCCTGCTCGATTGGGCCTGGCGATTCCGTCTCTTCGCTCACCAGCGCTGGAGCAGCAGCAGCCGAAGCTGCCGCTGTTTCTTCTTCCTTAGCCTCTGTCCATCTGGGCGACGCGCGGAAACTGCTGTCTACGGTAGCTGCGCCCGGCAGTGTGGCAGGGGTGCTTACGTCGCCTCCATACCCGTGCGTTTACGATTACGTCAGCCACGCGCGCAGCCACCGCGCCCTCTTGACGCGCTACAGTGGGACCAAAGGCATTGCGCTGAGCCCTTCGAGCGGAGGTGAATGCGCCCTTGTTGCGCACTCAATCAGCGACTAGTATTGGGTCCAAGGGACGCGTTTTCTTTAACCGCTTGGTTTTCAAACAAAAGTGTGCATGGTATCATCCTAATGTATACTTGTACATTCTTTCTGCGTTGTCTCCATCGAGTAGGTCTTGGTTCTAGAATGTTTTTGGAGACGGCCGTGCCTGAAGGCCGTAACTGGCCTCAAGAGTGGGACAGCCGCCAAGAGCTAGGCGCCTACGCGGCCACGGTGAAAGCGCTTCGCGCTCAAGTGCCCGGCCGCGACGGCGCTTGGTTCCCTGCTTTGGACGAAAGCGGCAGCCGCGAGGATGCTGCCTACTCTTCGTCCTCTGCTGCAGCTGCGAGTAGAAGTAGAAATAGCGGTAGTGGTGTAAGCTCGCCGTTGCGAGAAGAGTGGCACGTGGGCCAGCAAGAATGGATGAGCGCGACGGGGGAGCTCCTGCAGCCTGGCGGGATGACAGCCCTGGTCCTCGGCGACGGGGGCGGGCTCTGCGGTTTACGCAGCGCGCGGGAGGCGGCTCTAGCTACGGGTTATTTCGAAGAGGTGGCGAGCGCGACCATACGCCGGCGCACTGGCCACAGCGACGAGAGTAGAGAAGCAGGAGAAGCAGCAGCGATAGAAGCAGGAGAAGGGGCGGCACTGGAGAGTTCTAGCTCCTTCAACCCCAGCTATACTGGCCAAGGTGGAGGCGTGCACAGCTCAGAAAGCAATGGAAAAGTCGTGCTAAACGTGGGTGAAGTACAGCGCCGGAGTGGCAGTGGCAAAAGCCGGAGCTATCCTGGAAACCGGCGCACAGAACACATCCTTGTTCTCCGTCGAAAGGGGGCAGTTAGTTGAAACTCTTCACTTGAAGCGCAATTTGGAGTTGTCAACTTTTGAAGCAAAACCAGCTGCATTCCTAGGGACTTTTTTTTCACAAAGGTTTCAGCGGCCTCGATGTGCCTGGCTTATCTGCCATGTGGGAATTAGATGAGACCTCCCTCCCTGCATCTGCATCCCCCTGATTCCTCCGTAATGAAAAATATATTGTATTTTGGTGTTCTGAGAGCTGAGAGGTAAATATTTTCAATTCTAAATTCCTTTCTGAGGAACCAAAGGGTGAAGTATACGAGGTCTTTGTCTTGCCTACTTTGCTCTACGGTTGTGAAGCTTGGTCCTTGCGTGAAGATTTATTCAAGCGCCTTTGAAGTCTCCATAACCGGTGTGCTCGCTCAATACTTCGCGCGAACCACAATCATA
>Ga0307982_1003327_pt1 | contig 12853 bp, 8 predicted proteins | sample OrgLakmetagen989_FD_201847 | JGI IMG/M metagenome (GOLD analysis project Ga0307982, IMG submission 201847) | Saline water microbial communities from Organic Lake, Antarctica - #989 | ecosystem: Environmental > Aquatic > Non-marine Saline and Alkaline > Saline | place: Antarctica: Organic Lake... | reverse complement strand
TTCGCATGTCGCCCTGTATGCTGTCCCCGGACATGGAGGCCCTGTCCGCCCTGCTGCCGCTGCTGGCGGCTGCACGGCACCGAGCTGTGGCCACCACCATGCGCCACGCAGAGCTGCAGGGGCGCGGACACACCCTGGCAGTGGTACCCCCAGTGCACTTGCATGGTGTACGCTTCGCCTACTCCCAGCTAGCTGACGCCCAGCAGGCAGCGGTGGGCGCGGACGACCTCCTCGCCTCCCCCCACGGACTCCGCGCCCTGCACGACCTTGCCATGGAGCGGCTGCAGCCCCGGGCTGTCACCAGGGGGGGCGATCTAGACAGTATAGATAGCAGCACACCCAGTGCACACCGCACAGATGCCCTTCAAGCTGTGCCCCGCCTGCTGCACATTAGCAATCGAGAGGGGGACTTGCTGGCCAGCTGCCCCCCCCGCCCCGCCCCAGCCGCTGACGGTATCGCACACTGGATGCAATCCAAGTCGTCGCAAGGTGCAGCATCTGTGCTGCGCTCAACGGCGGGTGTTTCGCAGGTGCGCCCCCCAAGGGGGGGTGAGGGGGGGGTGTTGCAGGTACTGCCGGACCCCCTCTCCCAGGCCGCACTGCTTGCTAGCCCCATCCCAGCAGTGCTAAGCAGCATGCTACCTGGAGGCCTGAGTGATAGATCCGACGACGAACCGGTGGTGGGCTGGCTAGGTGACTTGCACGAGCAGCTGCTGGGTGTGGCAGCTGCAACGGCAAGCCCCCAGGCTGCCTCGGCCAGCCTGGGCAAACTGGCATGGCTGAACGCTGTTGTGCACAAGCCGGCGCCCTGGGGCGGGCTGGTGCATGGCCATGCTCTGGATGCCATGGCTTGGGGGGTGGGGCGGACACAGTCGCCCGCGGCACCCCTGGACCAGGCGGCAGGGAGGACAGCCGCCGCCGCACACGGCACAGGAGAAGCAGGCATACAAGCAGCACACCAGCAGTACACAGCAGCACATGGAGAGATGACGCAGTGGTTGCGTTATAGCCCCCCCCTGGACCTGTCTCGCCCGGAGCGGGGGGGCATCTGCCTCCCCGCCAGCACACAGGCAGTGATGGACAAGGGGGGCTTCCTGCCGCTGCGCCACGCCCTCATAGCGTTTCTGCAGGCGCAAGATGCAGATGCAGGCGTGGGTGATGACCAGGAGACACGGGGTGTGTATTTCAAGGGGGGGTAGTACTAGCCGGGTTACGCATATGTGCTGCCCCGGAGCCTTGGCGCTGGCCAGCTGCCTCGGGTGGGGTGGGCAGTGCATGTGCAAGCAGCCCCTGAGTGGATGACCACCGCATGCAATCGATGACCACCGCATGCAATCGCTGTGTTTGCACTGTGCCTACGGGTGCAAGGCTGCCTGCTGCGCCCCGGCGCTAGCGCCAGCCGCAGGCCTGCTGTGTGCCACTGGCATTTCGCCCTCGCCTCAGTGCCTGCTGGAGGGCTTCTTGGCAAACTCTACTGGCACCAAGCGGTTTCCCTCGTCATCAAAGTACTTCGGGTTGGGCTTGCCGGCAGCGAAACCCCCCTGCAGCTGCGGCAGCCGCTTGGCTGCGTACTCGTCGTACAACGCAGGGTCGCTGGACCAGGAGCCCAGGCACGTGTTCATGTCCGCCAGGTGTCTCCGGCACTTAAAAATTACACCCAATCCATTGTCGTTTCGACACAGCCAATATGCTTTGACCAAGGGGTCGCAAGCCTTGCGTGCCATTCCCGTCCACTCCTTACGAACTTGCTGCAGGCCGAGGCAGCTGCTTCCGTGTTTCGCAGCACTGAACGAGTGGCAGAAACTCACCTCTTCCAGAAAGTTGGACACCTTTAAACGTGTTCCGCGACTTTCGTCCTTTCCTGTTGCAATGCTGTGTCCCCGGGACTCGGCTGGTGCTTCACCTGACATGACGTGTGTGTGATATGACTTTGACTAACCCAAAATCCGCAATTCGTGTGTAGGGGTGCAGCCCAGAGCTGAAAGCCAAGAGCACACGCAGCTGACAAACAAGCAATGCTCAAACTGAGAAAATTGTGCATTTGTTTTGAGCGAAGGCCAATTGTGCTTTCGCCATGGTCGTGAGGGGGTCCCATCAGTCCCCGATATTTCGCGACAAAGAGCATGAAACCGAGCCCGTGGTTGCATAGGCTGAAGTGCAGCCATAGCAACATCAAGTCAGACAGTGCACTTTATAGCATCACTCATTCTCCTGATGGGTATGTAGCCTGCCTGTATTGGAACTTGAATATCGTGCAGTTCACCACAATGCCCTTCTTCCGTTTCAGACGCACTTTCGCCACCACCTCTGCGGGAGGATACGTGTCCATTCACGACAGCGGCAGCAGAAAGCAGTCAACAACTTTCAAGGCTCATGATGATGCTGTGAACGTCCTTCGTTGGTGGGGCGCCCAGGAGGTGCTCACCGGCTCCGACGACTGCACCGCGAAGCACTGGGACCTGCGGGCCACACGGCGGCCCCTGTCGCACTTCACCGGGCACAGGGGGTGGGTGAAGAACTGCGAAGTGGTGAATGAGCGGCTGTGTCTCACAGCGGCCTTCGACGGCACAGTGCGTGTGTGGGACAGGTATGAGGCCAGCACCCCCCACCACCCTCCCGACATGCTGGCGGCGCCCCCTGTCGCCCTGTACTCTGCACGGCTGCAGCCCCAGCCCAACATCATGTTCTACCACCCAGAACTCCTGCGCATTGCTGTGCATCGTGGCACCAGCGACGACTGGGGTGCGGCTGGCAGGCGGTTTGCGGCCACTGAGCAGGCACGTGGCAGCACCCCCCCTTCCTCATGCTGCGAAGGGGGGGGTCTGAAGAGCGGCACAAAACTTGCGATTTCTGTGGGACGTGCCGTGATACTTGTGCGTGACTTTGACCCGCTGACCGCTGGGCCCGAGCTGCTGGAGGCGTCGGCGCTGCTGCCGGCAGCCTCCCTGCAGGCCCTGGATTTGCCCCCAGGGGACGGCCAGGGAGAGGGGGCCGTATTCGGGGAAACTGTGGATCAATTCATGGATGAGCACTTGAAATTGAAGCAGCTGTGTACGGCTGCGGATGGTGGAGAGGTAGCGAGTGCAGAGGGTGTGTGCGGGGGTGGTGCCACCATTGAAGAGGACCCGGCGGAGGCAGGACACTCCCTGGAAGCAAACGACAGCAATGCTTTATCACGACCCCAGCAGCTTGTACTGGATGCAGTGCGGCGTTTTTTGCTGGACTGTGCTGCCAGCGTGCAGGGTGGCGGCAGCGCTGTGGAGCAGGCGCTGCCGCTGCTGCAGGCCCCCCGGCGCAATGGGACAGCGGTGCAGGAAGCGCCGCACAGGATCCTCACTGCGTTGGCAGAAGTAGGTGTGGCCACGCCTGTTGCAGGGGAGGCAGGGGGCGCGGGGGCGCGGGAGGGCACTGCGGTCAGGCTGCACTTGCTGCTGGAGGAGACGTGTAGACTGCTGCAAACAAGCCACGGCGCCTGGAGCCAACGCCTGCAAGAGACACTGGGGGTGCAAACCATGCAGGGACTTTTGTTCCACATGGGCCTCGGGGGCGAGGCTGCAGCGGAAAAGGCGGAGGCGAGGTTGGGGGGATACTTGGAGGGGCGGGGGGGGACAGGAGACAATCTCCCTGGTGCCAAGGGCAACATCGTGCAGCGAATGTGGGGCTCTCAAGACGAGCACGTGTTTGCACTGCGATTCGACGCCTCTGGCTGTTGGTTGGCAGTGCGCAGTTCATACTCCTTCCTTGCGACGCTGGGCCCCGCTGACGATACCTGCGCACACTTCCAGCACTCTGCAGCAATGTGCAGCCTGCCACAGTCTTGGAGCAGGGCCACTGTTCCACCCCTGGATCTCGTGCAGGAGGTGCTGCAGGGTTCGGTGCGGTATGCACCCTTTGTCGGATCTGAGCACATGCCCTGCGTCAGCGACCACTCAGGGGGGGAGGAGCCCCGCATGGGGGGGTGCACAAATGTACTGGCAGTGGATGGTCCGGTAGCAGAAGCCATGCACAGCCGAAGCTACGCAGAAATGGCTGCTGTGCACGGCAGTGAGGGTGGCATGCCTGCCTGCCTGGCTGCCTGGGCAGAAGTTGGGTGGGAGCCCACAAGCACAAGCAGTCGCTTGTCACACTTGCAGCCGGAATTTGTGCTGAGCGAGTGTAATCTGCCCGCTGGTGGGCGGCTGTTGACACCCGCTGGGCAGTTGCTGGCGGTGGCAGCTCGGGGGGTGCAGTTGTGCGCAGCGCCAGAGACGGCCGGGTGCAGCGCGGCTGTGGACATTGCCCTAGCAGCAGAGCTGCTGGTCAGCGCCGTGTTCATTGCAGCACACCCGGCGAACCCAGCAGTGACATCTGCTGTGCAGAAAGTACTCGGCACCACAGGGCCTTGCAGGTTTGGGGGGGCGCGGCCCTGGCTTGCGCCTTCCCTGCAGGGGGGGGGGCTGCTGCACTGCACCGTGCTGCGCATGGCGCACCCCCCCCACATGAACAACGGCATCATCACAGCGCCCTGCTTCTCAGCTGGCGTGCCGCCAAGCCTGTTGGTGCCGTGGCGGGGATCCATGGGCTATGCCAGCCTGCACCCCATACACGCCCAGGTGCAGGGGGGAGGCGCCGTGCCACTGCTGTTCACAGCCGCACTCATGCAGGAGGCACAGCGCAGCATACACTACAGTGTACTGTACACACTGCAGCAGCGGCAGCTGGGAGCACCGGACCCCCCTGCAGCCCAGGCACTGGCCCCTCAGGAGTACGGCACATGGGTGTTGGAGGGGGGTGCTGCAGCACGGCACAGCCGCACTCAAGGTGTAGCAGATGCATTGCTACGTGCAAGCTCACAGCAAGAAGTTGCATTTGATGGCGTGGCGCCTGTGTTGACTGCTGCGGATGTGCTGTTTGTCATGCAGTGCAGCGCCGCGTTGCGGGCGCAGCTGCCGGAGACGGAGCAGGAGCAAGCCATGCTGGCGGAGCGCCTGTGCGTGCTGGTGAACAGGGGGCACCATGGGCTCACCCGCGCTCTCCTGCAGGGCGTTGAGTTTGACAGTGTGCTGGACATCTCGGTGCCCCCCCCCCCACCCTCCCTAGGGGGGCTCGTCGCGGCAGCCATCTCCTCTGCCCATGCAGTCGCAGTCACGCAGCATGGCAGGCTGGCGGCATTGCTGTGAGACGGCATCACCCGCGCTGGGCCGCCATCTTGGCAAGGGCAAGCAGCGCAGACGCCAAGCCTGCACCGGCGTCCACCCGCTTGTCCAGTGAGCGCCCCAAGGCACAGGGCAGCGCCTGCAGCAGGTCACACATGGCCTTAGTCACGGAGATGAGCTCCACCAGCACCTGCTGCTGCGCGGTGGCCAGCTGTGCCTGCGCTGCGTCTTGTGCGGGGGCGGGCTGCGCTGCCGCCTCCTGGCCAAGCATGCTTGCGTCCAGCTCCCGGTAAATGGCGTCCTGCATGTCTACACCAGTTGATTGTGCGGCGGAGGTCGGCACTGCAGCACTGTCATCAGTACTGCTGGTCGCGGGGCTGTTGTTGGTAGGCTCTGCCGTTACTGCTGCGGCATTGGCATTGGCAGCCTGCCAGCCAGCCAAAGCGCCAGACAGGCGGTGCACTGAATGCAACAATGAAAGCGACACAGATGCCGCCCATATACAGTCTGTGCTGCGCTCCAGCCAGTGCGGCAGCGATGGCAGCATCCCTGCCCGCTCTGCTGTGCTCAAGTCAGTGCCTGTGCAAAAAAACATGAACAATGCTCAAGCTGGGCGCAGGTGAGCAAGTGCAAGTTAAACTCACAAATGTCGCTCATCGAATCAATTGCCGACCTAATAGTTGCATACTTGTGCCAAGAGCGTGGATCTCGCACTACCGTCAGCAAAGCTGAGCAAGCTTGGATTGAGTCGAAGCTTGAGGAGATTGCCCTGGACAAGCTGATGTTCTTCGAAACAAGAGCGTACCGTCCGGATGCACCAATCTGTGATACAGCAATGAGCTTGGCTGCATACTGGATGACCTTCAGCAGCTTGCTTTTCCCGCCTGCATCGCTGCATGCCTCCACCAAAATGGAAGTGCTCATCTTCCGCAGCACAGTGCTCAGCTTGCTCAAATATCGCACAAAAATTGTCTGCATCAGAGATCTGAATGGCCATAGTTCAGTGAGGTGCCAAGAGACTGTGTCAAGTGAGCAGTCGGCTGACATGGCTGAAGCAGCAGCAGCACTAGGGTCTTTTGGGGCCCTGCCACACGGCTCAGCGGCGTGTGCGGAGCCGTCCCCCAAGGATCATTTCATCGCCGCCATGAGCAACTGCACTAAGCATGAACAGGCATTGCCCAACCCGCATGAAATTGTTCCCTGACATTCACATCGTTGTGTTTTGTGTGTATCCTGTGAAATTGGACAGACGATTCACAGCTGGTGGCGGATTCCTTCAGCTCTCACCATGTCAGCGAGTACCAATGAGGCCGCTCTGCGAGCAATGATGCGAAAGAAAAGCAATCGTGCCTGCTTCGACTGCACAGCAACCGTACGTATCGTCAAGTCGCCTGGGTTCCCTTCCACAAGATCTGCGATTTGGTCACACCTTGAGAATCGATTCGCAGGGCACCCGCTATGCAAACGTCACAGTTGGCAGCTTTGTGTGCTCACAATGCGCCGGATTTCTGTGAGACAAACCACAGGCCTGCTTGTTTGCCTTGGTTTCAAATGCTGATGTGTGCAGCCGCGATTATGCCCGCTGTAAAGGCGTAGGGATGGCTGACTTTTCAGACGACGAAGTTTCTAAGATGTATGGCAACAAGATTGTGACCAAAGTCTGGATGGCCAAATGGGACCCAAATCGAGACAATAAACCTTCAGAGGCAGATGCAGGGGCCGTGAAGGCCCACTTGGACACGAAGTACAAATCTTGTCAGTGGCTTGACCGAGACATGTTGGCTGTCTTGAAAAAGCACGGGGCATCTGCATTCAGCAAGCATCGCGCAGCTCCTGCTGATGCAAATAAACCAAAAACCCGTGTTTCAGCGCCACCCACGGCGCGAACTTCAGTGAGCAGTGCTGGTGGCGGCGGTGGCGGCAGCGCAGATCCCTTTGGTGCTGCACCAGTGAGCAGTGCTGGTGGCGGCGGTGGCGGCGGCAGCGCAGATCCCTTTGGCGCTGCACCAGTGAGCAGTGCTGGCGGCGGCGGTGGCGGCGGCAGCGCAGATCCCTTTGGCGCTGCACCAGTGAGCAGTGCTGGTGGCGGCGGTGGTGGCGGCAGCGCAGATCCCTTTGGCGCTGCACCAGTGAGCAGTGCTGGTGGCGGCAGCGGTGGCGGCAGCGCAGATCCCTTTGGCGCTGCACCAGTGAGCAGTGCTGGTGGCGGTGGTGGTGGCGGCAGCGCAGATCCCTTTGGTGCTGCACCGGCGAGCAGTCAAAAGGACCCTTTTGGGTCAGCTCCTGCAGCAGGCAGTGCTTCAGCTCGATCAAGCCACACGGCTCTGTCAGATAGTGGTGCGTTGGCAGCGCTGTACGCCCAATCAGCACCTGTGCCAGCGCCGACGATGCCGGCACCACAGGGGGGCACCCACACCGACAGCGCGGACCCGGGAGTGCCGCGCAGCAGAGGGCAGTCATTCAATGCCTTTGACGAGCTAGTAGCAGAGCAGGTGGCCGTGCAGACCCCGTCGTCAGCTGCGATGCACCCGGCAGACGCTGCGAAAGCGAAAGCTACTCAGGGGCAGTATGCGCAGCACCCACCCCAGGGGCAGTACGCACAGCACCCGCCCCAGGGGAAGTATGCACAGCACCCACCCCAGGGGCAGTACGCACAGCACCCGCCCCAGGGGCAGTATGCACAGCACCCGCCCCAGGGGCAGTATGCATATCCAGCCGACCCCCCAATTGCGCCCGCTGAACCTGAAAAGCACGATCCCTTCGCTGACATTGGCTCCTCTGTGCTGCAGAATACTGCACCCCCCAAGCGGCGGTCTTCAGCTGGACTAGCTGCACCTGTGCCCGCCCAGCCCAGTGGCGGCAGCGATCCTTTTGGAAATATGAGCAGTGCCCCTGCACCTGCACCTGCACCTGTGCCCGCCCAGCCCAGTGGCGGCAGCGATCCTTTTGGAAATATGAGCAGTGCGCCTGCACCTGCACCTGCACCTGTGCCCGCCCAGCCCAGTGGCGGCAGCGATCCTTTTGGAAATATGAGCAGTGCGCCTGCACCTGCACCTGCACCTGCACCTGCACCTGTGCCCGCCCAGCCCAGTGGCGGCAGCGATCCTTTTGGTTCAAGCGCTGACCAGGATGACAACGATGATAGCAACCCGTTTGACATGTTTTGAGCTTCAGGCTTTTTCAATTGATTTTGCAGAAGGCCAATGTGCCAACCGCACACCTACGCGAAGGTGCACACACTGAGCGGGCACTTGTTATTGCACTGCTGCGATGGCAAGTCAAATGTGGTGGAAGGAATAGCTGCAGTGCTATATTTGGTGGGGTCAAAGTACTGGAAGTCGTCCGGGTCCTGATCCAGCTCCACTGGGGCACCTGCTGGGCTCTGGTACCAGTAGTTTGACTGCAGACCCTTCACAAGCCACTTGTCGGCCTCCACACCCCTGGATGTCGTCACACGACCGACATAAGAACCATTGGAATTGACAATCCAGTTCGGGACCACTAAACCACAGCCTGCAGCTTGGTTGCAGCAGGAGCAGCAAAAGTCCAATTGCGGAAAGTTCAGGTACCTTGTCCCATTGCGGACCAGGTGCCTGTACGGTGGAGTTCAAGGTGCAAGCTATCTGCAGGTGGTGGCACTATGATACATACGTGCATGGGGTATCTTGCTTTTTCACACTTCCGCAGTACCGGTCAAATTTACCCTGCAAAAAACAGGTCGATGCGATGCAGAAATTTCACCACGCCTCCGCACTAGGAAGTGTTACCCACATTGTCTCGGTCAGTTCGGGCGAATCCATTACCGTAATCATACCAGAAATACCCTGAGGTATTTCCAAATGACAAAATCCCGGCATACTCGTCAAATGGTGCCTGCCACGTCGCTGCCCACACAGGAGTCGGAGGCGCTCGCAACCCACCGGCTGCAACAGACGCCAGCGTGGAGAGCAACGCAATGGCGCAGGCCCCCAGCGACAAAGATAATGTCCACATACTTATTTGTAACGAAAAGCGGTAAGAAACATCTCTTTACTGTTTGGGTAGGTGCATGAATTGAATCTACACGGCGAGGCCATCTCAAGTAAGCCGTCAAGTCCTGTGTGTGTTTATTGGACCCCCTGCCGTCCCTTGATGGTATTTAAACAGCCAGGACACCAGAGGGGAAGTTCTTCAGACTTTTTCTCTACTCTGTTATGCATTTGGCCGTTTGTGTTGAACCCTTCAACGGAAGGTCACGACTCTCAACTGCGTCTGTGTGAGACGCAGCCAAGACAAAGCTCCGAGAAATTGTAAACAAACCAACGCTTGACAGCCAGGAAGCTGCAAGGGATAGCAAGTTCAATATCTACAACCTTCTTCCTGCACAGTATGGTGCTTGCTCGGGCTGCTGACTGTCGCATGCTGCTGCTGGCAGGCATCTGTTTCAACTGAGGCGTGCACCGCGGCACCCAAATGCTGCTCACATGATACAGCAAGACTGAGACTCGGGCACACCAAGTGCAGGAGCATCTGTAGGGGCAGCCTTGGCCGCTGCTGCAGTGTATGTATCCAGTGCACACAGCCAGGCAGACAGCTTCCCCATAGCAGGGCTGTCCTTGCCCGCAACCTTGGGCTCCAGCGCTTCGGTGCCACGCGCAGCTGCAAGCGCTGCAGTGCCGTCACTGGGGAGGGCAGCCACATCCAGCTTGAACAACTTCTTGGCGAAGTCCTCTTGCTCCAGCCATGCCTTCATGTCATCCATGCTTCCAGCAGGCCCCCCCGTCAATGCGCATACAAGCTTGGCCACACCCATCTCCGCCTCTGACGCCGACTCTTGGCCGTGCAGTTTGTCCAGGTCATCTTGGGCAATGGTCAAGAGGTCCGTGGTGGCAGCCTGCAGGTCCTTCACTGCAGCAGCAGTGGCAGCTGCAGGATCGCTGGCAGTTGTGACGTCACCCTCGGGCACCGCATCAATGGCTACAGATGCGTCAGCATCGTCTGCTGGGACCGACACGGTAGTATCCTCAGCAGGCTTGTCCTCCGTGGCAGCAGTGGCAGCAGCAGCATCGGCGGTCTCCTCAGCAGGCTTGTCCTCCGTGGCAGCAGTGGCAGCAGCAGCATCGGCGGTCTCCTCAGCAGGCTTGTCCTCCGTGGCAGCAGGGGCAGCAGTGGCAGCTTTTTCAACTGACGCATCAGTTTCAGACTGCATTGTTGGCTGTTGGTCCACTGCTGGTGCAGCCTGTTCTACCCCAGGCGCATTTTCAGAAGCCTGCACACGTGCAAAAATACGCGCAAGCGGCTGAGCAACGAGAGCAACCATGTCCAAATTCGCCAATTCAGGCAAGTTCAGACAAACCTTTGGCATAAACCTACCTGTGCAGATGCCATTTTTTGTAAAACTTTGCTTTTATTGTCTTGACTTGAGTAGTTTCTGCAAACAGATGGGTGACGCTAGTGAATGCGGAAATTGACACCTGCAACTTGAGTCAATCATTGTCGAGAACTCGGCTTGAAACATCCTGCTCGCCCAGAAGAGCGTCGAATAAAACTTACTCAAACACCTCTTGAAAGTTTGTTGGATTGCTTCGTACTAAAAAAAATCATAGAAGGCCCTATGGGTCAAAATGAGACCAGTACTGCGTCTACCCCCCAAAACCCCACTCGGCTTGCTTCTCCCACTTTTAATTGTGCACCATTAATTGTGCACCTGTATTGGCATCTAACAGTTTTATGCAACTAAACCTGCGTGGTGACTCATGTGTATCAACCATGGCATGCAAGTGTATTCAGTCAGAAAGCTGGGTCGAGTTGTATGCCAGCGGTGTCTGCCCGAGCCACCTCCCGCTTGCGCAGCCAAAAGCGTACCTGTGCAGTGGCGGTGAACCACAGCATCATGGCGGCAAGCACTGGCCACCCTGAGGGCGCCAGCACCTTCCCGAAGTAGTCGGCCGCGCCCTCCAGCCCCACACTGAACCCAAGCACATTCCACATTTTGTTCAAGTACGTGCAAGCAGCGAGCAGCACAGCCTTTCCCAGGCGGTAGTACCATGTCTCCCAGTGCGCCTTCACGGCAGGCAGCTTGGAGAATTTGAAAGTCAACAGTTCAGGGATGAAGCTGGCGCCGGCAGTCAACCCCCACGCCAGCAGCTTCAAATTCACTTCATGCCACAGAGCCACAAACACAAACACACACACCGTGTTGAAGCTTTGCAGGGCCACCCCGGCGTCGCTGCCTCCCAAGGGGATGTACACGTAACGCACCAGCCAACGGTTGAAGGAGACGTGCCACTGCCGCCAGAACTGCTTGGCACTGAGCATGTTGCTGATGCAGCGCTGCATGTTCTCCACTGGTTGCACCCCATCCATCAGCGCCCACAGGCGGAAAAAGCGCCATAGGATGACGAATTTCAGCCACAGCAAGTGCAGGGCCCAAAAGCCAAGCACGGTGGTGCTCAGGGGGGACAGCTGCTCGTACACCTTAGAGTACGACAGCGCAAAGGTGGGGATGATGTGCAGGCACAACTCAAACAAAAACATGATGCCGAACACGCGGGCAGCGTAAAGGGCGACAGCTCGCCAGTCCATTTCCTTGTTGGCCTCCTTTACGTAGCTCAGCCATGCGTTGAAGGTGATGGTTGGGCCAGCTGCATATAGTGGCAGGTAGAAGCAGTAGTTCATGTATGCAACCAGGGAGTACTCTGCCGCTTCGTGGTGCGTCTTAACCCGCCACCCGTAGCCCCACGGCTGGTCGCGGGAGCTGACTTTGATGGGGCATACACTGCGGTCAGCGGTGGCCCAGTAGCGGTCCATGGCAAAAGATACCATACGCAGCATGATGAGATTGAAGTGAGATGCCCAGCTGAAGTCCAGGATGGACTTCTGGGTGTCAAGCTCCTCCCCCCAACTTCCAAGGAAATAACCAAAGCGGAACCACTTGCTGCCATTTACCCCAAGCAAGAGCAACAGACCGAAACTCCAGGTCCAAGTTGCGGTTTGTGTGTACCTTCCCGCCCACTTTGTCAAATAAAAATTGACAACCACAAAAAAGACAGGGAAAAACATGTGAATGCCATGAGCCGCATAAATGAAGGACATGCTTGAAACAAAGTACCATGCATGCTGTACATTTATGTTTTTGAATGACCTGAGCCCATTGCTGACGGATGTTGTGATTGCGATCATTGTGAATAAGATGTGCAGGCTGTTGCGGAAATTGCGATATTGGCCGTCACTCAAGTCCATCAGCGACAGGCCTGGGATCCAGCCCAAGCTGAGATTGCGGCTGCAAGCAGCATCATGAATGCAGAAACGGCGAAGTTCCCAACCCATTGGGACAATAACCGCAAAGAATACAAGTGCAGCTGGTACAGCCCATGCCCACATCTCTGCCGTTGATGGCGCTGGCATGAAGTCAGCAAACTCGGACGGCAGCTTTCGCTGTTTCTTTGGCTCGACTGTACCACTCATATTGCTCTGTTGGGAAGGTGTGACAGGAGCTGTTGCCGTGTGCATTGCGCTCCAGCAATTTTGCCGATGACTTCACAGGAAGCCACGCAGTCGGCAGTGATCTCGCTCCGCAGCAGTTAGTCCCAGCTCTTCACAGAGTGAGGCACTGCAGTGTGCTCATGGTCAAAACTGTTCATGCCGGCAGCTTCGTCGGCTGCGAAGCTGTGAGAGATGTGCGTGGAGGCAGGGGGGGCAAGGCGGCGGGGCGCAAGTCAAACAAGAAGGGGGCAGCA